>ENA-OQAZ01000027-OQAZ01000027.1-human-gut-metagenome-genome-assembly--contig:-NODE-27-length-59984-cov-6.923484_pt1 | contig 59984 bp, 41 predicted proteins | sample MGYA00242737_ERZ504531 | MGnify/ENA primary metagenome ERZ504531 (study PRJEB26092, sample SAMD00036244) | human gut metagenome | host: Homo sapiens | study: EMG produced TPA metagenomics assembly of... | reverse complement strand
CAGAAATTGAAGCAGGTGTATGTATGGCAGGAGAAGTAGGCCTGAGCGGAGAAATCCGTCCGGTTAACCGCATCGAACAACGTATCAGTGAGGCCGAAAAGCTCGGATTTCAACGGATGCTGATTCCCAAACACAATCTGTCCGGCATTGACCGGAAGAAAATAAAAATCGAGCTCATCCCCGTAAGGAAAGTGGAAGAGGCTTTCCGGGAATTATTCGGATGACCCTCTTCACACCATAAAAAACGCCTGTGCGCTTTGAAGTATTCTCCATGCGCACAGGCGTTATTTTATTCAGTATCCTATCTCAATACCCGTTATTTCTGAACGGCATTTTCATAAGGAACCATTTTTTTCAAGTTTGCATTTGCCTTTTCAGGTTCTACGCTTGCAGCTTTCTGGAACCATTCTTTAGCTGCTTCCGTATTTCCAGACAACCAAGCCAATACACCCAAGTTATTGAAGGCACGTGAATCATCTTTCACCTTATCCATATAAGATGCTGCCTTTTTAAAGTCACCGCTGATAATATTGGCAGAAGCCACATTAATGTTAGCAGTCACATCTTCCGGATAAGTGTTGGCTGCAATCTCATACACTTCTTTATATTCCTTTGTTCCCGGCTGATACATACCTGCCACACGATACATTTCCTGCAAGCTCAACAATTTCGGATTGGTATAAATCAGGCGGGCAGCTTCTGAGTTCAAGACTTCTCTCACTTCGTAATCTACCGATACACTCAAACGACGCAAACGAGGATAATACTGGTTCATCATCGTACGATAAGTAGCCATGCCCAGTGTAGATTTCAATCGAGCTTCACGTACATCCAGATTGTCATATTTCTGAATTACAGCCAAAGCCTTTTCCGCATAAGCAGGTTGATCTTCTTCCAGCATTTTTACCAAAGTCTCCCAATCCTCACCCGCAGAAGTCACATGCAACACTTCCTTCGGGAAATTATATCCGCCTTTCAGGTTCAGCGCAAACGATTCCGCACGTTGCGTGGCCACCCGGTCATTCGTACGAACCGAACCATCCGGTGAAGAATATCCGCACACATTGATTGACTTAAACGTCACCAAATCTCCATCTTCCAACGGATCCAAAATCTCTTTCATCTTCTGCAATTCGCTACGATTATTTTTATAATTCGCATCAAAGGCCGTTTTCCCTACCGGAAATTCAATATATAACGTACTTTGCTCAGAACGTACCTTCAACGGTTCTTCTTTCGGAGTCAGGAAAGAAACCATTTCCTTGCAAGGATCACACACCTCAAATTCTACAGGCAGAGCCGGAGTTTCCACAGCCACATCCGGTTCAATCACCGTAATATCCAGCAAATCCACCTCACAGCATTCTTTTCCTTCCTGCAACAGAATCATGGAAGCATGGTCCATCCATGCCTGATAAGGAACAGAAGCCTGATAGCGAACCACATCCTCCCGATTTTCCTGACGTCCGTGAATCACAACAAAAGGATTATCAAACCCGAAACGACGAGCCATTTTCCGCTCCTGACGGCGCATTTTGTAATCACCGTTCTTTCCGGTTACTACTACCGGAGGCATGGCGTAATAGTTTTTTCCTTCACGCAATACAGGAGTAAAGGCATACGTCTGCTCACTATTCACACGCACATCTTCCACACTCATGGAAAACTCAACAATCAGCGTGTCGTTTTTTAACGTCAATACCGGACGCGTATACTTTATATCACCTGCCATGGCAACCAGCGGCAACATGACAAACGACAATATATATGCTATTTTTCTCATATTTACTTGTTTAAAAATTATAATGACTGAACTTCTACACAACGGTGTTTTGTCTTATACTTCGGACCGAAAGTAAAGTTGATTCCTAAATTAATATTGGCAGAGAAACGATTAAGCGGCAAACTAAGACTCGGCTTTGTATATTTACACAACGGCACATCTGCTGCCACAAAGAAGTTGAAACCTCTCGGGTGAAAATTCAACATCAATCCTCCCGTAGAACCAAAGTTAGAAAGGGCATAGTTCACTGAAGCCTCAAACCAGGTCAGAGGAGACACATTGGCAGAGACACGTGCTTCCGTCCAAGAGTGACGTCCCTGGAAACGAGAAGAAGACAAGAAACCAAACTTCAAGCGGTCATAAGCAGGCAATGTATATTCCGCACCGAGGTTTAACGTAGCCGCCAACGCTGTAGTACGTTTCAGTCCCTCTCCCTCTTTTGTAAACTTAGACATCTGTTCCAGGTCATCTACAATACGGTCGCTCTGGTTATCAATTGAATTAGGGTCATTATCTCCCAAGTCTGATTTCACCGGAATTTCATTAAATCCATCAAATTCAAAGCTATTGTTCATGGTAGCTTTGACCGTATTCTTCCAACAGATGAATCCCAAATCAAGCAATGCAGCAGAGAATGTCCATTCATCATTCAGACGATAAGTCGCACCGAAATCAAACGCCATACCAAATCCTGTAGGACCGATATTGTTATCATCAAAATCCACATCATCATACGAAATTAACTGCTCAGAACCAGGTTTCAGTTTATCGGTGCGATTGCCATTGGCATCCAGTTCATAATCACTTTCATCATAATTGCCTGTTTCTCCACGAGTCGGCACTATCAAGCCTTTGGCAGACAGATAGGCTTGCGCACCCGACGGAGTGATTTTCCAAGCATCCGGAGTCGCTTCAATATCCAGTCGGTCAATCTTTACAGTAGCCTTAGCAAGTCCCACCAGGAACTTCATTTTAGCACCTACTGTCCACTGATCGTTTATCTGACGTGCATGTCCCAATGACAGTTCTGCATAATTCGTCGAAAGAATGCTCAAATCGTTAACTGTGTAACGCGTTCCTTCCGGGGCATCCACTCCATTCTTCATAAACTTAAACAGTTGGTCAGGAGCCGACAGATTGGTGTTACTTTTAATAGAAAGTCCTATCGTATTAAAACCTCCCCATGCATAAAATCCGGTAGACAAGATATTCTCATTGACATTAAATCCCATTTTCAACCGGTTAGGCAAACCATTCAGGAAGTCTTTTCTACTCACTTCCTCATGCATGAAGGTCATCAAGTCACCATTGGACTTTACAAACAGAAAGTCGCCTACACCTGCAGTTCCTTGAGCTCCTACCGACAAATTACCCAACCCGGGCATGCTCACATATCCTCTCTCTCCCATAAATGCAGGGTTCAGTTCATGACGATAGGTAGCACCTCCCAAAAAATAGGCAGAACGATTAATCTGAGGTTGTGCTACTGCTTCCCCCACAAACGCAGAAACAGCCAATCCAGACAGTACCGTACACAATATATTTTTCTTCATTTGTTTCATTTTTTCCCGTTCATTATTAATTCAAATCCACATTCACACCACCCGGTACAGACAATTTGATACTTGTTACCTTCAGCCATTGCGTATCTTTCAAAGGTACACCAGTAGCACTTCCCGGAACAGCTGTCAGTTTAAAGCAAATACGATCAATCTTCGACAAGAACGCCGTATCCTCCGAAGTCAGATTCAAAACCAGCTCGCTGGTCACCGGTTTTTCTCCATCCGTACTTTCTGTAACATACTGTTTATCCTCTTCTATTGTTTTCTTCACAGCAGTCAACTCATTACCATACACATCTTTAATCAACACGTTTTCAGGTTTTAACTGCAATTTCAATGGTATGGCATTATCTACCGTTAAAAGAACATTGGCTTTTTTCAGAATTACCTTATCCAAATCATTCAGGTCTTTATTCAAATCTTGAACGGAATCATTGTACACAATATTTAAGTTCTGCTCAAAACTCAACGGCACATCTACTTCATAACTTGAAGGCATTTCGTATGCTCTGCCCAATTCTGCAGTATAATAACCTTCATTGCGGACAACAGGCTGTAAATCCACCTCAATGTCATCCGGAATTGTTTCCAACAAATCATTTATGTCTTCTACTTTCACGTTACTCGTCACTCCCTCGATTGTACATTCACCAGTACGAGAAAGAGCAATCACATTTTTACCCGACGCTAATACCACAGGAGTTTTGCCATAACCGCTTCCCACTTTTACTTCTTTACCATCAATCTGAGCATTACCTTTCATCGGAGTAAGTACGGCATCAACTTCTACCGGTGTCTCCAATTGATTTTCGGCTCTCAGCAGAATCACCGGATTGGTAATGTCCATACGAGTTTCTTCATCTTTCAAGAAATCAGGCAAATCGTTCAATTCTATATTAGTAGTTTCCGCTTTAATCTCAGGCTGAATGACTCCGGTTACACTGTTTGCGGTCATTTCTTCCAAAGTAACATCCAAAGTCATAGTCAAACTACCAGAACCATTAATTCCCGAAGTCACCACCTGTCCTTGCATTGTAACTAATCCATTAATTGTGATTGTTCTATTTTTATCCGGTATTTCTCCTTCTCCAGCCTTTCCCCCAAACTGATAACCGATTACATGCAATACCTTCTGTGCATTTTTCAGTTCCTCATTATTCAAAATAAGTTTATTACCTTCTTCTACTTCTCCTTTTTCAAACATCAAAAAATCTGGAAGTTGAATTTCTAGATTTTTAGCAGTTACAGAGCCAAATGTTAAGTTCCCAGTATTTAAGAACTCAAATGCCAAAGTTAAACTCGTAGGTGTTTTAGCTCCTAAAGCACCTAATTCGATTAAAGCCTCATCTATATCACTTGCTTCTGCTCTCAGATTATTTTTTACATCCAATTCTGTTGTTTTACTTCCAGAACCACCGTCACCAGAACCTACTAACTCTTGTTTCAAATCAGTATTTGCACTACTAATCGTCACCTCCTTCACCGTAGTTGGATCCACATCAATATCATCCCTTTTCGTCAGATGGTATACACGGGTAGCAGCATCAGGTTGAAGAATATCTCCTTCTTCCACCTCAATAATTTTACTTAAGTAGGCGGTATCTGAACTACCAGCAGGAATTGTGAGATGCTCTCCTCCCACATTAATTGTCATGTCAATGTCCTTATCAAGATCATACTTGTTATCCACACATGACACCGTCCACAACGGGAACGACAGCAAAAGGCCCCATAAAGGATACATTTTTTTCACCTTACACATCATAATTTTATTTTAACTAAAATTCAACTATCATTATCAATAACGTTTCTCCACTTACAAATGTTGGGAAAAATCGACCACAAATATAGAAAAATTTACCATTTCCCCTGAATTAAAGTCTTAAATCAGTATAAAATCTCCCATTGACTTCCTTTTGCAAGAACAAAACAGAAATCCTATCTTTGCAAAAAAGTTACAAAAATATGATTCACGAATACCAACTCCGGATTCTGCCCGAACAGGCAGCCAGCGAACAATCACTCAAACAATACATCGGTCGAGAAAAAGGTTTGGACGTACGTACCATTAATGCCATACGTATCTTGAAACGAAGCATTGATGCGCGTCAACGTACCATTTATGTCAACCTGACCATTCGTGTATTTGTCAACGAAACACCCTCTGAGGAAGAATTTGTACGTACGGATTATCCCAATGTAGAGGGTCGTCCTGCAGTCATTGTGGTGGGTGCAGGTCCTGGAGGATTGTTTGCAGCCCTCAAGCTCATCGAATTAGGCCTTCGTCCTATTGTGGTAGAACGAGGAAAGAATGTACGTGAGCGAAAAGAAGACCTGGCCCGAATCAGCCGGGAGCACAAGGTAGACGCTGAATCAAACTACAGCTTTGGAGAAGGTGGAGCCGGAGCTTACTCCGACGGAAAGCTCTACACCCGCAGCAAAAAGCGAGGCAGCGTAGAAAAAATATTAAATGTATTTTGCCAGCACGGAGCCAGTCCTACCATATTGTCGGACGCTCATCCGCATATCGGGACGGACAAGCTTCCCAGAGTCATCGAAAACATGCGCAACACCATTTTGGCCTGTGGAGGAGAAGTACACTTCCAGACTCGAATGGAATCCATACTCATAGAAGGTCAAAAGGTAAAAGGCATTGAAACGAATACCGGAAAGACCTTTTTAGGCCCCGTCATTTTAGCTACCGGACATTCTGCCCGAGATGTATATCGCTGGTTGTATGCCCATGGGGTGCAACTGGAAACCAAAGGAATTGCCATCGGTGTGCGACTGGAACACCCGTCCATGCTGATTGACCAGATACAATATCACAATAAAAACGGACGAGGAAAATACCTTCCGGCCGCCGAATATAGTTTCGTACAGCAAGTAGACGGACGAGGAGTGTACAGCTTCTGCATGTGTCCCGGTGGATTTGTCGTACCGGCAGCCAGTGGTCCTCACCAACTGGTAGTCAACGGTATGAGTCCGAGCAACCGAGGCACCAAATGGAGCAACTCGGGTATGGTGGTAGAAACACGTCCGGAAGACCTTCTGCTCCCGGAAATGCAACTCCAGGCGGAACCTTTCCCCGAATCCAATGAAAGCCTGACGGAAGAACTGATTCTGCGCGACGGAAAGCAGCCTGAAGGTACCATCCATACATTAGCCATGATGCGTTTCCAGGAAAAACTGGAACAAATCTGCTGGCAACAGGGAAATATGCGTCAGACTGCTCCCTCGCAACGTATGGTCGATTTCACACGAAAGAAACTCAGCTACGATCTTCCGGCTACCTCTTATAGTCCGGGATTAGTATCTTCTCCCCTTCATTTCTGGATGCCCTCTTTCCTGAGTGAACGCCTGAGCAAAGGGTTCCAGCTTTTCGGGAAGAGTTCACGTGGCTTTCTCACTAACGAAGCAGTCATGATTGCCGTAGAAACACGTACCTCCTCCCCCGTACGTATCGTACGCGATAAAGATACCCTGCAACATCTTACAATGGAAGGTCTCTTCCCCTGTGGAGAAGGTGCCGGATATGCCGGAGGTATTGTCTCAGCGGGAATTGACGGAGAGCGATGTGCTGAAGCCGTAGCCAATTATTTAAACCATTAATTACCTTATTATATGCACCACCTGCCGGAAATAGCCATCATTGAGCCCAACACGCTGACGGCCCTCGGACTACGTACGATTCTGGAAGAACTTATTCCCGAGGCAGTCATACGTACGTTTTCTTCTTTTGAAAAACTGATAGACGATACACCCGACATGTATGCACATTATTTTGTGTCGGCCAATGTGTATTTTGAGCATACGTCATTTTTTCTGGAAAGAAAGCCCAAGTGCATTGTGCTCTCCGCAGGAGAACCTCCTTTGCTGACAGGAATTCCAAGCCTGAACATCCTTCTTCCGCAGGAGCAACTGGTCAAAACCATCATGCAGACCCGAAAACGAGGACACGAGCTGACGCACCATCCGTAACGCCTCCTGCCACCGATGCAGAACATGAACTGAGTGCCAGAGAGATTGAGGTGCTCAGGCTTGTGTCTAAAGGGTTAATTAACAAAGAGATAGCAGACAAGCTACACATTAGTCTGACTACGGTTATTTCCCACCGGAAAAACATCACAGAAAAATTGGGTATTAAGTCCGTATCCGGCCTGGCCATCTATGCGGTCATGCACGGATACGTAGAAGCCGACAGTATATAAAGTTTATTTAAATAACTTCGGCAACCAATTATTCAAATATTTTCGCCAGTTGCGCCATTCATGCCCGCCATCCGTCTCTGCATATTCATATTTATACCCATGACGATCAAGCAACTGACGAAACGCCACATTGTCCTGATATAAAAAATCTGCATTTCCGATAGCTATAAAATACAGTTTCGGAGCTGCCGCAAACTGAATTGCTAACTTTTCCTCCAGATTCTTATAGATATAAGTGTTCTCTCCTTTCGACTCACGGTTAATTGCCGCAGAAAAGAGTCCTACATAATCAAACTTGTCCGGATAATTGGCAGAGATATACAATGAATGAAATCCTCCCATCGACAATCCGGCAATTGCCCGATGCGCCTTATCGTTTATCGTCCGGTAATGACTTTCCACAAAATTCATAATATCCGGAAATGCTTTCTCATAAGACCCCTCCATGGTTTTCGGATTCATGAAAGAAGGTTTGTACATACTGTTAGGATATTCCCCCGGTACAGCCTGCTGTGCCCCATTTCCATTCGGCATCACTACAATCATTGGCTCTGCTTTTCCTTGGGCTATCAAATTATCTAAAATCTGTACAGCACGCCCCAGTTCACTCCAGCATTCTCATCTCCCCCGGCCCCGTGCAACAAATAAAGAACCGGGTAACGTTTTGTCCCTTCCTCATAACCAGCTGGGGTATATACCGTCATCCGACGACGTTCCATCCCCAAAGAAGGGCTCGGATACCACACCTTCGCAACCGTTCCATGAGGTACTTCCCGAACAAAATAATTCTCAGACAAAGCTCCATCCACAAGAAAATAGTTCATGTAAGTAGCTATATCACGAAGCATATATACATTGGAGGGATCAAGCATACGCACGCCATCCACATAAAAGCAATAAGTATGCAGTTCGGGCGCAGGCAAAGCAACCGTATAGCTCCACACACCATTCTCTCCTTTTTCCATCCGTTGACGTCCTGCCATTTCTACCTCTCCCAATGGAGTCTGCTGCCGGGACTTTTCAAAGAAGTCTGTTTCTACCCATACTTCCCTGGCCTCAGGAGCCAGCAGACGAAAAGTCACAGTTTGATTCTTTACTTCGGGAGAAATAAGATCTCCCGTATTGACAGCCACAGTTTCCTGTGCCCAAGCGGAGAGTGAAAAAATACATACCGCCACCAAACTCAAAAATTGTTTCATTCTTTTCATACGTTAATCCTATTACTACGTACAAAAATAAGCAAAATCCTCATTTATTAGGATTGCCCGTCCAAGCAAATTGGCGTTACTTTGCAGCCGTTAACTAAACTATATCTTTCAACAGAATGAAAAAAAATATTGCTATTGTTTCGTTACTGGCTGTTTCTATAAAGAGCGCTTGGCAGGTCCGGTATCACCTGAGAACTCTCTACCTAAAGATACAACAAAGGTTATTGACATAGAAGAAGTTGTGGTTATTGCTACTCCGAAGGAGAACAACCGTCTGCGTCAGCAAGCCACTTCGTCAACTTCCTTCTCACAAAGTGCGATGCGCAATAATTCAGTAACCTCTGTAAAATCATTGTCTGCACTGGTTCCGAACTTATTTATTCCAGACTATGGTTCCAAACTGACGACTTCGGTTTACATCCGAGGCATCGGTTCACGTATCAATACACCAGCTGTGGGACTTTATGTGGACAATATTCCCTTTATCGACAAATCGGCCTTCGATTTCAACTATTCCGATATTGAGCGTATCGACGTAATGCGGGGTCCGCAAGGAACGCTCTACGGGCGTAACACCATGGGAGGACTTATCCGCGTGTTTACCAAGTCACCGTTTACGTATCAGGGAACAGACCTCCGTTTAGGTGCTGCCACCTACAACAATTACAATGCCTCACTTACGCATTACCATCGTATTTCCAATCAGTTTGCCTTTTCTGTGGGATTGTTTTATGACCACAAAGGAGGTTTCTTCAAAAACGACTTTAACGGAAAACTAATTGATACAGACGATGAGTTTGGCGGACGTATACGTGCCATTTATTTGCCGACCGAAAACTTGAAGCTTGACTTTACCGTAAACTACGAATATACCAATCAGGGCGGCTATCCGTATGAATACACAGGTAAAGTCAGCGGAGAAGAAGACCGTGCCGACTACATCGGCCGTATCTCTTACGACAATGCCTGCGGATACAAACGAAACTTGCTGAACACCGGACTGAACCTGGAATATCAAGCCGACAATTTCATTCTTAGTAGCGTAACCGGTTTCCAGTACCTGCGCGACCACATGGACCTGGACCAGGACTTTACGGAGCAGAACATTTACACCATGATGCAGAAGCAGAATTCCAAGACACTCAGCGAAGAAATCGTGTTGAAATCCAAACCCGGACGCCGCTGGCAGTGGACTACCGGAGTTAGCGGATTCTATCAGTGGCTGGATACAGAGGCTCCTGTCACCTTCCAGAAGGATGGAGTAAACTGGCTGAATTCTACCATCAACACGAACGCCAATAAATACATGCCCACGATATCAATGGGCCCCATGAGTATGAAGCTAAACTTCAATGATGTAATTAACGGTGAACAACTTGCCATTCCAGGAAAATTCAGTACACCAATTTTAAATGGAGCCATTTTCCACCAGTCAACTTTCAATGACCTCTTCGGGCTGGAAGGACTCTCTTTCACTGCCGGTCTTCGCATGGACTATGAAAGCCTGAAGCTGGATTACTATAGTGGTTGCCAATTTACACATACCTACTCATTAGGCGGAACGTTGACTCCATCCAACAAAGTAATAGAGATGATTCCGGCAAAAGAATTCAATGTAAACAACAGTTATGATGGAAAGCTGTCGCACGACTACATCCAGCTGTTGCCTAAATTCGCCTTGCAATATGATTTTGACTCACGTAACAACATCTACGCAAGTGTATCCAAAGGATACCGTTCGGGAGGGTACAATATCCAAATGTTCTCCGACCTGCTGCAAAATGACATGCAGGCAAGTATGATGAAAGACGTAGCAGGCGTAACGATTCCAGCTCTCGAATCAGCGCCCATAAAGGATGAACAGAAACAAAATATTATCGGTATTCTAAACGGTATGGCTCAAAGCCCGCAAACAGACGTAAAAGCAGCCACGCTCTACAAGCCGGAGTATTCATGGAATTACGAAATCGGATCTCATCTGACTTTGTTCAACGGAAAGTTACAAGCCGACCTCTCAGCTTTCTACATGGACACTCGCGACCAGCAGTTGTCACGCTTTGCTGAAAGTGGATTAGGACGTATCACGGTGAATGCCGGAAAAAGTCGTAGCTTAGGTGCAGAAGCCAGCTTACGCGCACAGCTCACCGACCAGTTCAGTCTGAACGGAAACTACGGATATACATACGCCACCTTCACTGATTATGTGATAAGTGAAACAGAAAACTATAACGGCAACTATGTACCCTTCGTTCCTAAACATACATTTGCCGTAGGCGGACAATACATCTTCCCGCTGCGCAAGAACGCTATTCTGGACAACATCACCCTGGATGCCAACTATCGCGCTGCAGGACGTATCTACTGGACAGAACAGAACAATGCCAGTCAGGCACTTTACGGCACACTGAATGGCCGACTCAGCTTGAACAAGGGTAACGGACAAATTGGTTTCTGGGTGAACAATGCCTTAAACAAAGATTATCAGGCGTTCTACTTTGAAACAATGAGCCGTGGATTCGCGCAAAAAGGACGTCCCGTACAAGTGGGAATTGACATCCGTTGCCGCTTCTAAAAAACGCAAGGACGTTTTATTCAAAACACAAGTGCATTTCAACTAAAACGCAAGTGCATTTAAGACAAAACGCAAGTACGTTTTACATCAAACGTCCTTGCGTTTTATTATATAGAAAAATCCTATTAGCTAATTAATCAATAACTGATTGATAATCAAGATAAACGGAGTTATTCCAAAGAGCTGTTTTTCTGTGGAAGCATGTCTGCCGAAGGGCATTCATAGTTACTAATCGGTAATTTTACCTTTTTCAATTCTTTCAATTTGAATACGGGAGCCTCTACCCCTTCAGGATACTTCATGTGAGAATAAGTACGAAAATACTCCAGACACGCATCTTTCCACCACACCGCATCGTTCGCCTGAATATCCAACCGTTTAGCCACTGCCTGAAAACGCTCCTCATCCACATACGGTTTCATCTGGTTCCACACTTTCTGGAACTCACGTACTTTATCAACGCCTTGCTGATATTTATAACACAATTCATCCCAAAGAGTACGTCCAGACTTTAATGAATGATTCCAGTCTACATGATGAAACCACAACAAAAATTCTTCCGGACATAGCTCCAATGAATTGAATACGTGGGCTAAAGAGTCTGGATACTGAGACACCGCATCACTTCCAGAACGGCTCCGGTCAAATCCCAAACCTTTTTTGTCTGCCTGATGATAATACGACGGCAACCAATCTGCACGAGCGCCCGGTACCTCACACCAGGGTTCCGGTCCGTAATGATGACTCCAAGCAAAAATATGATGTAATCCTAACGGCATCATGTAATCTACACCGCCTCCCGACTATCCATCATACTTGCGTCATGGGCTCTACGAATTTAGGGTCCGACGTAAAAGTCTGTGCCAGCCACTCTTTAGCTATTTCTTCAGAAGAAAGCAAAGGATTCCATGCCAACCGACCATACGCATACCAGTTAGCCTGCGCAAAATCATGTCCGCACCAGTTGGTATCATCACCTATATTGGCCACTCCAGCCACCCCTTTTAAAGAAGCAGGAGACACATAACGATAAAACTCCTTCCACATAGTAGCCAGGTAAGCCAGATGATTGGAATGCCCTAAGTACTCCTGTGTAACCTGAAATTCAGCCATCAACGGGGTGTGGGGCATCGCACCAAACAACGGACTGTAAGGTTCTCTCGGCTGGAAGTCAATCGGACCGTTTTTCACCTGCACAATCACATTATCCAAAAATTTTCCATCCAAAGGTTTAAACTCCAGATAAGCCTGTTTGGCTCTGTCGGCATCCGACGGACTGTACACAAACGCACGCCACATCACGATTCCTCCGTAGGGTTTCAGGGCCTTGCCATCATATTCGCTCCTTCGGCATGCGTACGCCCGTAATCGCACGGACCAGGCTGTCCTTCTGAATTAGCCTTGACCAGAAAACCTCCAAAATCAGGGATAAGACTGTAAATCTCATGTACCTTCTTCTTCCACCACTCAGCCACTTCCTCATTCAACGGGTCGGCTGTAGACAATCCTCCAACTGCATGGGAGAAGCAAAGTTGACCGAAAGATAGACTTTTATTCCGTACGGCCGGAAAATATCCGCAAGCACGCGTACCTTTTCAAGGTATTCGCTGGAAAGTATTTTAACCGAAGCATTGACATTGTTAAGTACTGTCCCGTTGATACCAACCGAAGCATTGGCCCGGGCATATTCCTGATAACGTGCCGACACAGTATCTGAAAGTTCATCCCACTGCCACAAGGATTTACCGGCATATCCACGCTCTATCGTGCCATCCAGATTATCCCAATGATTCAGTACACGTACATCGAAGGCTGGTTCTTCTGCAATATCCAGACGGGTACAATCTGCCCCTTCTGCCTGCAAACGTAAAAGATGATAGGCCGCATAAAGCAAGCCCTGTTCAGTAGTAGAGCCAAGCACTATCTTTTCATCGGAAGTACGTATGGTGTACCCTTCCTTCCCCAGCTTACGATGAGCTTCATCAGCAAACAGTTGTAGTTCAACCGCCTTTCCACGCCATAAAGAAGCCAGTTCCTCACGAGCTATGGCAATGGTAGGAGAAGAAATTGAACAACAGACAGACGCCTTTTCACAAGACGCCTGTCGCAACCAGAGTTTACTTCCATCTTCCGCAAATAAGGTCAGTCCGAAAGACAAAAGACATATACCCAACAAGTACTTTTTATTCATCCGCACTTCCTTTTATGGTCTGAATCTTACCCTCTTCATCGTATTCCAATTCAACCACTTTTAAACTGCGAAGCCAGGTCTTTCCACCTGAAGGAACACAATCATGATGGAAAAGATACCACTTTCCTTTATATTCTGCAATAGAGTGATGGGTAGTCCATCCTACTACCGGAGTCAGAATTACGCCCTGATATGTAAACGGTCCATAAGGATTGTCGCCTACCGCATAACACAACAGATGAGTATTGCCCGTAGAATAAGAGAAATAATATTTACCTTTATATTTATGCATCCACGAAGCTTCAAAGAAACGATGCGGATCGCCTGCAAACAAAGGTTTGCCATCTTCTCCCAATACGATGACCGGACGGGGTTCTTCTGCAAATTCCAACATATTATCCGATAATTTTACCACACGACTGGGCAAAGCCGGTTCATTATCAGCCGGGAGACATGGACTTTCAATGGCTTTGTTATCACGATAACGCTGCAACTGTCCTCCCCAGATTCCGCCAAAATACATGTAGTAGCTTCCGTCATCATCGCGGAAAACTGCCGCATCAATACTGTAGCTTCCACGAATCGGATCGGCTGAGGAATAAACGGACCTTCAGGTTTATCGCTAATGGCTACCCCCATACGGAAAATATCATTCCGGTCTTTCAACGGAAAATACAAGTAATATTTTCCATCCTTGCAGGCAATGTCACAGTCCCACAGCTGGCGTCCGGCCCAAGGTATATCAGCAACCTTCAAAGCCACTCCATGATCGACGATTTCACCATGCATCACGTCATCCGTCGACAGTACATGGTAATCATTCATATCAAAATGGTCACCGTTGTCATTTTCAGGAATACCTGATTCACGGTCGTGTGAAGGATAAATATACAAACGTCCGTTAAATACATGTACTGACGGATCTGCCATATAGTCGGCAGGAAACAAATATCTTTCTTCCTTTTTCATTTTTATATTGATTTATGAGACTCTTACTGAAAGCGTCTCCTGTTAAACGTTATTTCTGTGCAATAGCTGTCGTATCCGACTGCTCATCCATCATTTTCTGTATAAATTCCTTAGGTTGATAGTTCCGGTCAAAAAGCAACGGATAGTCTCTTCTTCCACGAATCGGGAAATCATTCTTCCACGAATCACTATCTGTAACTCCCCATGCCGTTACACGCGTCACAATATCGGCATGTTTTTCAAAAAGCTGGAAGAACTGCTGCATTCTTTTATTCCATGCCTGGCTGACAGAATCAGGGAGTTCCTGCGGATAAGGATTCAATGTTTTCTTAAACGCAACCGTATCCGAGATGTTGGCACTGCGAAGTGCAGTAGGCAGCGCACTCATATCCCATTCTGTAATCATTACCTTGACACCAGCTGAAGCAAAAGCAAGCATACTTTCTTCAAATTTCTGGATGTCGGGGTAATCCATTCCCATGTGTCCTTGCATGCCCACAGCATCAATACGCAATCCTTTTTCCTTCAATGAACGGACAAGCTTCACAACTCCTTCCCGACGCCCCTGCACGTCCATACCATAATCATTATAATAAAGTTCGGCATCCGGGTCAGCCTCGTGCGCATACTGGAAGGCCAGTGGAATAAACTCTTCTCCCAGGATTTCATAAAATTTACTTTTACGATAAGAGCCGTCTTCCACAATAGCTTCATTCACCACATCCCAGCCTTTTACTTTTCCTTTGTATCGTCCTACAACGGTCTGAATATGCGTTTTCATACGCTGTTTCAACTTTTCAGGAGAAACATTCTGACCTTTTTCATCTACGCAGAACCAGTCCGGAAGCTGAGAATGCCACACCAAGCAATGTCCTATCACCGTCATGCCATTGTCAATTCCGAACTGCACAAAGCGGTCGGCATCCTCAAAATGAAATTCTCCTTCTTTAGGCTGAATCTCCTCACACTTCATACAGTTTTCCGCTACAATGGAATTGAAATGCTGTTTCACAATCTTCACAGCTGAAGTATCAGCACCAGACGACTGATGTACATTCAGCGCTACTCCCATTAAAAACTTGTCTCCTACAACCTCTTTCAAAGATTTCTCTGATACAACCGTATCAGAAACCTTACTCCCGCATCCCATAATAAACAGGCTGCACAGCATCCATGATGCAATGTGTTTGTTCTTCATATATTCTTTCCTTAATTAATAGTCACTTTTACTTCTTCGAGCTGTTAATTCTGCCTGCATTTTCTCATTATATTCTTTACTGATAGGATAGAAACATAATGCCACCACACCAACAAAAAAGAATGCGGCTGGAATCAGACTTGATGAAAGAATGATGCCATGAACGGCTGTATCACTTTGAGCTATATCCGCTCCAGAAACATAACCAAATCCCGACAGTAAGAAGCCCAATACAGCTCCTCCAATACCTAATCCGGCTTTCAGGCAAACACCACTCCCGAAAAGATAAATCCCGTAGCACGACGGTAATTGATATATTCCGAATGGTCGGCCACATCGGCAATCATAGCCCAAAGCAAAGGAACTGTAGGTGCATAGGCCAAGCTCTTCAAGAAGTTCAATACGAACATCATTTCAATATCGTATTTTGAAGGGAAATAGAACAAAGCCGTGAAAATAGCCGTCAGCGCAAGACATACGATAAACGTACGCTTCTTGCCATATTTGTTGGCTAAAAATTCCGATAAACAAATTACGCCAAAAAACTGAACCAAGGCTCCCACCATATTAAATACGCCAAAACCCACTTCGTATGCTTTGTCCGGAGAAGTTACAATCAAGCCGAAAGCATCAAGTATATGATACCCGACTGAAGTTCCACCGTCAGTAGCTACCAATCCTATATTATCCAGGAAAGTAAACAAAGCTGCTTTATCCACATAGTTTTCAAAATAATAGTTCATGGCACTTCCCCACATAGCCAGTGTGATAAACACAAAAAGAGTTAAGACAAACATGGCACGCCAAGGCACACTGCTTAATACATCTTTTATATCCTGACGGGTATCATTTTTCTGATTGGCAGGCGGAGTAATACGTTCTTTTGCCGAGAAAAATACAATTACCAAAAACAAGAAACCTACGACAGCAAACAAGGATATGGTACAGAGCCAGCCATGTGCCTTGTCACTACCTTCCGAGAACTTGCTGACCAACGGTAAGGTAAGCCCTTGAACCACAAACTGTGCAATCGTAGAAAAAACGAAACGCACAGAGGTGATACTGGTACGTTCTTTAATATCTGACGACATGACTCCTCCCAATGAAGAATAAGGTGTATTATTAAAAGAATACATCGTCATCAGCAAGGTGTATGAAATTGTAGCATACAATGCTACCAGTCCTTTTTCTTCAATGCCCGGATTGTAAAAGGCCAGTACATAGAACACCATGAAAGGAAGTGCTGTCCATAATACCCATGGACGATATTTTCCCCATTTCGTCTGAGTCCGGTCAGACAAAATACCGACAGTGGGATCTACAAACGCATCCACAATACGTGCTACCAACATGACGGTTCCTGCAATTGCTCCTTCCAGCCCAAACACATCCGTATAGAATTTGGTCTGGTAAATCATCATCATCTGGAATACCAGATTTGCGGAACAGTCTCCTAATCCATAGCCCACTTTCTCGGCCATGGATACTTTCTGATTCTGAATCTTACTCATATCTGTTTATTATTTTTCATTCTGTATTACTGCTTCCACCAGACGGGTAGCTGCTGTTTTTTTATCCAAAGGGTGAATGTCATTCCATTCTCCCGTATCACTATTCTTTATCAGTGTAACGTGTGCATTCTCACGGGCTGTTTTCGCCTGCTGTTTTCTCAACTCAGCCATGCTGCTCTCCCCGGATCATCCGGTGCCAGGAAATCAGCTAATTCAATGATATAAAAAGGAAGATTTTCATCTTTGAAAAGTGTTCTCCAGTCGGCTATCAATGCACTGAGCAAAGACGAATATTCGCTCCAACGGCCCACATTTGACTCTCCCTGGTACCACACCACTCCTTTGAACGTATAATGACGTAATGGATAAATCATCCCATTATACAAGCCAACAGGAGTGTAATGAAAGGCTGTAGAAGAAGGAGAAGGGGGCATCACCGTACCTATTTTGTGCTTCCATCCCCCTTCCAGATTTACTTCTTTCCCGTCACAAATCAACTTATAAGGCTTTTCCTTTACAAAAGAAGGACGTCCTCCATAACTAAACAACCGTACAGTAAGTTGATTTTTTCCCTTCTTCAGCAACTTGGAAGGTACTTTATAAATACGAGGAGGATACTGATAGGAAACAGTGCCGACGAAATGTCCGTTTACAAACACAGAGTCTGCATCCACAATGCACCCTAAACGTAAAACGGCTTCTTTTCCACTCCAGTCCTCTGGTACAAAAAAGTCCTTCCTGAACCAATGCACTCCGTTCAAAGGACGGCCATTACGAATGGCCCAGTTATCTGAAAACATATCTACCTTTTCCCAATCCGAATCATCATAATCCTCCGCATACCAAGGTGTCACACCATGAAGTCCTGCATCAGACTTATACAATACTTTATTCCATGCCTGTTGATGCAGCCTTTCAGTTTCTGTTATCCGAGAAACTAATTCTGTATCCTCATACAAGGCCTTCTGATGTACATACTCCGGAAAGTTTTGCAATCCTTTTTCACTAACCCAAGCTTCCACCGGAGTACCTCCCCAACTTGCATTAATAATACCTACCGGCACATTAGTCTTTTCTTCCAGCAACCGGGAAAAGAAATAACATATCGCAGAAAAATCTTTTACATTTTCGGTCGTCATCGGACGCCAGGTTACAGGACGAATATCTTCTTTCTGTTGAGAAAAATCATACGAATAAGGAACTTTCACATATCGAACAGAGGTATTTTCATATCCTTCTATCTCGTCTGCATATTTATCCATCACTCGATTAACCGGAAGTTCCATATTAGACTGACCTGAACATAAAAAGACATCTCCTACGAGAATATCATTTAAAACAATGTCGTTAATTGTCATAGAGTAAGGTCCTCCGGCTTTCATGGCAGGCAGTGTTACAGCCCATTTCCCATTCTCATCCGCCGTTACCTTATATTGTTTCTTTTGAAACTTTACACAAACCTTCTCAGACGGATCAGCCTTACCCCATATTGTTAACGGAGCATTTCGCTGCAACACCATACCGTCTGATACCAGCACAGGTAAAACCACCTTTGCAAAAGCTCCAAAATCACAAGAAGCAAGCAAGGCTAAGCCTAATAAAAAACGTTTAATAATAAAATGTGTTTTCATATACTTTTCATTGTATTTTTCACTGTAACAAAAATACGGAAAGGTTATTAATACGTATGTCCGACAGGATACCAAGCTTACATCTATGGTTACATTTCATTTTCTATTGTAACAAAAAGCATATGTATATGTTACACCATCTCTACAATAAGGGTATTAACGTCCACATACACTGCTTATTTTAAGCACCGCCCTATACCAGAAACTCTATAAAATATCTATTTAATTCCTTTACTTTTCATTGAGAAATGAAAAAAAAGAATTTACTTTGCATCACTAACAATACGTACATTTCAACAAACTTATCCATTAGGGAAATAACCAAGTGTAAACTTATGATACAGATAATGAAAAACAAAACCTTTATTTTAATCATCTTTCTGTGTTTTCTACCTCTTTTTTGTAAAGGACAGTTTTGTAAGTTATATTCAACTCATGGAGATATATCCAGCAGTATGATTAGTCATATATACCAAGACGCTAAGGGTTACATCTGGGTTGCAACAGAAAATGGATTAAATAAATATGATGGAGCTAAATTTACCAACTATAAGAACCAATTCAATGATTCCACCTCACTGCTTGGGAATCATGTATACAGAACTTTTCAAGACGCCAAAGGACATCTATACATACTTTCCACCAAAGGATTACAAATGTATGAATATAAATCCGACTCTTTCAAGACTATCAAAAAATCCAATTCATCATACAACAATAAAAGTATCGCACAACTCAGCGATGGCAGTATCTTAATTGGTACAAGTGGATATGGTATCAAAAAACTCACTTTTGACCATAAAGGAAATATTCAAATTGAGAATTGGAATCCATCTTTAATTGGACATACAATCAATGATATCATGGAAGACCGTAAGGGGAATATATGGATTTGCACGGAATATCATGGTATGATCAGAATTGATAAAAACAAAAAGATTCATCATTATACTCTTGGAAAACTCTATGGAAATCAATTTATCAATTGTTGTACAGAAGACTCAAATGGTAATATATATGCAGGAACCAGCGGACGAGGAGTTTTATATACAATCAGGCGGATAATACCTTTCATCAAATATTTCATTCCAATTTCCCCATTAAAGTTCTTAAACAAAATGACAATCTCATGCTGATTGGCATTGATGGAGAAGGAATTGTAGCTTATGACATTTCAAAAAAATCCATAGCCAACACGGATTTTTACATAGACAACATAAACATCAAGAAAAGCAAAGTACATTCTTTGCTGACAGACAGCAGCAATAATCTTTGGATTGGTATCTACCAGAAAGGAGTAGCATTTATTCCTTCACAAGCGAATATGTTTAACTACATCGGAAACTTCTCATCTATCCGAAATTACATAGGAAGTAATTGTATTACAGCTTTGTGCGAAACCACAGATAAGGGTAAACTAATTGTAGGTACAGACAATGATGGTATTTATTTATTAGACAAAAACTACAACTTTATCCAACATCTAACTCAAGATAAAAACCCGGATGTTCCTCCTACCGTCATGTGCCTTTTTGAAGACTCCAATAAAAAGGTATGGATAGGTTCATACCTTAGTGGAATATCTGTATTCGATTCGCAAACAAACAAACTTTCAAAAACTTCACTGCGAAATAATGAAGGGAATGAAATAACAAAAGTATATAGATTCGTAGAAGACCCTCATAAAAGATTGTGGATAGGCACAATGGGAACAGGGCTTTATTATGTAGATTTACCAGCTTCATCGGCTTCTTATAGTGACCTGAAAGTACATCAGGCTCTATCAGAGAAAGAAATCAATCAATGGATTAATACTTTATTGTATATTCCAAACGGACGATTGTATATAGGTACTTATGATGGTATTAAATGCATAGATACTGAGAAGCTCAAAGTCGTAGGTAAGGAAAAAGTGCTCATAGGCTTAAGTATAAATACCATTGCACAAGGGCCAGACGACCATATATGGGCAGGAACCCCGGAAGGAATCTATGTAATGGATTATAATTTGAATATAATTGAGAAATTTACAACTCACAATGGACTCCCCAATAATCTGATCTCATCAATCATTGTGGATAAAAACAAGGATATATGGGTAAGTACAAGTCAGGGAATTGCCAAATATAATTCACATAACAAATCGTTTATTCCTTTCTTTGCATCAGACGGATTATACAATAATGAATTTTCAAGAAATGCCTATTGCATATCTCCCGACGGAAAAATTCTGTTTGGGGGAGCCAATGGCATTGTCTTTTTTAACCCGAATGACATCGAAACACAGAAGTTTCAAAGCAATATAAGAATTACCGGTTTCTATCTGCATGATAAAGCTGTCAACGAAATGACCCAATCTGGAAGTTATCATGTGATAGATAATGATATATTTCATACCCAAGAAATCAATCTGTCCCACTATGACAATTCGTTTTATATAGAATTTGCTACAGACAATTTCATTTCCCCACAGAACTATTTATATTCCATGAATAATGGAACATGGAACTCTTTGCCCAAAGGAAGCTCCCGTGTTTCCTTCAGTAATCTTCCTGTAGGAAAATACGAATTTAAAGTAAAAGCAATCAATGGCACTTCTGAATCTAAAATAAAGACAATAGTCATTAATATACATCCTGCATGGTACAACTCCGGTCTGGCATGGGTTATCTATATCTTAATCATCATTAGTATAATAGCCATCTTCATACATCAGGCTAAAGAAAAATACAGAGTAAGACAGGAGATGCTAAAACACAAACATCTGGAAGAGATTAATGAAAGTAAATTACAGTTCTTCATTAATATTTCTCATGAAATCAGAACTCCGATGTCTTTAATCATCAGTCCATTACAGAAATTAATCTCTACAGATAATGACAGCGAAAGACAAAAAAGCTATTCATTGATAGAACGTAATGCGCAAAGAATTCTAAACCTGATCAACCAATTAATGGACATCAGAAAGATAGATAAGAACCCAATGAAGCTAAGTTTCACAGAAGTGGATTTAATCAGCTTTATCAATGACATAAAAAATACATTTGCATATCAAGCAGCTGCTAAAGGAGCTAAATTAAACATTATAACCCAAATGGAGAGCCTGAAAGTTTGGCTGGATCCTAATAACTTTGACAAAGTAATCTTTAATTTACTCTCAAACTCCTTCAAACATATCCAGAATGAAGGAGAAATCAACATATATATCAACTCCGTCAATAACTCTTCAAATGTTTATCCATTGAATAACTATGCAGAATCATTATTGAAGACAATGGAACCGGCATAAAGGAAAGTGAGATGGAACGTATTTTTGAAAGATTCTATCAGATAAGCGATGACCGGTCACGAAGCAAAGGAACCGGAATCGGGCTTCATCTATCTATGTCGCTCATAAAGATGCATCATGGTACTATCACGGTCAAGAACAATGAAAACAAGTCCGGATGTAGTTTTACCATCCATATTCCATTGGGATGTAGCCATCTGTCAACCGAAGAGCTTTATCAGAATAGTAATAAGAATATTTCAGAGCAACCATCCATTGAAGATCAGCCTCTGCAACATATTCCGGCTTCTATTGAAGAAAACGAAAATAGCGAAGACGGCACTAAAAAAGTAATCAGGAAAAAGCATTCTATATTAATTGTAGAAGATGAAGATGAGATACGAAATTATCTGCTCACTGAATTAGGAAGTCATTTCCGTGTGTTAAGTTGTAGCAACGGGAAGGAAGCACTCGACCTTATTATGCACCACATGCCTGATTTGGTTCTAAGTGACATCATGATGCCAGAAGTGAACGGCATCACGTTGCTTCGTAAATTAAAGCAGAATATCAAAACCAATCATATCCCGGTAATCCTTCTTACCGCCAAAAACAGTGAAAAGGATTATATCGAAGGACTTTCCCTAGGAGCAGACGCCTATATAGCCAAACCTTTCAACCTGGATATTTTAATAACAACTATTGAAAACCTGATTAAAAACAGAGAAATATTACGCAATAACTTTAGCGGAAAACAAGAACAAAACGACAATATTGAAGTGGCACAACCTCAGTCTGCAGATGAAAAGCTGATGCAAAAGGTTCTAAAAGTAATCAATAAGAACCTGAATAATCCAGATTTAAATGCAGAAATGATTGCAGCCGAAGTGGGTATAAGTCGTGTACACCTATACAGAAAACTAAAAGAACTGACCAACCAGTCTACCCGGGATTTTATCAGGAATATCAGACTGAAACAAGCTGAAATCCTGCTGAAATCTGAGAAGAATTACAGTATGTCTGAAATAGCCCAACTGGTAGGTTTCAACAATACAACTTACTTCTCCAATGCATTCAAAGAATTGTACGGAGTATCCCCCAGTAAATATACGGAACGCTGTAAAGAAAAAGAAGAGGAGAAGAAAGATGAATAAAAAGAGAGGAGATAGACGGGGTTGACCGAGTCTATCTCCTCTCTTCGTATAATACCCTATTACTTACTCTTTTTCAAAAGTTCAAGCATGGTAAGGGCATATCTCTTGCCAAGTTCTCTATAGCCAGCTGCACTAAAATGCAATCGATCGGATACGGCCTCACATCCTTCAGAAGAAACCACATGTACTACAGGAATCGTTTCAGGTAATTTCTGAATCACCGGATTCATCGATGCACAAGCTCCCCCTTGCCCTTCAGAAACAAGCTCACCAACTAAAAGAGGCAATGAGTTAGGCTGCAAACCAAGGTCTGAAAGAATATTATCGTATACTTTTTTTACCTTCATCGGCCAATCCGGATCTCCGGTATTGGATTCTCCTTGATGAAGAAGTATACCTTTTATAACTCCACACCGAGAAGCTTGTTTAGCAAGCTCGATTAATCTTGCATAAGGATTTCCATCATACTCAGCGACCATATTTTTTAACCAATCTGGAGATCCGGCCACATACGAAGCATAATTATCCTTATCAAATAATTCTATTCTACATCCTCCCACAGCCACATTAATAACACCTATTTCTACATCAGCTGGAAGGCTATCTGCCAATGTTCGTCCAAAATAGTCTGCTGGAGTTAAACCCGTTCCACATCTTGCCAAAGGAGGAACAGCAGTGTACCACTTACCTTTTTCCCGTCCTAAATCCGGGCAATCTACAGCTTGAAGCACCTTGAAACGCGGAGTTACATTCACCGTATCACACGCTTCTATTTTTGCATTTCCCTCCATATTCGACTGTCCTAAACAAAGATAGATATGAAACTTCTCATTCACCTTCTCGGTTCCAGTCTGAGCCTGTGCAGAAACAGGTCCCAAAGACAAAGCCATCAATGATGTCAATGTCACAAACATTCTTTTCACTTCCATTAGTTCAAAATTTATATTCAACAGTTATCTCTATTTATTTTTATCAAAAAGCTATTTTTAACTCCTCACCCTTATAGACTACAGACTTTTCTGTTACGTTCGATTTTCCATCTGAGGACAAGGCTATTTTTACAATCTTAAGGTTCCGCACCGGTTCCATCCCCTCATACTGACCACTCCGTTTACCAATAATCAAAATGGAATGCGCATCATCCCAAAACAGACGAATGCAAGAATATCCTCCTTTTTGATAGTTGTAGTCTGTACCTTCATCCTCATACAATTGATAGGTTCCATCTGTTCCTGCATAAACACGTATCTCCAAATCTGATTTCAAGGCTTTCTGCGCATTTTCTGCATATCCTGATGACAAAGGCAAGACAGTGCCAGCCTTGACAAATACAGGAATGTAGTCCGGAGAGACTGAAGTCTGAACCCAACCCGTTGACATATACTGGTTGTCATGGAAATCATACCATCCACCTGAACGGCAGGCAGGTATGTCTTCCACACGACAGGTCCCTCTTCCACGATAGGAGAAACCAGCAGAAACCGACCAAACATATATTGATATTTCAAAGATAAAGCTTGAGTATCCTGAGGGAAATCCATCATCAGAGGACGTAACATCGTACCATTTCCCAATGAGACCCATGCTGCTTCAGAATAGATATATGGTAAAAGGCGGTAACGCAGCTCCAATGATTTACGAGCCATATCCGTCACTTTATCTCCATAATTCCAAAACTCAGTATTAGTCATATACCCATGTACACGCATCAAAGGTAAAAAGACAGAAGTCTGAAGCCATCTGGAAAAACGCTCATGAAAATGTGCATCTGTATACTGTGCATCGCCCGGACGAAAGAATCCTCCAGCATCATAAGTCCACCAAGGCAGACCACAAACAGAAATACCCAGTCCTGCAACAATCTGACGACGAAATGTATCCCAGTCATTCCCGACATCTCCTGACCAAGTAGCAACCCCATATCGCTGAATGCCAGGAAATCCGCTACGGGTAAGCAGAATAGTCCGAGAAATAGAATCACGTTGTTTTCCCTCATCAGTGGAAAGACCTCGTAAACCTTCATATATCGTTTTGTTGACCACAAGTGGATACACATTCCGGAACACTTCTCCGGGGAAAGTGGAATGGTTTACCCTACGTCCTACCAAATCGTCATTTTCCGGCTCCGTTGCATCCAGCCACCAAGCATCTATCCTATCGGAAGCACCAGACTATCCCGAAAGTTTTTCCAATAAAAAGAAGCAGCTTCCGGATTAAAAAAATCAACCCAAGGAGTACCTGGTATGTAATAGGACTTATCAGCTAAACGTTTTCCTAACACAGAATTCTGGTCCACTTTCGACCAAACCGACAACATCAATCTCATGCCCATCCGGTGAAGACTGTCGGTCATTTCCCGAGGTGCAGGATAATCTATCTCGTCAAAACGCATGGCATTCCATCCATATTTTCCCCAGTACTGCCAGTCCTGTACCATCAAGTCAACCGGCAATTTTTTTCTTCGAAATTCGGAAGCCGTTTCCAGAATTTCTTTTTGAGAATGAAAACGTTCCCGGCAATGAATGTATCCCAAAGCCCACGCTGGCAACATAGGGACTTCTCCTGTCGCTTCCCGATAAGAAGCAATCACTTCATCGGCTGTTCCTGCAAAGAAAGTATAATCTATTCCATTCGATACCGGAGAGCGAAAAGTAGTAGTTTCATCTACTTTTCTAAAATACACTTTAGGTGCATCCTCTTTGGTCAATTCAGCCCTTAAATTATGCTCTCCCGCTTTTAAATCTACCAATATGGAAACTGTAGGTGGCAACCAGAGATTATTCATGTCGACTACCGTATGCCCATCAATTGCCAGATTATGTCTACGCGCCATTACACTTCCCACATCCAGCATCAAAGCATACTGTCCGTCTGATTCTACTTTCAACTTACCCACAAATACATTACTTTCACGCACTTCCTCCTTCCCCCCTTCAGTAGAAGTCACATTCACGGTTACTTTATTTCCTCCCAACCCCGTTTTCTGAAGTGCAACTACCGAAGAAGCAGGATTAAAATCTGTCAAACCATAATTATTCCACAAAAGTCCGTATCCTTTATTCGACATCACAAAAGGAATGGCTATCTGTGTATTAACCTGGGTCAGTCTTCTGGTTAAACCACGCACATTCAAATAACCATCCTGAAACTGTCCTAACCCGTAAAGACACTCATCAAACGGAGAATGAAAAGTCTGCGTAGAAACATACGTTTTTTCTCCTTGCACTGAAGAAGACTCTATCAGACTCGCCTCCTCTCCTACAATTTCCTTGCCACCAGAAGAAAGGAACGAAATCCGTCCGTCAGATACAGAAAACCTGACATTCAAATTCTTTAAAGACAAAATATAACTATCCTTCTCCTTTTTCAGTACATAATCAGGAACCTTCTTTGGAAGATATACTAATTCTGGAACTTCATGAGCTATGCCCATGCTTCGAATCACTCTTACAGCGTTGTTGGTCAGCGGACGAAGTTTCAACAGAGTGTCTGCTAATCGAAAAGTTACCTGCTCAGTCTCCTGCTTTTCCAACGTCCATTCCTGCAACTCATTAGTAGACGAGAGGCCGGGATCATTCCCGGCCAAACATTCTCCTCTCCACCCTACACAAGTGAAAACGGATAATAAAAATAAATTAACCCTGTTCATAGCATACGCAATATCATCAGTAATTCAGCTTCCAATAATCAAAATAAGCCAAATCTTTCGGAGCCTTTCCCTTAAAAATAAAATACAAGTCGTGTACACCTGTTACCTGTGGAATCTGTTCTTCCATCATCCGCCAACGATCACTTCCCCCAGTTCGTGGTACTTTAATCTTAGCTAACACCTGTCCGTCCAGCCCGTCAAGACGTACTTCCATAGTAATTTCCGCATTGTGAGTGGTAGACAAACGAACAGAAAAACGAGAAGGAGCTTTCTCACCGAAATCAACAGCCCGTACTTTCGTATAAGCTCCATCTGCTAAGGCTGTAATAAAGACTCCTACCTGAGGATTATAAGCGCTCTTCATCTTTTCTGACCATGCCATTGTTTCCGCTTCCACCTTCTGGTACGGACAAAGAGGTTTTAAACTCTTCGTAACACCCTCTTTCACCATCTTCATGCAAGGAATTTTTCCATCAGACTGGAAATCAAGTTCCCTAACACACACAGAACGAGTAAAGCCACTTCCACCAGGAAGAGAAGCATCGTGATAAAACAAATAAGTTTTTCCTCTGAAATCGGCAATTCCAGGATGATTGGTAAAACTTCCTCCTTCTGTAGCCATCAAAGTACCTCCATACTTCCACGGGCCTTCCGGACTTTCAGCTGTAGCATACGCTAAATGTTCAGGAACCGGTCCTCCAGCATAAAAGAGGTAATACATTCCCTTACGTTTATACAGCCACGGAGCCTCTTCATACAAAGTAGGACGTTGTGGATCTCCCTCCCTGCGTCCAAAAGCTTCCGGCTTCATCAGTACCGCATGTATATCCCCTTTATAAGATATCATATCCTTATTCAGTTTCACATAATAGCAGTTCGGATTTCCCCAATAAAGATAAGCCTGTCCATCTTCATCAATGAAGACCGTAGGATCTATATTGCCATAATCAGCTCGTACCAAAGGAGCCCCTATCGGATCATAAAAAGGCCCGTAAGGACTATCAGCACAGCCACTCCAATAGCCGTTTCACCTTTACGGTCCGTCACAGGTACATACATATAAAATTTACCGTCACGTTCAATACACTGGGCAGCCCATGCATCTCCACCTGCCCATTCAAATGTCTTGAATGACAAAGGAGTGGGATGTTCGGTCCAGTTCACCATATCATCCGTGGAATAAAGTTTCCAGTCGTTCATGGTAAACCACGTAGAACCGTCTTCATCGTGACTTGTATAAAGATATAGCTTGTCATTGTATACCATAGGAGCCGGATCAGCCGTATAAGATGTTTGGATAATGGGGTTTTGTGCATTTACTGCCAAACCAGACAACAAAACCACTCCCTGCATAATTCTGCACCATCGAATATTTAGTAAAGACAACTTTATATCTTTTCTTAAAATCTTTTTTATCATATATACTCTATTTATGCTGTAAACTAATATCAGAATTTCCAGTAATCCAGTTCAAATAAATCCTTATTATTCTCTCCTTCAAAACTAAGGTACAAATCATGTATGCCACTGACCGCATTGACCTCACAAGAATAAAGTTCATACTTAGATGTTTCATTTCCCTGCGGTATATTCACGTTTCCCACAATCTTTCCATCCGGAGCATCCAAACGAATTTTCAGATTTCCTCCCTCAAGAGGCAATGCGGAAACTTCAAAACGGCGAGCTTTATTCTTTCCAAAGTTCACTCCACGTACACAGATGTACTCTCCATTGTTCACATCTACCACCGAAAGAGACTTATCTGCATTCGGAGCAGTTTTCAATCCATATCCCCAAGCCATAGTTTCAGCTTCTACCTTACGGAACGGATTAAAAGTACCAATCTGCTCCAGCTTGGTATCCGCCCAATAAGGTACTTCTTGAATAGTTCCATCTTCATTATAGTGCATTTCTGCCACTGACACCGAACGGCGTTCATAATGAGTATTCGTTTCCAGTTTTAACAAATCATAATTCAATCCAAAGACATACGATTTCCCCTTATAATCCATAATACCAGGATGATTGCCTCTGGTTCTCTCCGTAGGGCGCATAATGTATCCTTTCGTTTTCCATGGTCCTGTAGGACTATCACTCATTGCATACCCTATTCCCTCCGGACAACAGGTAGAAGCAAAAGCCAAATAATAATGTCCATTACGTTTATAGAACCACGGACCTTCCTGATAATGCTCCGGAGTTTCTTTTAGCTTTACAATATCTCCAGAATATGAAATCATGTCTTCATTTAATTTCACATAATAACAATTGGGATTTCCCCAATACATATAAGCTTGCCCATCCTCATCGATGAACACGGTAGGATCAATATCATCCCAATGTTCTTTCTGCCATACAAGAGGCTTTCCAAGAGGATCCTTAAATGGTCCATAAGGACTGTCGGAAACAAGCACACCGATTCCATTTCCATGAATCGGACAATACATATAAAACTTACCATTGCGCTCAACTACCTGTTCAGCCCAAGCTCCATTATCACGCTTCACCCAATCAAAGCTCTTGAGAGAAGCAACAACCCCATGATCAGTCCAGTTAACCATATCGGTAGAAGTATACAACAACCAATCCTGCATTTTAAACCCTTCGGCATCATCTTCATCATGCGTCGTATAAAGAAATACCGTATCATTGTATACCATCGGTGCCGGATCGGCAGTATATTTCGTTTGAATAATAGGTCGTTGAGCATTTACATTCAGACAATTCAACAGTCCACAACCACTACACAGTAACAAAATCTTGCTAATATTCATAATATTCAATATTTAAGTTATCAAATCGATTTTCCCTATGTATCATTAAAAACTAATTACTCTACCAATTTCCACCAATCAAAATTGAAAAGCTTGCAGCCTTTTCTACCCTTAAAACAGAAATATAAATCATGTGTACCTGAAACAGCCTGTTCACCCTGTTTCACCGCTGTTTCTAAAGTCTTCCAGGCTTCCCATCCTCCGGTATGAGGTACTTGTATTTCTGTAATCAACGTGCCACCAATACTGTCGGCATACACTTCAATTATTCCGCCTCTCAATGCACTGGCCACACTTACTTCTAACTTGCTGGCACCCTTTTTGCCTAAATCGACTTCTCTGACCTTTATATATCACCATTATGAATGTCTGATACATAAATTCCTGTCCGATCATTCGGCTCCGTCTTCACACCTTCAGAAAAAGCCATAGTCTCCGCTTCTACTCGCTGATAAGGATTTAGAGAACCTACCGGTTTTACTCCTTCTTGCGTAGCATTAATAACAGGGAATGTTCCGTCTGCATTGTATTCAAACTGTTCTACAGCCACAGAACGTCCGAATCCACCACCTCCAGGTAATTTTCCGGTATGATAAAAGAAATAAGAGTTCCCTTTATAATCAATCACCCCACAATGATTCGTAAATGAACCCGTATCCTGCAAAGGCATAATTTCTCCCATATATTTCCAGGGACCAACGGGCGATTTACTCATGGAATACGCAATATGTTCCGGAACACCCCCTGCCGCATACAGCAAATAATAATTATCCTTTCGCTTATAAAACCAAGGACCTTCCGTATAGATATCCTTGTATTTTTCTCCCTTCACACGCTTATCCGGATTTGGAGCTCCGAAACTGTTCACTGTTTGTTCCAGCTTCTTCACCTCACCCTTGATGGATATCATATCCTCATTCAATTCTGCATAATAAATATTCGGATTTCCCCAATACAAGAAAGCCCTTCCATCATCATCAATATACACAGTTGGGTCAATATAATCCCAACTGCCGTCACATAGCGGTTTCCCGATGGCATCCCGGAAGGGTCCCACAGGAGAATCACCTACCGCCACTCCGATAGCCATCGCTCCTGTAAGTTTTGAATGCAGACAGACATACCAATAAAATTTACCCTGACGCTCTACGCACTGTGCAGCCCATGCACGGTCATCTGCCATTCAAAAGATTCTATGGCCAACGGAGAGCCATGGTCTGTCCAATTCACCATATCGTCCGTAGAATACACTCTCCATTCCTGCATCCAGAAAAAATCAGCTTTGTCCTCATCATGTCCTGTATACACATAAAGTCTGCCATCGTGCACCATAGGAGCAGGATCTGTCGTATAACAGGTCTGTACAATCGGATTCTGTGCCATCAGTATGGGAGAAATTAATCCTCCCAATACTGAAAATAATATCTTATTCCTTATCATCATTCCAATATTAACAATTTACTTCCGGGTAATCACTACACCTCCATTTTTAGGAATAGAAAGATTCAAAGTCTGTTTCTTGTTGATAACCTGTTCCTTGACTGAGCCTGCCAGTTTATCATTATCTTCATACAAATTGACGATTTCTCCTGCTGCAAACAAAGTTGAAACATCTACCTTTAATTTAACAGTTTCATCCTGTGCATTAATTCCTGCCACGTACCATTTACCAGCATGTTTACGTGCCATCACAATATATTTTCCAGGATAACCGTCTATAAACTTCACCTCATCCCAAGTAGTAGGCACTTTTCTCATGAAATCCACGGACCAAGCTGGAGCGTCAGTCAGGTTATTAGGTGCCAATGCAAAATGCTGCACCGGACTCTGAAACAATACTGCCGTAGCCAATGCAAACACATCGGACGTAACTCTCATCCGTCCCCCCGGTTCATTTTTCGCATTATAATATTTGTTCAAAGTACTTCCTCCGAAATCCATACTCCCAATCGTATTACGAACAAACGGATGGATACATGCATTGAATGCTTCTGCATCGCAGCTTCCCTGAGAGAAATTCATGTTTTCACTGGCCAATACCGCTTCACTGGCCGCATAATTAGGATACATACGTTCCCATCCTCGCGGAATGGTACATCCATGAAAAATAACCAACAGTCCATAATCGTTTGCGTCAGCCAAAATGTCTTCATAAAGCTGCATGGTGACCTGCTTGTCACTACCTATGAAATCGACCTTAATACCTTTGATACCTATACGTTGCATCCATTTCATTTCTTTCCGACGCTCAATGATATTACTCATTTTTCCACGAGGTCCTTGAGGGGCATCATTCCAGTATCCATTGGAGTTATACCACAAATATAGCCCTACATTTTTCTGTTTGGCGTAGGCAGCCAGCTCTTCTATCTTATCATGACCTACCTGTGTATCCCAAAGCGCATCTACCAGCACCGTACGATATCCCATAGCTGCACAAAAATCTACATAACGCTTTTGGTCATCCATATTCATACTGGCATCTCCGGCAATAATCCAGCTCCAAGTTCCACAACCGTATTCTGCGGTATAGTCTTTCGACGGTTCATATAACGGCTCTACCACATCAAACGGTACAGTTGTTTCTACAATAGGAGCCAGTGTAGAACCCAAGGTTATAGTACGCCAAGGAGTCTTACCCGGCAATGCAATTCCCGGAGAAATCGTGCCATTGCCGTTAAATTCACCTTCCTGCGGAAAACCAATGGTATACAACCCATCTTCATGCCCCATCAAACGACTACCGCAATAATAACTGTTTACTCCAGTTTCAGAAATTAAAATCCAACCTTTATCTGAATTTTTAAACAAGCAAGGGAATGTATATCCTTCTCCCCAACCATTTTTTCCCATCGTATCATCTACTGTATATGGAGTTTCATAGCTGGGAGAAGTTCTGGCGAAACCACCCATCGGTCCGCTTTGTGGACATAAGAAAGTAGTCGTACCTTCCGGCATGACAAACCCCGTAGTTTCCTGCTGTATCACACAGCACAAAATATCCTTCTTAGGATAAACGGTATATCTAAAGGCCACGTCATTATTACTTACCCGAAATTCCACATCAAAAGCAGTTCTCCCTTCTTTTGTAAATGGAACGACTACTGATTCAGCCGCATACTCCACCTTACTTTTTTTTATGTTCGGTAAACGGTAGTTCTTCCGGATAGAGGTCTCCTTGATTTCACTACCGAGTGATAAAGAAGATGTAAAATCACCAATAGTAGTCTTCATACCCAACGGAGATTTCTCAATAAAAGTTACTCCATCATAGAATACCTGATAAGAAGGAATTCCACCTTCATCTGACACTACTACCTTCAAACGTCCATCAGGACTCAGCACCTCTTTTTCACTTGCATATAAACTTGTCATACAAATCATCGCAGTAAACGATGACAATAATACACGTTTTATCATAGACATTAGTTTTATTGTTTATGTTTCCCTTTTAGTGTAGATAAAACGACTAAAAGGGAAACGTAATATTACACATCATTCTGTAAGCAGGCGCAACATAAAGATTCCACCAGCCACACTATTTTTCTCACTCCTAAACATGACTTCAATCTGATTCTTTCCTTTTACCGAAGTTTCGGGCAATTTATATTCCACATCCACAAACTCTTCCTTGTTCCATTTACCCACGATATTCTCAGTCGCCACGACCGTACCATCGACCACAATTTCAAATTTCCGATTGCCTTGTTCATAACCCCAATAAGTAGCCATAAGGGAAAGAGGCTGTTTGCCGTTGGTAGAAAGTGTATATTTGAAATATCCTCCATTACGAGCATCTCTCCACTTCTTACCTTTCCACATTCCTGTTTCAGAGTTTTCCTTTTTCATCTTATGATCTACTTCCGGTTGCTGTTCACCTACACTTACAGCATCCACCGTACGGGCATCCAACGCCATCAACCGTTTTTCCTCTTCTTGTGTGCGTTTGGTGTACGCACTATATCCATCAGAAGTCATACACAACCAATACATCATATACCGACAGTCATGCAGACGACAGAACGGTTCCAGCACCAGTCCGTCAAACTTCGGGTCATTGAATATGCCTGAAAGTTTATAACGCAATGTATTACCTTTTATCGGTTTCAAGCTGTTCAAATAACCAGTCACAGTTTCTTTAGTTCCTATCAAGACCGGAGTTTCACTCAACGGAACCAACTTACCCGAAGCAATGTGTCCCCAACGGCCATCATTCGCAACCAATCCGTCCAAATTTTCTGTACCAACCGATGCCCCCATCAGGATAGGACCACGCATAATGGCCACAAAATCATCTTCTCCTTGAAGGGTTTCCAAACGCATTTTCATGGGCAAGGATACTTCCACCTTATCACCATCTTTCCATTTGCGATCAATGCAGATATAAGACGAACCAGCAACCTTCTCCGAAACATCTACTACCTTACCATTGCATTTTACTTCATACCCTTCTGTAACCCATGCCGGACGTCTTAGCAACAACTTAAAATGACACGACTCTCCACTTTTTAATTTTACTGTAAGTCGAGACGTTTCCTCATCAGGAAAGTTTGTTTCCTGTGTAATCGTGACCTTCTCCTGCTCCCAATTCAGCCGCGAAGGAATGAAAAGATTGACAAACAATGAGTCCGACGAATGAGTATAGATGAACTCACCATATTTCCCGTGATTCTCCATTCCGGTTCCTACACAACACCACATAGCGCTGTTAGGTTTTGAATACACTCGATAATGTGCCGGTCGAGCTGAAGTAAAATATACATAACCACCATGCTTTGGATGCTGTGTAGATAAAATATGATTGTATAACGCCTTTTCATAAAAATCGACGTATACAGCCTTTCCTGTCATCCGGAATAAACCTTCCGTAAGTTTCAGCATATTATATGTATTACATGATTCAGGGCCTTCTCTATCTTCCACATGACTTCTAAAATCATCCATAGATGAAAAATATTCCCTCCGACTATTCCCTCCTAAAGCAAGAGAGCGCTTACATGCCACAATATTCCAAAAGAAATCAGCTGCATCCATATATTGATTATCCCCACATACCTCTGCAATACGTTGATATCCGATAACTTTGGGAATCTGTGTATTCGCATGTATATTGTCCAGATTATCCTTATGAGCTACCATACTATCAAATAACCATCTATGAGAAAAACGTTTAGCTGTAGTCAAATATCTTTTTTTACCCGTAATCTGGTATGCATCGGCAAAAATTTCATCCATCCCACCAAATTCATTAGCCAGCATCTGTTCCATCTGATTATCCGAAAGTCCTTCTGTAACAGAAACTCCCCAGTCACATAATCTCAAAAACATATCCAACGCTTCCTTATTACCCGTATACATCCAAGCATCCCTCAAACCAGCAAAGATTTTATGTACGTTATACCATGGAGCCCAATATTTCCAAATTGACTCTACTTTCCCGTTTTTAATATCTGCCCATAGTTCTTTTCCATTAGGAACACCTCCAATATAACCGTCACCATTACTTTCCTGACAACGTTTCAATTCACCTAACATGTATTCCATCCGCTTCCTGCATTCTTCATTACCGGTCGCAGCATAATTCATAGCCATAGCCGATAAGTAGTGTCCACCTACATGTCCGTCAAGCCCTGCCCAATTAGGAAATGGATCCGCTTTTAAGAGCAACCCTGCTTCTTTAAGAAATGGAGCCAGAAGCCGGTCTACATCATATTCCATCAGCACCTTGAGATTTAATTCCTGTGCATGTTTAAACGGTCCGTCAAGTAACTCCACATCGCCTAAAGGAAAAGTATTCTTATATAATCTATCTTGAGCCTGGATATCAGGAGAAATACCATTCAACATCATCAAAAGTATTCCTCCTGCAATAAAATTCATTCTCATAGTCACAATCTTTATTAAATATACAATGCGCTATTCTTTATTTCTTAATGTGTTTATAATTAAAGAAGTCGATATCAACAAAACCACCCAGACTCTTTGTCGCATAATTAAACAAAGCAAACTTAGTGCCCATAAAGAAACGACGATAATCAAAAATCATCTTGAAATCAGTTCCAATTTTCTTCCAGTCTTTATTATCGTAACTATAATAGAATGAAGCTATATCCTTATTCAATCTGAAGTCCCCATCCAAACGAAGGTATATCACATCCGATGTCAATTCTACCTTTTGAATTTCATTTCGATCAATACCTGTTACAGACTTATTTTTATCATCCAATTTGACACTTTCTGTTTTCATAGTCAAATACTTCTGGCTTCCTTGACAAGTGACAGCTAAAATTCCAGCATCTCCATTAAATGCACTCAATCCGGCCACATCACCGTCCTTCATGCCCGAAAGGTCCATACAAACCACTCCAGAACATTTCGGCCCTTCCATACGTTGAGTTAAAGTATTAGGTGCCACAAACAAATTATCCACAACTCGTCCGGTCGTCAACCGTAAATATCCCTTACGTGCATTCAATGACCAACATTCATTCATCGGATTATGATTCCACTGCCAGTTTAATTTTAGCTTTTCGCCACTAAAATCATCACTCACTACCAATCCTTCAGAAGAATATCCTTGTACAGGCTTAGACATTGTAGCCGGCACATGTCCATTTTCATCTCCTAACATCGGCCAGCCGTCTACCCATCGACAAGGCATCACAGTCAACACACGACCTACCCCATTACGATCCTGAAAAATAACTCCATACCAATTTCCTTTTCCATCATCTACAATCGTACCTTGTGCCACGTACGGAAAACCAGCAAATGCATCTTCCAATATCACCTTTTTCTCATAAGGACCGGTAATTTTATCTGCCCGGTAACATACTTGTCTGCGTTTACCTCCTCGAGGCCATGAAATCATCAGCAAATAATACTTCCCATCGTGTTTTATCACCCTACTACCTTCCAGTAAAGCATTTTCCTCTTTATCTCTTTCGAATATCTTCATATCCACACCTCCCGGCATGACATCACTCAAATCCGGCTTCAGTTCACGCAACTGTCCGGTACCATAAAAGATATAAGCTTTCCCATCGTCATCAAAAAACAAAGATGCATCATGAAAATGAGGAATACGTGACGACAATGTCCATCCCTTTTTAGGGTCAGAAGTGGTATACACATATCCTTTGTAAGGGGTGTCATTCGGAGAAAAATAAGCATAATATGTTCCATTATGGTAACGCAAAGAAGTAGCCCACTGGCCACGTCCATATACAGTTCCTTCTTTCAAGTCATAATTCGGTTTATCATCCAACCGATCATACAGATAACTTACGATTTCCCAGTTGACCAAATCTTTTGAGTGCATGATCGGCGCTCCCGGAACCAAATGCATGGTTGTACTCACCATATAAAAGTCATCCCCTACACGTATCACATCCGGATCAGGAACATCTGCCCAAAATACAGGATTAGAAAAAGTTCCATCTCCATTGTCACCACACTGGGCATTGACTACGTCAGGGTACACGCCTCCCATAGCCATTAACAGACAAGCTAGCAAAAAGTGTTTTTTCATGATTTTATTCTATTACAAATGATTCATTCTGTTAATTCTTTACTTTGCATACACGACATACCGCTTTCCCGGTTCTGTTTTCAAGTCATATTCATAGATTCTCTTTAGTTCAGGCTTTTCCGGATTCGAGAGTTTCTTCGATATTAAAGGTGAAGCAACTTCAGCCTGACAAAGTAATTCATTCGGACAATCCCCTGAAGCACGCTTCAAACCTTTGCCTTTCAAAGGAACATACGACCGCAAACGTATAGTTCCACCTATCCGCGAACAAATTACAGCCTTGGTAAGATGCACATTTTTCCAATCCATATCTACGACAAAACCTCCTCGTGCCACCAAGCCTTTTACATTTCCATCCTGCCATTCATCAGGTACGGCTGGAAGTAAATGCACTGCACCATCATGACTCTGCAAAAGCATTTCTGCCACTCCTGCTGTAAAGCCAAAATTTCCATCTATCTGAAAAGGTGGATGTGCATCAAACATATTGGGATACGTACGCCCTAAAGGATACTTACCTGCCAGACTGTCGCAAGGTAACAATGAAAGCATATTCCGAATGATATTATACGCATGATTTCCATCCAGCATACGTGCCCAGAAATTAATTTTCCAACCAATACTCCAGCCCGTAGCCATATCACCTCTTTGCAGCAATGTATTTTTAGCAGCCTGAAATAATTCTGGATGCCGGTAAGGAGAAATCTGATTACTTGGATACAGTCCATACAAGTGAGATATATGACGATGCTGGTCTTTCGGGTCATCCACATCTTCCAGCCATTCCTGAAGCTGATTATATTGTCCTATTTGCATAGGAGGCAACTGACTTATCAGAGACTGAAGAGAATCACAATATGCCTTGCTATCCCCTATAATCCGTGCAGCACGAAGAGTATTGCTCAATACATCAAAAGCTATTTGGTTATCCATCGTGCAACCGGCTACAATTGATACTCCGTTCGGTCCATGTTCCGGAGAGACAGAAGGTGCAGTCACTCTCCAGCCATACCGAGGATGCTTAGTCATAAATGACAAGAGGAAATCAGCCGTACCTTTCAACACAGGATAATATTCACGAAGAAAATTCTTATCACCCGAAAATAAATAATGCTGCCAAAGATGTTGAGCTACCCAGGCTCCTCCATTCGGCCACATACCCGCATCGGCAAAATCCACCGGTCCGGTAGCCCGCCAGATATCCGTGTTATGATGTGCCACCCATCCTTTAGCTCCATATAACACACGAGCTGTTTCTTTACCTGTTACGGAAAGTTCATGCGCCATTTGAAAAAATGGCACATGAGTTTCCGACAAGTTAGTCACCTCTGCCGGCCAGTAATTCATCTCCGCATTGATATTAATTGTGTACTTACTATCCCAGGGTGCATATAAATCCTTATTCCATATTCCCTGAAGATTAGCCGGCTGACTGCCTGGCTGCGAGGACGAAATCAACAAATAGCGCCCATACTGAAACATCAACGCAGCCAGTGAACAATCTTTTACCTTATTGAATTCGTTAATACGTACATTCGTTTCCTTCTTTGAAAATTCCGAAGATGGTAAATGTAAAGCCACTCTTCCAAATTGCTCAGAATAAATCGCCTTATGCTCATCGTACAACTTTTTATTCTGTTTATCCCACGCCCCTTCAATGGCACAGCGCGCTTTAGCGTATGCATCTCCCGACACATCCTGATAATTCACAAAATTAGTTGCCGCACTGAGAAAAACGGTAGCCGAAGATGCACCTCTGACAGACAAGCGTCCATCTTTACATTCTATTTTTCCATCCGATTTCACACGCATCATAACCACCGCATGAAGTGCAGCTGGAATACCTTCATGCTCTGCTCCGTTACATTTCATTATAAGATAGCCTCCTTCGCTCTTTACCTCTGAAGTCAGCGGACAAGCATATCTCAAATCCACATCCAATTTCTTATTACCTTTATCTGTCGCCATTTCTACAACCATGACGTTATCAGAAAAAGACGTAAATACCCGACGAGTATATTCCACACCATCACACCGAAAACGTACTGAAGCCGTGGCATCTTCTAAATTCAAATCACGATAATAAGAATCAACCTTTCCCTCACAATTGAAATCCATCAAAAGACTCCCCAATGTCAAATAACGCATTCCATGATGCGATGTCATAAATTTTTCATCCAACAGCGTTCTGGCTTCCAAATTTTTATTCTCAAATATAAGCCGTCTTACCTCATCCAGATAGCCTGAAGCACCAGCTTTGTTATTGCTATATGGACCGCCGGCCCAGAATGTTTCTTCATTCAGTTGGATTTCTTCGTGATTTATTCCACCAAACACCATTCCTCCTAAATGTGAATTACCTACGGGCAATGCTTCCCACCAATTACGTGCCGGAGCAGAATACCACAACTTCAAATCCCCTGCACTATTGGCAAACACACCTAGAATCGAAGTCGCCAAAAACACACATACGTACAGAAATTTCTTCATAGATGCCTATTCTTACAGTGATTATTTACTGAATGTTCCTGAAACAAAAGGCAGACACAAATATAAAGCAGAATGCCAATATTCCCAATCGTGTCCACCGTCTCTTACCCTAAACTGACACGGTATTCCCGCTTTGCGCATGGCCTGAAAGAACTCGATATTTCGGTCAAGCAAGAAATCGTCATCTCCACAATCCACAAACCATCTCACTGATTTCAGTGCCTGAATCGTACCTGCATCTGCATTCGTCACACGCTTGATACAGCTCCTTTCTATCACAGCTCGTGTCAAAATAGCCAGCTTGCTGTCCGGATTATCAAAACGGGCTGCTCCTTCTTCCGGAATTGACATCAGCGCACTCATCGCATACACCGAAGCAAACTTATCTGCATGCCACAACCCATAGCCGGTAGCTCCTCCGCCTCCCATGGATAATCCGGCTACTGCACGATTCTCTTTATCCCCAATAACGTGATATTTATTTTCTACATAAGGCAGGAATTCCTCAAAAAAGAAATCTTCATAAAGCCAGCCAGGCATATTAAAGAAACCATTCCATATTTCCTTGTAAATATCACCACCAGCATCAGGCATCACAATAATCATCTCACGAGCTTCCTGTGAATATATCAAACGGTCGGCCACCTCCTGCACATGTCCGCGCCATACCCAGTCCTGATTAGTTTGCGACATTCCATGAAAAAGATAAAGCACTGGATATTTTTTTCCCGGAACTTCTCCATAAGATGGAGGAAGATACACCGAGCATGTTCTTTCTGCATTTAACTTTTTACTAAAGATTGTATCATTTACGACTCTGCTACGCGAAAATAACGATACGGGTATAAAGCATAAAACCCATAAAGCAATAAAAAAAGAATGTTTATCCATAGACTTAAAATTTAATCCATACAAAAATACGCACCAAGCATACAAATTACAATAAATTACGTTACCAGGACTTTCGTTCACGTTACACATAAGCGATATTGCATTTACAAAACGTACATTTTACATATACTCATATTACATTCTCATTTATATCAAACTAATAAACAAGAAATTACATAATCACGTATCCTATCGAAAAGAAAACAGTATCTCGTAACATAGAATAAAAGATATGCAACATGCCGTCACACCTACCCCACACAAAACAAGTAAATTTGCCAATGAAAGATTACATAAATACTTCATTTAACCAACACAATCATTCAATTATTTACAACTAATTATTTAATCATGAAAAATCAATTTAAATTACTCACATTGGGAACACTAAGCCTCATCGCTGCCTCGTGTGGAAACAAGGTAACGATGCCCGATCCGGGTACTCCAGTGTTCACACAATTTACCTACACGGGGAAAGATGTAGTATATGAAAAGAATCCACTGGCAGAAGGAGAATTTTATAATCCTATACTACAGGGATGTTACCCTGACCCCAGCATTTGCAAGAAAGGAACCGACTATTACCTGGTATGCTCCTCTTTTGCCATCAACCCCGGAGTACCCATTTTCCATTCTACGGATTTAGTAAACTGGAAACAGATAGGACATGTGCTCGACCGCCCTTCACAGTTAAAGGTAGAAGATTCTGGAATCAGTGCTGGTATTTACGCTCCGACTATCCGATATAATTCCTACAATGATACCTTCTATATGATTACAACTCAGTTCTCAGGGGGAATGGGAAACATGATTGTGAAAACCAAAGACCCGATGAAAGGCTGGAGCGACCCTGTCAAATTGAATTTTGAAGGCATTGACCCCGACATCTTCTTTGATGACAACGGAAAGGCATACGTCACTCACAACGATGCACCCGAAAAACCATTATACGAAGGACACAGAGTTATTAAAGTTTGGGAATACGACCTGGAAAAAGACCAGATTATTCCGGGTACAGACAAAGTTGTAGTGAACGGAGGAGTAGATTTGTCTAAAAAGCCTATCTGGATAGAGGCGCCACATCTTTACAAAAAAGATGGAAAATACTACCTGATGTGTGCAGAAGGTGGTACCGGAGGCTGGCACAGTGAAGTAATCTTTATCAGTGACAATCCACAAGGTCCTTTCAAGCCTGCTCCTGAGAATCCGATCCTGTCACAGAGACATCTGCCGGCTGAACGTCCGTTTAAAGTAGACTGGGCTGGTCATGCCGATTTGGTAGAAGGTCCTGATGGACAATACTATGGCGTATTCCTTGCTATTCGCCCTAATGAAGCCAACAGAGTAAATACCGGACGTGAAACCTTTATATTACCAGTAGACTGGAGCGGTACTTTCCCTGTATTCAAAGGCGGTCTGGAACCTATCCAGCCTAAACTGACTATGCCACAAGGTGTAAAGAATGAAACTGGAAAGAACGGATATTTCCCTAACGGAAACTTTACATTTACAGAAACTTTCACCGGAAGTTCACTTGATTACCGCTGGGTAGGAGTAAGAGGTGCCAGAGAAGGATTCATTTCTACTACTGCGGAAGGTCTAACAATTACACCTTACGAAACCAATATCAAGGCAGTTCTTCCTACTTCTACATTGTTCTATCGTCAGCAGCACCTTAATTTCACGGCTACAACTACTCTGAAATATGTGCCTCGTACAGAAAAAGACCTCGCCGGAATTACTTGCTATCAAAGCGAAAAATTCAACTATGTATTTGGGGTAACGAAAAAAGCAGAAGATAGCTATATCGTACTGCAACGTACTGAAAAGGGAGAATCTTCAACCATTGCCAGCGAAAAGATTGAAGGAAACACTCCAATCAATCTGCGCGTAACAGCAGAAGGAGATAAATACACATTCAGCTACTCTGTAAAAGATAATAACTACCAGACCGTAGGAGGAACCGTTTCCGGAGATATTCTTTCTACCAACGTAGCCGGTGGATTTACCGGTGCAATGATTGGTTTGTATGCTACTACTTCCAACGATGCGGAAGCTTTATAATCAAAATTAGTAACCACAAAGAGTATAAGAAATATCTTCTATACTCAAAGAAAAGAGGCTGCTTAAAAGGGCAGCCTCTTTTTATTCTCATCATTTAACATATATGACAAACCTTCGATACCCAGTAAGACTAGGAACACCATCATCATTTAATTCTAAAATTAAATGAAAATTTTTACCTGTAGCATCTTCAGGAATGTGTAACACACACATTCCCTGCTTGTCAGACTCAATTTCTACCACACCTTTATACGTACCAGGCTCCTCATACACATACCAATTATAATGTAAATTATTTCCATCGGGGTCATACGATGAAGAAGCATCCAACTGCAATACTTCCCCTGCCTCAACTGTTTTACTAAAAAAATTAAATGTTGAATCATTCTCAAAGACAACGACCGGATGATGGTTAGCATCCGAAAATTTATCTGTAGTAGCCCAACACATTCTCGCAGCAAAATCATTCAAAATATGCTGTCGCCATTTATTAATGGCAGCAATACCCTCGGACGTACTAGCATGCATAAAATAGGGATCATAAATTTTCTCACTCTTACCTGATTTTTCAATAAAATCCATTCCTCGTATACCTGCAGTACGTTCCATTTTAAATCGGCCTCCCCATCCACCGTACGCAAGGCTATCCGGAACATTCAATCCATTCACATATACATATAAAAAAGAAGGAGAATCACCTTCCGAGGCCCATATCCTGTCTGGATAACAACCTCCTAACGGTTTTCTTGACTGAACATTATCTTTAATCCATTCATCACCAGGTCCCCATCCATAAATTTCCGTATTTCTTATATAAAAGATTTCCGGAAAAGATTTAGCAATCCAAGCTCCAGCATCATCTTGCCCTAACACATCATAAATTCGAATTTTAGCTACAAATTTTTGGAATTCTTCTGGACTTCTGGTAGAATGGACCTTCCAAATAGCTTGTGCTATCGTATTCATTCCACTCCATGCAGCAAGCCAGATAGGACGAGCGTCTTCTTCCTTATCTACCGCCGCAATAATTAATTCAGAACCCGGAGAGTCCTTACCTTCCCCAACTCCTGACATATTCGATTTTTCCTGTCCCCTTTTTACAATACTCTTCAAATAATCAGGTGATGGAAAATCGTTTGCATGTTTCTTTAAAAAAGGATAAGCATCTGCATAACAATCTATGACTTCTGTTATATCTGAAGTTCTATCCGGGTCATCTACCCAAGCATTTGAGCTGATGATTCCCTCTATATCCATTCTATCTGCACATACCAAAAGGTGTATCAATGATTGCTTGTCATCCGGATCAGCTCCACCTAAATCTGTAGTTACAATCAATCTTTGTTTTCCTAAATCATTTCGTGCAAACAGAAATCCACAAAAACCCAAAAACAAAGTCAAAACAATATATCTCATATCAAAACCGTTTTATTATCAATAGTCATCAAACTAATTGCTCTCATAAATAAAATATCTACTTTACCTCGTTCTTCTACATGGAGACTCATTCATGTATAAATACGACTTTTTATATCCCCCATAATCAACCACAATCTTTTCTAAAACCACAGCAGGACCTAAAGGCGAAAAATCAATTATATAACTACCATCCTGACTTACAGGCAAATCAAGACTCACTTGTTTTTCAACTACACGTCTTGCTACCGTAGGATAAAATGTAGTATAGATATTCTCAGGATGTTCATTCAAATCATGATTATAATTCACCGTCACTTTATTACCATTTCTAAAACCTATAGCATATCTATGACCGTCTGTGTTATGAAAAGCAAGCGTGGATTTTACAACCACAATGACATTCACAGTCTTACACTTCTTTATCTCCTCTGGTAAAACCATCTTATAAGAAACCGTAGCACCCTCCACCGGCTTTGTATAAGGCATTAATGTGATTCCTCCCAATGTTCTTCCCATATCGGGAATCACTTGCCATTTGAGGCTCTCAGGAGACTTGGTTTCAAAGAAATGCCCAGCTTCCATAGCCACATATCCGCCACTTCCTTCAAAGATGTATCCCCCTACATTTTCCTCTGATAATCTAAATACTTCCGGTTGTTTGTCAACTGAAAAGTCATCATTCCATGAAGTATAACCTATATGCTTTTGAATCATCATTCCCTTCCATTTTCCATTGCTCATAACGTTATTATAGTCTTCACTCAATGCTTTATCACGAGCAAAGCAAGCTTCTACCTTGTCAGCCCAATCATTAGCTTCCGGATTTCCTTCTTCATAAAGTTTATGGTTCATGGCCTGAGCATAATACATCTCATAAAGATTAGACATTGCCTGAACAGGAAATAACAGCAATTGCTTATAAGCATCCTTATATTCAGGAGCAAGTGATAAATATTGACGTAATGCTTCAGCTTCTAAACGTACATAATCATCTGCTACTTGCTTCCATTCCCCTGTTTCAAGATTATAAGTGTCACAATCCAGCATTTCCGCCGTTACACGACCATTATACTTGGTATACAAATTAAGAATCCGAGCTGCTTCCTCAGCCTGCCCTTTACCAAATATTTGTTCACAGAAGCAATAAGGATGTTGCATAAAATTATCAACAGAATAATCATTCGGATTCCATGCCATATCTAAAAATAAAGTAATAGGATACTCCATCGGTTTAAGATCCCCCACATTAAGTATCCAAAGTTTGTCCACTCCGTATTCATAAGTAAGATGAAGCTGCTCCCACATTCCTTGTATTGGAGTCATATTCATCCATTTTGAATTTCGGGGCGCTCCCACATAGTCTACATGATAATACATTCCCCATCCTCCCGGATGCTTACGCTCCTTATCGTTAGGAAGACGACGCACATTGCCCCAATTATCATCACAAAGCAACATTATTACATCTTCAGGAACCCGCATTCCCTTATCATAATAATCAAGTACCTCTTTATATAAAGCCCATACCTGAGGAGTTTCCTTTGCCGGCTTTCCAGTCACATCCTCAATAATTCGACGTTGGTTTTCAACTATAGACTCCATCAGTTTTACATTGGTATCTTCACTCATAGCCTCGTCTCCGTCTCCACGCATGCCAATAGTAATTATATCTTCAGTATTTTTTACCCTCTCAATACCTTCTCGAAAAAACTGATCTAACACTTTTTTATTCGTCGAATAATTCCATGCACCATATTCATTACGTTTACGGGCCCATTCTTGATGGTTTCGCGCCATAGGTTCATGATGTGATGTGCCAATAATCACCCCCATTTCATCCGCAGTCTTACTATTGAGAGAATCATCCGCATAAAAAGCCCACCCCCACATAGCAGGCCATAAAAAGTTTCCCTTAAGGCGAAGAATCAATTCACAAACCTGGGCATAAAAACGATGATCACCAAAATCTGTTCCATAATATTGCTTTACCCAGCTTGTCAGACAAGGAGCTTCATCATTCAAAAATATACCACGATATTTTACGGCAGGCTCTCCATCTGTATAAATACCTGGTAATATATAAGCTTCTGCCCTCTTTACTACTGGCACATCCATCCACCAATACCAAGGTGACACTCCAAGCTGTTTTGACAGCTCATAAATACCGTAAATAGTACCTCTACGGTCACTACCAGCAATTACTAATGCTTTTTTAACTCCATTAAAAGGAGCGTCAACGGTTGTTATAATATATTTCTCATTTTTTCCTTGCAATTGTTTCTTTTCGAGCTTCTCCTTCTGGATAAGTTGCTTAATATACTTTGAATTCAGACTTCCTACGATAATGCAATTCTCATCCGAAATTTCAGTTGTCAACTGAGGCTCCATCCCAAACACCTGACTAAAATCCTCACATAAATTATCTACAGCAATGTGAATACCTCTTTGATCTTCTTTATCTATAAGGATATTTATTATTTTGTTATCAGATACTAAAGAAAACGCATTACTTTCTTTTTCAAAAACCACAAACCGATTTGCTGAAAATGTATCCAAACATACTATAAGCAAAAAGCAAATTAGACTATGTATTTTCATGGTATAAATTTAAAATCATTTATTTCAAAAAACGACAACAAAGACTCGTAATCAATTCCACATCCAATATTATGAAAATTTCTCTTATCCCCATCTTTTACAAATAACAAAAACAGGAATAAGAGAAACTTTCATGTATAATTTTATTCTTGTGAAATTATCACTCTGAATTTTGTCTATTAAACACTTCTAATTTTGGTATTACAAATGCTTAATTATTTTTCCTGACTCAATTCTTCAGATGGCTCTGCTATAACTTTACCAGCAAGTCCATTAGCAAATCCAGCATACGTCGGTTTACGTTTAAAGCTGCTATCCCATAAACCAGTAGGTTCTCCTGGTCTCCAACCAGAATCAGCCGGACTATCTGTAGCACACCACTGAGTAATACCATATTGCTGCTCTACAGGAATTATCTCAAAATATTTACTGATAATAAACTGATAGAACTCTGCCATTTTCAGTTGTTGCTCATAAGTTACATTCTCAGTCTTGATAGCAGTACCGAAAGCTTTGTCTACAATATCCATATCCAATTCTGAGATTTTGATAAGCTTACCACTTTCAGCTAATATCTTAAACATATTAACGATTGCATCCTCTTGAGCTTTTTGATCTGCTTCGTTCAAAATATAGCTTACGTGCATTTGGGTTCCAATACCATCAATCTTTGTTACACCATCTGATTCCCATCTTCTAATCCATTCAACCAAGCTCTTTACTTTTTGATTACCATCCCACCAAGACTCAAGATTAAAATCATTGATAAACAACTTCAACTTAGACGGATCGCCTCCATATTCCTTGAAATATTTACGTGCTTTTGATTCAAGAATACGTACATAATCAATATCGCCTAAATAATCAGTCCAATAGAAATTAGTTGTAGGATCTCCATTCTCAGATGACTGCAAATCATAGAAACCATCGCCGTCATTATCTACTCCAGAAACTGTTTCATTTGCCAAATCCCAAGCTGTAACATAGCCACCTGTTGCTTCCATCATACCTTTAACCCAGTTATCCAAAGCCCAAGTAAGCGTATCTTTCTTTTCTTCAGGAGTCAAAGGAATTGTATTTCCTTTTTCCTCCAATTCCCATTTAATATCATCAAAATAATAAGTATTAGCTTCTGGCAATACAGACAAATTAAATGCAATAGTATTCATACCACTCGCACCTGCTTGATCCTCAGAAATAGTTCCTTCATACACAAATTCCTGCCAAGTGGTAGAGAAAGTAGGATTAGTAAACATATTATAGAAAACATATCCACCAGGTTCATTATGCGACTGAGTTTCACATCCAGCTTCTTTATCTGCGCGATATTTCATGCTAAAACGATATTTTTCGCCAGCCATCATCATTCTCGGAGTCTTTACAAAGAATTGAGTATCCCAAGTATTTGTCGGATTATCTCCTGATTTAACTACAATAGCACGTCCAGCTCCATCAGCACCTGTTCCCGCAGCACCAAAAGTAGCAGCTTTAGGACCAGATGTCATTTCCGTTGCATAAAAGCAAGAAGTATCATCACTTTCACAGTCACTATTTAAAAGCATATTATTCCAAAGTGAAATTGACGGTGCTTCTTTATGCGTTACTTTAAGCCATTCAATTTCTATATCTCCAGCAAAGTTTCCAGATTGAAACATCACAAAACCATCAGCTGTATTCACTCCTGTAAATGTAAGTTTAACTTCCTGCCATTCAGTTGTAAATGATAAAGCAGCAGTTTGTTGTCCTCCCCAATCTCCAATACAACATGTCAAATATCCATCGCCACTAGCCTTTATCTTAGCAGTAACCGTATATTCTATATCCGGACTAGCAACTAAACCATTCGCCACATGATATTGAATTTCGTAAAAATTCTCAATAGCTTCCGGATTATGAATTAACAAATTACCATCAGAATTAATACTAGCATCTACTTTATCACCATGCCAATAAGTATAAGATCCTAGTGTAGAATAATCTACATACACATCATTTACCTCTTCGGCATCTCCTGGATCAACTGTGATTTCTTTATCAGCAATCAACCCATTCAAATAAGTCATATTCTGCTGTGCATGCCAACCTAATGTATGACCGTAAATCGTAATACCTGCAGCTTTGGCTACATCTACAAAATTTGAAACCGTTGAAAAGTTCATCGTACCATCATCGGCTACAACTGAGGCATATTTCATTGCATTGCCTGCAGTCATCTCGTCAAAGTTTGTAGTAACCGCTTCATAAACTACACCTTGCTGAACAAAATCACTTACACTGGCCGCTAATCCCAACTTGAAGTTGGGATTTTTAGCACGGTCCAGATATGATTTCAACACGTCATAATTATTCAAATATTCATATTGAGCAACGCTTGTCGGTTTTTGAACCGAATAGGGCAATAGGGCATCGTCAACACATGATTCTACTACCATCCCTAAGGCTAATACCGGAAGCAATTTCATATATTGTTTCATGTCTTCTTTAATTTAAGGTTATTTATTATATGTAACATCAAACCATTCAGCCTTAACCTGACGATCGCGCATAACCAATGTATCCTTAGTTGCATAGACAGTAGAACCTAAATCCACTGTATAATCCAAATACAAGACGTCACGATCTTTGTTATTAAAGGAATTCTTTTCTCCCTTCTCTACATACTTACCAGAACCTGAAACAGTGCAGCCCGGAGTGTCTGTAGAAAGTGTACATTCATTATTATCATTAAAAGAAAGAATCAAATTGCAATTTTGATCATTAAGAGTCAAAGCAAAATTAGCATCCTTCAATGAGCGAGTTGTCAATTCGCAAACTTCATCACTTTCAACAGAACCTGTATGACGAACTACTGTATTAGTAGCACCACCTTGAGTAATTTGATCTACCCCACGACGCAAATAAACTGCATCCCACGGATTAATATACTTCACGGCATACAAAATGTAATCTTTCGGCAATACATTCCAGTCTGACTTGTTGCAACGAACAGGATTTTCCACTAAAGGAGAGCCTGACAAGATAGAATCCGCATTATGTACATTTGACATTACCAAAGGAATTACATAGGTAGTTTCTATTGCTTTAGGATCAGCAAAGAAAGCATCAGTCAACTGTACTTCTACTCCCGCACTAATCTGACCTTGAGGTATAGTGATTTGGTCAGAAGAAGTGTATAATATTCAGCAGGCATAGGAACCACGTCTTCTCCTGTAGAGAACTTCAAGTTGTCACACAAAGAATTTACCACTTCAATATCAACCACAGGCGATGTTTGATTTTCATATACACCACCCATTGTTGCCTTAATCATACATTTATGTTGATTATCAAGTGTATTATCAAAAACTTCATCATTACCCAAAACGATAGTACGCACCGGATACTGATAAGCAAAATATACAGTAGTTGTTCCATAGTCAGGGAAAGACCAATCCCCATTCTCACACGAAGAGAAAGAAACCAACGCTAACAGTGAAAACAAATAAAATAGTTTTTTCATTTTTTCAGTCATTAAAAATTATTCCACATAAAATCAATCCCAACCCTTATTCTGTTCCAATGCATCAAATTTCACTACTTCGCTATAAGGAATAGGACCAAACCGCATGAAATCATTATATGTACGGCTTTCAACATTAAATACCTGATAGGTTCCTCCACTAATACGCATTCCTTTTGCCGGTTCGTTCAAATCCATGTTCCAACGGCGCAAATCCCAAAAACGGAAACCTTCAAAACACAATTCCAAACGACGTTCATTTCGTATTAAATCACGCATTTTAGCTTGATCATTCTTCACACTTTCCAAATAAGGATCATTTCCTGAAGCATCTTTAATTCCGGCACGCTGGCGAATGGCTTTAATAACATCATAAGCAGAATAACCATGTAAACCAGTACCTGTAGGTCCCCATGCCTCATTGGCTGCTTCCGCATAATTCAAATAAATTTCAGTATAGCGGATACGCGGACTATAATGTGGCTGTCCTGTAGTGGTTGTAGAGCTCAAATATACATCTTCACGTAAATGTTTACGCAGATAATACCTGTACGGGTAGAATAGCCATTTTCTTTATTCAAACCATCATTGTTAGAAGTATTATCTACACTTGTATCAATGGTCTTGCCATCAGTACCCATAACGGTACCATTCACCACAATATAGAGAGCCAGACGTGGATCACGGTTGGCATAAGGATTTTGGTCATCATAACCAGCTTCAGGAGAGTCAATTGGATAACCATTAGCCATCGGGAAAGCATCAACTAAATTCTGAGTCGGATTAATCTGACCGCTACCGTAAAGGCTGGGTGGGAACTGCGCCTGCTCTAATGAATAAGCTGTAGCATCCTTACCATTTCTCCAAAGCATCTCCTGAGGATTAGAACCTCCAGTCAAGCTATTAATTTCATCCGCATTCTTATACCACGTATTTCCCTGAGCTGCCAAACCTGCTACTCCACCAATCAAATCCAGGATTTCACCATTATAGTCAGCAGCTTCTGCCCATGTTCCTTTGCTACCTTCTGCAAATGCCGGGCTGGCAGCTAAAAGTGCAGCTTTTGCACGAAAAGCCAACGCGATACGTCCACTCATACGAGAACGGAAATTGTTACCAAACACAATGTTGTACTGGCTGAAGTTAGCTCCTTCAGAACGATATACTTCCGGAACTTCTGCATCGGAAGAGATATTCTCATAATCAAGCGGTAACAATTCTTCAGCCCGTTGAACATCATCATAAATAGCCTGAATACATTCATCAAATGTGTTTCGCGGATAGTTGAAATTAGAAGTTTCATCTTCTACTTCCTCCACAATAGGTACTCCCATCAAACGACCATCCTCTGTGTATCCAGCATGAGCCTGCAACATATAAAAATTAAACATTGCACGCAAACCATAAGCTTCACCTTTCAAACGGTCACAAAACATTTTATTCACAACCGGATCTTTTACCCATGAAACCTGATCAACCTGAGTCAAGAAAAGATTAATGTAATGAATAGCAGCCTTACAAGATCCCCACTGATCCATCGGATTGTTATTTGATGTCCATGAACCAGTAGCCATCTTCAGATAACTGTTACTTGTCTGGTTAGTTACAGCGTCATCTGTAGCCACATCATTAAATGACTGTGAATTATAGGGATTACGAGTATAAGCATTAGCCAAAATACCTTCTGCATACAAAGGATCTTCAAGGCCATCCGAAACTTGCTTATTATTTTCAATTGCTGGTGTAAATAAGTCATCGCATCCCACCAGTAAAAAAGCCGCGACAAAAACTGTCAATATTTTTTTCATAAGAATCTACTTTTATTTTATCAATTTAGAAACCTATCTTGAAACCAATGTTGTAGAAACGAGTCTGAGGAGCTGCTCCTGTATTCAGTTCCAGCTTTTCACGTTCTTTCGATATTGTCAACAAGTTGCTTGCATAAGCATATACTGAGAAACTACGTACAAATGAATTTCCCAACCATTGTTTAGGCAAATCATAAGTCAACTGAAGACGAGACAGATTAAACCGGTTAGTCTTGTACATCCAGAAATCAGAATTACGATAGTTGTGATTATCCGTTTGTGTGGTCAAACGTGGATAAGTTGCGGTTTCTGCAGTTTCAGGAGTCCAACGTCCACGTACCACTTCTGAATACTTCTTATCTCCATATACCCAATAATAATCACCACTCATGAAAGCAGAAGCACCCCAATAACCGGTACCTAAAGCAAACAAAGTAAAGTTCTTCCATTTCAATGTAAGGTTCAAACCTACTGTCAACGGAGTTCCTTGCCAGCCATAGCGTTCGCCCAAATAAACTTCATCTTTTTCATCGATAATCTTATCACCATTCTGATCTACATATTTCAAATCACCAGGTTTCAACTCACCGAAAGAAGAAGTGATTCCTGAATTCTGAATTTCCTCTTCACTGTTGTAGAAACCTTCAGCCTGTAAGCCCCACATACCATCAGTAGGTTTGCCCTTACGATAACGATATGCATCTTCATACAGTTCATCTACCTTTGTATTCTCATTGGTATAGTAAGTAGCATTTACTCCCAAGTTAAAATCAACTTCACCCATCTTCTTATTGAAATTCAATGCTAAATCAAAACCTGTACGGTACTATTGTTATAGTTCACATAAGGAAGCAAAGTACTTTCGGGCCAATAAGACACAAAATAATTCGGATAACTATTAGAAGGTTGAACCAACATTCCTTCAAGGCTATTCTTAAAGAATGATGCATCAAAAGTCAGCATCTTATTCCATAAAGAACCGCGTAATCCTACGCTAATCTCCTTACGCTTGATGAAAGACAGATCTGAATTATTACCGCGTCTAGCTTCTGTTGCATGGCTCTGGTTACCATCAGCCAACCCCACCAAGCACCATTAGCCTGGTCGTAGCTACTTTGGTACATATAGTAATCATCAATTCCCAAGTCTGTATTTAATACCGAACCTGAAACACTCAGCATTAAATCATCCAGAACCGATGAATCTTCCAGGAAGCTTTCATGCTTAAACGCCATCCCAAAGTAAGTGAAGGTGAGAAAGCATTACGATTATTTTCCGGAAGACGAGCAGAATGGATTAAAGCTCCTCCAAAACTCATATAATATTTGCTCAAATAATCATAATCAACCTGCAAACCTAAATTGACATTGCTAGTTTTATGATATACGGCACTTTCACCTTGCTGATATCCGGCTGCAATCAACATAGCAGAAATATTGTGACTATCTGCAAATTTGTTGTTATAGTTCAACTGAGCCGAGAATGCCATAGTCTGACGATTCCAGCTATCGGCAATATGCTGAATACCATCGTGTACGTCATCACCATACTTTGTCAGGCCCACAATCAAATCCTGTCCGTTCACATTAGCCCATTGAGGTTCATAAGTAGCATAAGTATCACCATAATAGCGATTGTAGGTTGTTGCATAATCTATCGCAAAACGAGTCTGAAAGGAAAGACCTTTCAAAAGCATAGAAAGATCCACATCTACTCCCATGTCAAACTGATATTGACGACTTGTATAGGTATTAACACCAGCCGCATAAAGATTGGCAATTTCATTAGTCTGATCTACTTGTGTACCGCCTAACAAATATTTTCCATCAATTAAGTAACGACTATTATTTACCAGATTCCATGCATCCGTATTATTCTGCATAATATAATCAACAGGAATCAGCGGAGAGATACGGTTTGGTCTCAGTGAAGCTGCAGCTCCCCAGAAATTACCACGGGCACTACGTCCATCATAGAAAGTAGCATTGGCATTCACGTAAGTCTTAACATATTGTCCCAGATTCACATCAATGTTACCACGTACACTAAAGCGAGTTGTACGGTCATCTTTCGCATTACCTACCTTTATCAATGAACCTGTATTATAAAGGTTGATATTGGTATAAAACCGTGCCTTTTCAGAACCACCTGAAATTTCAGCCGTTACATCCGACTGATTGTAAGCCTTTTTCAGATAATCATCAGAATAAAGATTTACATCCGGATAACGATAAGGGTTTATTCCAGAACCATGGTTATAAATATCCACATCACTATATAACGGATCCATGCCATCATTTACACGAGCTTCATTATACAATGTCATGTATTCAGCTGATCCTAAATATTTCGGATAACTTTTCGGAACGAAAAAACCGGTATTACCTCTTACATCAATACGAGTATCTCCTTCCTTTCCACGTTTAGTTGTGATATAAATAACACCTTTGGCAGCACGGCTACCATACAGAACCACAGCAGAAGCACCTTTCAGGAAAGTAATGTCTTTAATTTCAGAAGGCATTACGTTGTTTGCATCACGGGGCACTCCATCTACCAATACCAGATAAGAATCCATTCCCCACAAACTACTTCCGTTCCAGCCACTAACCATGTTCTCCATGCCGTCTAAGCTGTATGTGAAGTAATCCTTTTTCATTAATTCTTCTACATTTACAGAAGAAACTCCTCCTAAAAGGTCTTTTTTGTTCACCTTTCTATAAGCAACCTGTACTAACTCCTCTTCAGCAACAGATAAAGAATCTGAACTGGCATCCAACAATTCTGACGGCAAATTTTGAGCGCGACATACAATGAAGAAGTTGCAAGTGCCGCACATAAAACAGACTTTATTCGTATGTTTTTCATTTTAATTCCTTTTTAATTAGCATTCAAAATTCTCAAGAGCATTACCAACCGGGATTTTGATATAATTCCGGATAAATATTCACATCAGAAACCTTCAAAGGCAACCAATAATGTTTCTCAGAGAAATTACGAGTTACAATCACCTCTTCTCTGAAATTAGAAACGCGACTTTGAGTCGGATCTTCCTTATCCAGTTCCACGCGATCAAATTCCTGAAAAGTTTTAATAGTATAAGGATACTCAGTTAAAAGTAACCAACGACGCAAATCATTGAAGCGATGTCCTTCATAAGCTAATTCTACGGCACGTTCACGTCGTAACTCGCTCATAAATCCGTCTAATGAGCCGGCGTATTTACTAGCAACATCATCTACACCCGCACGTTCACGAATCTTATTTACAGCATCGACAGCGGTCAAAGAGCAACCGTCAGCTTTTGCAGATGGGCCTCCATAACCATTGGCCACAGCTTCAGCATACATTAAATAAATATCAGACAAACGCATCCAACTTACTTGAATAGTCAAAGCATCACCATAATCGCGAAAGCCTTCATCAAAACCATTCACTACAAGTGGAGTAAACTTATGCAGCAAGTATCCGGTACGACTTTCATTTTTTACATCACGATAATTACCTCCAGTATAAAGATTGGCATACTGAATTTGTTTATCCTTTTGCTCTGAAGTAAATTTAGCTGTATTCTGAATTACCTGCAGTCCATCATAAGTAATGTCGGCATAGAAACGGGGGTCACGATCACGCCAAGGATGTTCTTTATCAAAATGAGAATCCGGGTCATTCAACGGAAGACCGTTTTTCATACCATAATAATTTACATAATTAGCCGTCGGCGAGAAAACAACACCATTTGTTTCATTTGCCAAAGTAGAAGGAACATATTGAGGACCCAAACACCAGCCTGATCCCATCCACCAGTCGTACATCGGAGTCTGGAAAATAGCTTCAGTAGAACCTGGGTTCTTGCTATTCTGTTTAAATGTATAGAATATATCGGTATAATGTTCAAAGTCAACCAATGCATATTGGGTTTGTCCTTTTTCTACCAGATTCAACAATTCTGCAAAAGCATCAGCAGCCTTCTTGCAGTAATCCGCATTATAACTTCTGCTATTCTGAGACTCATAGTTCATCAATGGACTACCAGCCCACAAATAGTTCTTTCCTAAATAACCCAAAGCCATAATCTTATTGATACGCTGCTGGTTATTTCCATATGTAGCCTTACCTGTAGTAGTATCATCCCAATCAATAGGTAACAGATCTGCTGCACGACGGAAATCTTCGGCTGCACGGTCGGCACATTCCTGATAGCTCAAACGTGGGTTACGCAATGGTTCAGAAGAAGATGGTACAGAATCAATATAAGGTAAACCACCGAAATACTGCATCAGTTCAAAATGGAACCATCCGCGGAAGAAATAAAGCTGACCTAATATCAAGTCACGCTGCTCTTCTGTGGCTTCCACCAGTTTATCAATATTTTCAAGGCCTAAATTACATTTACGAATACCATACCATGCCAATGGCCATAAAGATTTTTGCATACGGTCAGTAGAGTTAGCCACCGTATTGCTACGGTCCATCCAGCCACATTGCCAGCCATCATAGCTTGACTGCCAGCCCCAGAAATCTCCCATATCAACCTTGTATCCCATATGATAGTCGATACTAAAAGAGATAAGTTCATCTTCTCCCCAGTTGAATGAGTTGTTCCAGTAGCCATGTGCAAAATCAGGAATACAGTAATACAGTTCTTCCGTAAAACCCTGGAAATTCCGGAAATTTTTAAAAGCATCCTCAGGGTTCACACTACTTTCAGGTGCTTTGTCAAGATAATCTTCACAAGAAGTCATTCCTACACAGCACAATGAAAGAAGTCCCCCATAGAATAATGTACGTATATTGTTTCTTTTCATTTGACTTTTCATTTTATAATGTGAATTTTAAACCGAAATTAATACGTTTCACCGTAGGATAAGCACCCTGAGAAGCCCAACCTGTTCCTGCAAAATTTGATTCACGGTCATCAGGCATACGAGTCCATACCCAAAGGTTATTACCATTAACATAAAGTTTCAAATTAGAAAGTCCTAAACTCTTGATCCAACCACTAGTAAAGGTGTAAGACAATTCTATATTCTTCAAACGAATGTATGAACCATCATAGAAATAACGAGCTGCATCATAATAACTGTTAGTCGTAGAACCAAAACGTGGCATCGGTACATCTGGATTTGGATTATATTTACTCCAACGAGAACCTTCATCATAGGCAATCAACTGTTTCTGACCAAATGTAGAGAATACTACCTGACGAGTTACGTTATTTACACCATAGAACTGAACGAAGAAGCTCCATCCCTTATAATCAAAACCTAATGAAGCACTGTATGTATTCTGAGGACTGCTAGAATATCCATAAGGAATCTGGTCGTAAGAATTAATAACTCCATCACCATTATAGTCAAGAATATAGTAAGTTCCAGGCAATTTCTGATCATCATTTGACTCAAATGCTGTACTTCCGTAAATATCATCCATAGTCTGTGTATAACCATGGTCTACATAAGTATGAGTCTGACCAATTGACTTTCCGGCATCCTTCTGGTAGTCGGGTAACAATTCTGGATCATCAGCTTCAATAATTTCATTCACGGCATGAGTCATATTCATATTAGCCATAAATGCAAACTATTTCTCAGAGTCTTGTTAATACGAAGTTCCAGTTCATAACCACGGTTTTTAACTTTACCCATGTTCACCCAAGGTGCATTCACAATACCTCCAAAATAAGAAGGCATAGCACGATCCGAACCGCTGATAAGAATATCCGAACGTTTATCTCTAAAAATTTCAATATTACCAGCAAACAATCCGTCTAAGAATGAATAATCAATACCAAAGTTAAATTTACGAACAACTTCCCAATGAATATCCGTATTACCTACAGTCTTCTGACGATAAAAAGTATAAGGACTTGCTACATTATACAAACCAGTTGCAATGTTGCCTCCTGTTTCCCACTGATCCATATAAAGCCAACGACGGGTTGTATCCCATTCGTCACCGATTACGTCATTACCGATTTCACCGTAAGAAGCTCTCAGCTTCAACATATCAAGGAACTTGATTTTCTTCATGAACTTTTCTTCACTCAGCATCCAGCCAATGGCACCTGAATTAAAGAATACAAAACGATTATCAGCACTAAACTTATCAGAACCATTATATGCACCGTTATATTCCAAGAAATACTTATTGGCATAGTTATAGGTAACACGGAAAGCCCAGTCCTCACGATAATTAGGAACAATACTACCTTTCGCACGCTCCTGACGGCTGAATAATCCCATAGCACCTACCGTATGATTACCAAATGTATTGTTATAATCAATCTGGGCAGAATAATAGAGATGACGTTCCGTAGCATTATTATCAATAGAACCACCTTCAGCAATCCAGTTAACTTGTTCATGGAAATCAAAGTTATGACTACCCTGGCTTGGATTATAGCTGACTGCACCCGTTTCTGGATTAATGTATTTGTACAACGCCTGATCAGTTGAGTTTACACCACGGTTTTGTTCGTAAAATACATTGTCCCATGAAATAGAAGCTTTGGCACTTAAACCTTTTACAATAAAGTCCAGTTTCTGTTCCAATGTAAAGTCAGTTGTCAAACGAGTAGTTGTACGTGTATTCTGTCCGGCCAAGGCCAATTGAGCAACTGAGTTATTGGCATTGTTTATCGGGTCATATCCCCATGCACCATCTGAATATTGAGGATAAAATACATTAGGAGGTGTACTATAAGCACTACCCCAGATGTTATATTCATAACTAGTACGAGGTCCTTGTTTTACCCCATGTGAACCTGAAAGGTTCGTCTTTAACAATGTTGTCTTGGTAAGCTGGAAGTCAAGGTTACTACGCATATTCACACGGTTATAACCATAAGTAGTCTGATAACCACGTCCATTATCATATTCCTTAAACAAGTCACCTTCGTGCTGATAGTCAATGGCTGCATAATATTTCACAAAACGTGTACCACCACTCACACTGACATTGGCATTTTCAGAAAATGCATAATCCTTAAACATCCAATCTGCCCAGTCAATATTAGGATAGCGTTCTGCTTCTGCCTGATTTGCAGGATTACGATATTTATTCATTTGTTCCTGTGACATCATGTACATCCAAGAATCAGGAGTCAAACCTAATTCATATTCTACTGCATCATTACGCAATTGGAATGCATCGTATGAATCAAGTTTGTTAGGCAATTTGGAAGGCATCTTTAATGCCATACTACCACCTGCATTAATAGTTGCCTTACCTTCCTTACCACGTTTAGTAGTAATCAAGATGACACCGTTAGCACCCTTTACACCATAGACAGCAGTTGCTGACGCATCTTTCAACACTGAAATAGATTCTACAGAGTTTACATCGATACCTGACATCGGACGTTCAATTCCATCGACCAAAATCAACGGAGCGCTATTGTTCCATGAACTTGCACCACGAATGACAATTTGCGGATCTTCCTCACCCGGCATACCTGTTGAAGCTGTAGTAACAACACCTGGCAAGTTACCAGTCAACGCAGATCCCAAATCAGAAACTCCACCGGCACGTTCCAGTACTTTTGAAGAAGTCTGTGTAATAGCTCCAACGACAGATGCTTTTTTCTGTTGTCCATAACCTACTACTACAACCTCGTCCAAAACTTCTGTATCTTCACGCAGCACGACTACAATCATCGTTCTTCCGTTAACCTTTACATCTTGTGGAGTCATTCCCAAATAAGAGACTGTCAAGACTGAATTTCTATTGGGAACTTCAAGGGTAAAATTACCATCAAAATCGGCAACTGTTCCTACATTCGTATTACCTTTTAATACGATTGCTGCACCAATCAAAGGTTCATCATTTGCATCAAGCACCTTTCCTTTCACTACAACACCATTCTGAGCCATTAAAGAAACGCTACAGAAAAAAAGAAGTAAAAAGAAAATACGGCTTCGCGTGAGAAATAGCTTCTGGTTAGAAGAACTATTCTCGAGAAACTTTTGTCTTATGTTTTTCATTATACCAAATAATTAAAA
>ENA-OQAZ01000025-OQAZ01000025.1-human-gut-metagenome-genome-assembly--contig:-NODE-25-length-61560-cov-4.697622_pt1 | contig 61560 bp, 69 predicted proteins | sample MGYA00242737_ERZ504531 | MGnify/ENA primary metagenome ERZ504531 (study PRJEB26092, sample SAMD00036244) | human gut metagenome | host: Homo sapiens | study: EMG produced TPA metagenomics assembly of... | reverse complement strand
TTTTTTCTTCCCATACTTCTTTCTGCTGCTGACAGCATCCTCCTTTTCAGAAGTATTTGCAGAAAAAAAAATTTTATTCGTCACTCACCTGAATCGCACCAAGAATCTCTCCGATCGGAGCCGATATTGCAAGCTCTGCCCGGACACTTCTGGCTGTTTCTGATTTATTGATCACAACAAGGTGTTTTCCGTGAAAATAATCAATAAAACCGGCTGCCGGATAAACAACAAGGGAAGTACCTCCGATGATCATCATGTCGGCTGATGAAATTGCTTCGACTGCCCCTTGGATCGTCTTCTGGTCAAGTCCCTCTTCATAAAGTACTACGTCCGGCTTAATCATCCACCGCAGCTGCATCTCGGAATTCCTTCTGAATTCTTCACATATTCCGCATCATAGAACTTCCCACATTTCATACAGTAATTTCTGTGGATGCTTCCATGAAGTTCATAGACGTTTCTGCTTCCTGCCGCCTGATGCAGTCCGTCAATATTCTGTGTCACAACAGCCTGCAATTTTCCTGTCTGCTCCAATTCTGCCAGTTTCAGATGGGCAGCATTTGGCTTCGCATCCAAAATCATCATCTTCTCTTTATAAAACTCATAGAATGCTTCCGGATATTTCATAAAAAAGCTATGACTGACCACCTGTTCCGGTGAATACTTATATTTCTGATGATAAATTCCTGTTGCACTTCGAAAATCCGGAATATTACTTTCTGTTGATACACCGGCTCCTCCGAAAAACACAATCCGGTTACTCTCATCAATCATTTCCTGCAGCTGCTCAATCTCTTTCTCGTACATCTTGCATACTCCTTTCTCAAACCGCACTTGCCAGATTCCTGTCACCTTAAGGCACACTGCCTTCTGCACCGGCGAAATGTTTACCTAAGCGGAGCGTTTTTAATATATTAGGAAAGCACTTTCCTAATATATTAAAAAGACAGGTCCGTCCTTCACCTGCATTCAGCTGTGTCTGACTCCCTGTCTTTTCTTAAGTAAACCTGTTCCCGGTACATCCGGAAAGCGATCTTATATCTTTTATTTATATCTTACAGATCGATTTTTCCTGTTGTATCTCCATTAACAACATAATATGCTGCTGACTCTTCCGGTTTCAGATAAATCTTAACATCTTTCATGTCTCCGACTTTATTCTTCAAATCCTTTGTCCATACATCTTTGACTTTCTTAAGGATCTCTTTCTCTGTATACTCTTTACCAGAGACTGAAGGAAGAATTCTGTCTTCAGATCAGCTTTCTTTGTAGTCTTGGCTGCTGTCTTCTTAGCTGCTGCTTTCTTTACAGTCTTCACAGCCTTTTCAGCTGTATCTTCCGCTTTTGCTGCAACCTTCTTAGCTGCCTTCTTCACTGTCTCTTTTACTTCTTCTGCCTGAACTTCTGGTGTATCTACCAGCACTGCTGCCTTTGTTTCAAGTTTCTTTGTTGTGTCTTTCTTTGTCTCGATTGCTTTCGCAGCTGCTGTCTCTTTCTTCTCTGCCTTTACTGTTGCTGTTTCAGCTTTTGTTGTTGAAGATGTCTTCTTTGTTACCATACTTGTTTCCCTCCTAAAATATACACCCAAGTATATTGGCACTACCTCATTACAATGTGATTCTTAACGCGAAATAATGACAAGAACTTTTGTCCGTAATGATAAATTATTCACGATACGGATTATTGTAACTCATTTTTGACAAAACGTCAAATTTTCCTTGATAATTATCATTTTATTCCTCTGAAGAATAGCCCCTGAAAAATTCTGAAAGTCCGTCCAATGTCTTCATAAGAACCGGAATCTCTTTTTCGTCCAGTCTGTTCAGCACAGCATTTGTCATCTCCCTGTGAAACTCCTCGTGATGATAGTAAGCCTTCTCCCCTTTTTCTGTCAGCCAGATATATACCACTCTTCGATCTTCTTCACCGCGGGCACGCATTACATACTTCTTGTTTACCAGCCCATTCACCGCTGTGGTCAGAGAACCTGCCGTAATCTTCATCTTCTTTGCCACTACAGACATTGTTGTCTTTCCTGAAACACCGATTGCTTCTATTATATGCATATCGTTGTTTGTGATGTCTTTAAACTCCTCTGTAATGATCGCCTTTTTCTCCAGCTCCCAGATTTCATTAAATAAATGTACCAGAATGTCATTGATGGTATTATACGCATCCATCTTTTTTCCTCCTCGTCTTCTACTGTTCTCTGATCTCTTCAAACAGCTCTTCTCTATTCAATCTTCCGGGATCACTTTCATTCTGGTCTGCTATCTTAATTCAGACAATACCATGTTTTCTATCTCTTACATTCGACGAAATCTGTCGTATCTTCTATCTGTCAGTTGTTTTTCTGAAAGGCTTCCATATTGTTCAAGGAAATGTTCCATCTTCTCTTCCAGTTCACAGAGCACAGGAATCATCGTATCTTCCCGGTACACTTCAGGCTCGCAAATTATTTCTTCGATCACCTTAAGTTCCTTAAGATCTGCTGCTGTCAGACGCATCACTCCTGCCGCCTCTGACGCTCTCTTGCTGTCTTTCCACAAAATGCTTGCAAACCCTTCCGGTGAAAGTACTGAATACACTGCATTCTCCATCATCCACACTTCATCTGCAACTGCAAGTGCAAGCGCACCGCCGCTTCCACCTTCTCCGATTACAATTGAAAGAACCGGCACTTTCAAAGCTGACATCTCATACAGATTCCGGGCAATTGCCTCGCCCTGTCCACGCTCTTCTGCCTCCATTCCGCAGAAAGCCCCCGGAGTATCTACAAAACAGATGACCGGACGCTGGAACTTCTCTGCCTGTTTCATCAGACGCAGTGCTTTTCTGTAACCTTCCGGAGACGGCATTGCAAAATTCCGTTCCAGATTTTCTTTCGTTGTCTTTCCTTTGCACTGGGCGATCACAGTAACTGCTTTTCCATGAAAATACGCAATTCCGCCTACTACTGCCGGATCATCCTTATAATATCTGTCTCCATGTAATTCTACAAAATCTGTAAACAATCTGTCAATATAATCCTTACCGACCGGGCGTTCTTTTTCCCTGGATTTCAGAACACGCTCCCAGTCTGACACATTTTCTTTTACTGCAGATATGTTTTTTCTGTTCTCTTTTTTCTTTTCCGGACAGTCTTCTTTCTTTTCATCTGTAACCGTATGCATTTTCAGAATCTGTCCCAGTACTTCCTTCATCTCATCCCTGGTTACGATCCGATCAACAAATCCATGCTCAAGAAGAAATTCTGCTCTCTGAAATCCTTCCGGCAATTTCTGTCCGATCGTCTGCTCGATCACACGCGGACCGGCGAATCCGATCAAAGCTCCCGGTTCTGCAAGAATGATATCTCCAAGCATAGCAAAACTTGCTGTGACACCTCCCGTAGTTGGATCAGTCAATACCGGAATATAAAGAAAGCCTGCATCACTGTGGCGTTTCAGTGCCGCTGAAGTCTTTGCCATCTGCATCAGGGAAATGATTCCCTCCTGCATACGTGCGCCTCCGGAACAGGTAAATAGAACAACAGGAAGCCTCTCCTCTGTTGCACGCTCGACTGCACGGGTAATCTTTTCTCCTACCGCATGTCCCATACTGGCCATCATAAATCTTCCGTCACAGACCCCGATCACAACCGGATATCCACAGATTGTTGCTTTTCCTGTAATAACCGCTTCATCAAGCCCTGTCTTTACTCTTAAAGCTTCGACTTTTTCTGTATACCCCCGGAAATCCAACGGATTCTCCGGTCTTTCCCCTTCATCGATCTTTGCATCCCATTCTTCAAAAGAGCCTGCGTCTGTCACAAGCTCAATTCTCTTATATGCCGGAATACGAAAGTATCCATGACATTTAGGACAAATATATTTTCCGTTGATTACTTCATCTGTTAAGATTGCCGCACCGCATTTATTACATTTTTTCAAGATTCCTTCCGGTGCTTCCGGCTTTCTTCTGTTTCGTGAATGAATCGATGTGATCTTCTCTCCGGTCTTTTTAAACATATTATGCAGTCTCATTCATCATTCCTCCGATAAACTCCACATCAATATCTCCAGATATGAATTTTTTATGATTCAAAATCTCATACTGATAATCAATATTTGTATCCACACCTTCAATAATAACTTCGCCAAGTGCGCTTCTCATTTTACGGATAGCCTCTTCTCTGTCGTCAGCATGTACGATCAGTTTCGCAAGCATGGAATCATAATAAGGCGGAACTTCATATCCTGTGTAAATCGCACTGTCTACACGTACGCCTTCACCACCCGGGAAATGTACATCTGTGATTTTTCCAGGAGACGGGCGGAAATTCTTTTCCGGGTTCTCTGCATTGATCCTGCATTCGATCGCGTGACCTGTGATCTTGATGTCTTTCTGCTGAAGTTTTAGTCTCTGTCCGTCTGCAATCTTAATCTGCTCTTTGATCAGATCGATTCCTGTCACCCATTCTGTCACCGGATGTTCTACCTGGATTCTTGTATTCATTTCCATAAAGTAAAAGGCTCCACTCTTTTCTAAGAGAAATTCAATCGTTCCGGCATTCGTATAATGAGCTGCCTTCGCCGCTTTCACAGCCGCTTCTCCCATCTTCTGTCTCAATTTTGGAGTCAGTGCTTCTGATGGAGATTCCTCGATCATCTTCTGATGATTTCTCTGAATGGAACAGTCTCTTTCTCCAAGATGGACCACATTTCCATACTTATCTGCAAGAATCTGGAATTCTATATGACGCGGATGTTCTACAAAGTGTTCCAGATACATTGTTCCGTCTCCGAATGCCATCTGCGCTTCTTTCTGTGCTGTCTGGAAACTTGCCTGGAACTCGTCCGGTGTCTGTGCGACACGCATTCCCTTTCCCCCACCGCCAAGTGCTGCCTTAACGATGACTGGATAACCGATCTCACCAGCGATCTTCTCGCCTTCTTCTACGGTATACACCGGCTCCTTGCTTCCCGGAATAACCGGAACACCTGCTGCCACCATCGTATTTCTTGCAACGGATTTATTTCCAAGAGCACTGATTACCTTTGAATCTGGTCCGATATATGTGATCTTGCACTGTTCACACAGTTCTGCAAATTTGCTGTTTTCAGAAAGGAATCCGAATCCCGGATGGATTGCATCTGCTCCAGACACAAGTGTCGCACTGATGATATTCTGCATATTCAGATAACTTTCTGCGGATGGAGCAGGACCTATACAGACTGCTTCATCTGCGAGCTGGGTATGCAGCGCATCTTTATCTGCCTCAGAGTAAACAGCAACCGTACGGATTCCCATTTCTCTGCAGGCGCGAATCACCCGGACTGCAATCTCCCCTCTGTTCGCAATTAAAATCTTCTCTATCATTCTTCTGCTCCTGATTTTTTTATTCTCCAACCATAAATGTAAGTTCTGCCGTAACAACGACCTTTCCGTCAACGGTTGCCACAGCTTCTCCTACGCCTACCGGTCCTTTTCTTTTAATAATCTTTGTCTCTAATTTCAACTGATCTCCCGGAAATACCATTCCTTTGAAGCGACATTTTTGTACACCACCGAAGAATGCGATCTTTCCCTGATTCTCCGGTACACTTAAGATTGCCACAGCTCCTGTCTGAGCAAGCGCCTCAAGGATCAGAACTCCCGGCATTACTGCTTTCTGTGGGAAATGTCCACGGAAGAAATCTTCATGATAAGAAACACCCTTGTATCCAATTGCATATTCTCCCGGAACATAATCTTCAATCTTATCAATCAAAAGAAATGGATGTCTGTGCGGAATGATTTCCTGAATCTGTTCTACATTTAAACTATTCATATCTGAATCCCTTTCTTAAACAATTCTAAAAAGCGGCTGGCCGTATTCTACCGGTTCTCCGTTTTCCACAAGAACTTCTGCAACTGTACCGGCACATTCACTCTCAATCTCATTCATAAGTTTCATCGCTTCTACGATTCCGACAACCTGTCCGACTCCGACCTTGTCACCAACCTTGACAAAACTCGGTGCATCCTCTGCCGGTGCAGCGTAGAAAGTTCCAACCAAAGGTGAAATGATCAGCTTGCCTTCTGGTTCTTTTTCAAGATTTTCTTCCGGATCTGCATTCTCAGAACTTCCGGATACAGCCATGTTCTGTGGAAGAACAGTTGCCTGGAAATCACCACCGGAAATTCCTTTCAGCGGAATAGAAGCCGCATTCTGAACGATTTCTACCTTCTGCTGTTCCTTTTTCAGATTCAGCTTTGTTCCATTTTCTTCATATTTAAATTCTGTGAGCGTAGAAGCCGATACAGCTTCGATCAGCTTTAATATTTCTTCCATCTTCATCTTCGCTTCTCCTTACTCTTCGAAACGTTTTACAAGAAGAGACACATTGTGTCCACCAAAACCAAGAGAATTAGAAATTACACAGTTCACTTCTTTCTCTACCGGTGCACCTACTGCATAGTTTAATCCACATTCAGGATCTACATTCTTTGTACCAACTGTCTGATGGATAAAATTATCCAGAATACTCTTTACGCAGACAACAAATTCTACTGCCCCTGCTGCTCCAAGAAGATGACCGATCATAGATTTTGTTGAGTTGACAACAACATTTTCGGCCGCATCTCCTAATGCATAATAGATTGCGCGTGTCTCAAAGAGGTCATTGTGATGTGTACTTGTTCCATGAGCATTGATATAATCTACCTCATCCGGTGTCACACCTGCCTCTTTCATTGCAAGTTTCATCGCCATTCCGGCTCCTTCTCCATTTTCTGCCGGAGATGTAATATGATAAGCATCTCCTGTAGAGCCATATCCTGCGAGTTCTGCGTAAATTTTCGCACCTCTCGCTTTTGCGTGTTCAAGTTCTTCCAGAACTACGATTCCGGCTCCTTCTCCGAGGACAAATCCATCCCTGTCCTGATCAAACGGGCGGGAAGCTGTCATCGGATCTTCATTTGTAGACAGTGCTGTCAACGCAGTAAATCCTGCAATTCCGGTCGGACAGATACAGCTCTCTGTCCCCCCTGCAACACAGACATCCAAGTCACCATACTGAATCGCACGGAGTGCATCTCCGATACTGTTAGATCCTGATGCACATGCTGTCACGACATCTGTACATTTTCCTTTCAGGCCAAGCTGAATGGATACATTTCCTGCTGCCATATTGGAAATCATCAGCGGAACCATCAGTGGATTTACACGCGCTGGTCCTTTTGTCTGGATCTTGTCATAATTCTGCTCTACACAGCTAAGACTTCCAATACCTGAACCGATGATTGTTCCCACACGGTAAGGATCTTCCTGCTCCATATCAAGTCCCGCATCCGCAAATGCTTCCTTTGCTGCTGCAACCGCATACTGGGAGAACAATTCCATTCTCTTTGCTGCCTTGAAATCCATTCGTTCTTTTCCAACGAAATCTTTCACTTCTGCTGCCAGCTTAACCTTATAATCTGTTGTATCGAATTTTGTGATCGGACCAATTCCAACTTTACCTGTTTTGATTCCGTTCCAGAATTCTTCTACTGTATTTCCAATCGGTGTCACCGCACCCATTCCGGTTACAACAACTCGTCTCTTCATTTTCCTACTCCTTCTATTCTTACATCGCCATTCCGCCGTCGACATGCAGCGTCTGGCCTGTGATATAACGTGCTTCATCAGAAGCAAGAAATGCCGCCGCATTCGCAATATCTTCTGTCTCTCCAAACTTTCCAAGAGGGATCTGGGCTGTTGCTCCTTCTTTCACCTTCTCTGAAAGTACTTCTGTCATCTCTGTGTTAATAAATCCCGGAGCGATCGCATTTACGGTAATTCCTCTGGAAGCCAGTTCTCTTGCCGCACTCTTTGTAAGTCCGATCACACCAGCCTTTGATGCGGAATAATTAGCCTGTCCTGCATTTCCAAGAACTCCTGATACAGAAGACAGGTTAATAATTCTTCCGGATCTCTGACGCAGCATCTGTCTTGAGACTGCACGGATACAATGAAAAGTTCCTTTCAGATTCGTATCGATCACAGCATCAAAATCCTCTTCTGCCATCTTCATAAGCAGTCCGTCTCTTGTAATTCCTGCGTTGTTCACAAGGATATCTATCTTCCGAATTCTTTAATGATTGTCTGAAACATCTCATCACAAGATGCTGCGTCTGCCACATCACACTGCATGATCTGTGCTGTTCCGCCTGCAGATTCAATCTCTGTTTTCACTTCCTGCGCGCGCTCTTTCGATCCATTATAATTGATCACTACTGCTGCGCCCTCCTGTGCCAGACGCAGCGCGATCGCTCTTCCGATTCCTCTGGAAGCACCTGTCACTACCGCAACTTTCCCTGTCAGTCTGTCTAACATAATTCATTTACCACCTTATCTACGTCTTCCCAGGTTCCGACGTTATACACTTTCACCCCACGGTTTATCTTTCTCAAGAAACCAGCCAGTGTTCTTCCAGGCCCGATCTCGACAAATGTATCTACACCGTCCGCGATCAGAAGTTCCATACTCTGCTGCCAGCGTACGGAAGATGCCACCTGACGCGCAAGCAGTTCTTTTGTCTTTGTAATATCAGTTACATATTCTGCTGTCACATTCGTCACGTATGGGATCTGGAGATCAGAAAAATCTACCTGTTCCATTTCTTTTCCAAGTTCTTCTCCGGCCTGCTCCAGGAGAGAAGAATGGAACGGTCCACTGACATTAAGCGGAAGGACTCTCTTTGCTCCGGCTTCCTTCAGTGCATCTGCTGCCTGTTCCACATCTTCCTTCCATCCTGTAATCACAATCTGTCCCGGACAATTGTAGTTGGCGATCATTACACCACTTCGATCTGCCAGCACTTCCTCAATCTTTCCGGCATCCAGTCCGAGAACCGCTGCCATGGCTCCCTGACCACCCGGTACTGCATTCTGCATCAGAATACCGCGTTTTCTTACTGTTGTGATTGCATTTTCTGTGCTCATGCCTCCTGCTGAAGCAATCGCACAATATTCACCCAGGCTTAAGCCTGCTGTGACATCCGGGGCGAGTCCCCGTTCTCTTAATACCTTCTCCATTGCCATACAGACAGTCACAAGTGCTGCCTGTGTATATTCTGTCTGATCCAAAAGATCATTTTCTTCAAAACAGAGTGCTTTCATATCCAGTCCAAGCAGTTCACTTGCACGGTCAATCACCTCTGCTGCCGTCTTACTGTTTTCATAGAAATCTTTTCCCATTCCGGCTTTCTGTGCTCCCTGTCCCGGGAAAATAAATGCGATCTTACTCATAGAATCCTTTTCCTCCGATCAGTTCATCTGTCTGTGAGACCAGCTTCTGGATCACTTCCTGACAGGTAAGCTTCTCCTTGATCATACCTGCGATCTGCCCTGCCATCACGCTTCCGCTCTGAACATCTCCATCAACAACAGCTCTCCTGAGTCCTCCTAGTGTCAGATGTTCAAGTTCTTCGAATGTTGCTCCTGCCTGTTCTTTCTCAAGATACTCTTTCGTCATTTTATTACGAAGGGCACGAACCGGATGACCTGTAGATCTTCCTGTCACACGAGAATCAATATCCCTTGCTTTCAAAATGCATTCTTTATAATTCTCATGCACCTGTGCTTCTTCTGTCACAACAAAACGTGTTCCGATCTGGACACCCTCTGCTCCGAGCATAAATGCCGCTGCAATTCCTCTTCCATCTGCAATTCCTCCGGCTGCGATCACCGGGATTTCAACTGCATCTACAACCTGCGGAACGAGAACCATCGTTGTATTCTCACCGATGTGTCCGCCTGCTTCTGTTCCTTCTGCCACCAGAGCATCTGCTCCACAACGCTGCATTCTCTTCGCCATCGCTACAGAAGCAACTACAGGGATCACTTTGATTCCGGCTTCCTTCCACATCTTTACATATTTTTCCGGAGATCCTGCACCGGTCGTGACAACTGCTACACCTTCTTCGACAGCCACCTTTGCAACTTCATCTGCATAAGGACTGATCATCATAATATTGATTCCAAACGGCTTATCTGTCAGCTTCTTTGCCTCACGGATCTGTTCTCTGACCCACTCGGCCGGTGCACTTGCTGTTCCGATCAGTCCAAGTCCACCGGCATTTGAAACTGCTGCCGCCAGATGATATTCTGCAACCCATGCCATACCGCCCTGAATGATCGGGTACTCAATTCCAAGTAATTCTGTTATTCTCGTTCTCATAAGAACTCCCTTCTTGATCACTTCTCTATCAACGGTTCTCTCGGATTGGCTGCCGAAAAGGAACCGGAATGCTTCGTTTTCTACTTGTTCTATACTTCTACTTGTGTGATTCGATATATTTTACAACGTCCCCCACTGTTGTGATCTGCTCTAGATCTTCAGATGGGATCTCTACTTCAAAAGCTTCCTCAAATGCCATTACCATCTCAAAAAGATCCAGGGAATCTGCTCCAAGATCCTCTTTGAAAGATGTTGTCTCACTTAATGTGCTTTCCTCTACGTTTAATGACTCTGCTACGATTTCTTTTACTTTTTCTAACATGATTTTGTTTTCCTTTCTTGAATTTACCATTCCATCAGGCATCCTGCCCATGTAAGTCCTGCCCCGAATCCGGCAAGTATAATTTTCTGACCTCTTTTCAGCTTTCCATCCCGATTCATTTCATTTAAAAGGATTGGAACTGACGCCGCCGACGTATTCGCATATTCACCAAGATTCATTGGGAACCTCTCAATTTCTACGCCAACTCTCTTTGCAGCCGCTTCAATGATTCTTCTGTTTGCCTGATGCAAAACAAAGTAATCCACATCTTCTCTTGAAACATCTGCTTTTTTCAACATTTCTTCGATGATTTCCGGTACTTTTCTCACAGCGAACTTAAAAACTGCCTGTCCATCCATCCGAATTACCGGCGTTTCTTCTGTTCCATATTGTAAGGTCAATGCCTCTCCCTTGTCTCCTGCCGAATGTGCCATGGCCGTGTAGACTGCTTCTGCACTTTCACTTTCTTCTCCCCGGAGAACCACTGCACCTGCACCGTCTCCGAATAAAATGCAAGTTCCACGGTCTTTCCAGTCTACAATTCTGCTCATCTTCTCTGCACCGATCACCAGTGCAGTCTTAACAAGACCCGAACGGATATAAGACTGCGCCGTATTCAATGCGAGAATAAATCCCGAACAGGCTGCATTCAGGTCGTATCCCCATGCATGAACTGCACCGATTGCTTTCTGCACTTCACAGGAAGTATTCGGAAATACTGTTTCTGAAGAAGACGTCGCTACAAGGATCAGGTCAATCTCTTCTGCTTTCAACCGCTGTCTGCAAGAGCTTCTTCTGCTGCTTTTGCAGCCATAAAAGATACCGTCTCCTGTTTTGCGAGATGTCGGCTTTGAATTCCTGTGCGTTCCCGGATCCATTCATCACTTGTGTCGACCAGAGAGGACAATTCCACGTTGTCCATTCGATGGGACGGTATGTACGATCCTGTCCCGCATATTCTTCCTATCATATCTCTTCTCCAACTCTGTCAAAATAATTGTCACTCTTCACAGTATGATTCTTTCCAGATCTGAACCATAATTGTTTTGACTTTTAAATACTTTGACTATCAAAGTATATCATAAATAAAATAGATGTCAAGATAATTTTTAGACAGTTTTTCTCTTTTTGTCTATTAGTTGCTGGTCGCACATCGTGTGAACAGCAATGCATATTTTATTTGAATCTGTCTTTTCTGCGCAGTATAATAAAATAAACGTAACTGTTCAGAAAGGAAATTTGTCATGAAATACAAGAATATTGTTTTTGACTTTGGAAATGTCATCGGACGTTTCGATGGAAAAGCGATCCTCTCAGAATTCTGCCCACATGAAGAAGAACTGGATTATTTATCCGAAATCGTTTATAAACGCTGGGCAGAGCTTGACGCCGGCACACTTGATTATGATAGTTACATAAATGAAGTCATCGATCAGGTTCCGGAACATTTGAAGGACTGCATCCGCCGGTTTGCAAAAGAATGGCCACGCTGCACTACTTTACTTCCGGATACCATTACATTTATCCATGAATTAAAAGAGCGCAATATACCAATCTATCTGCTGTCTAATGCTCCAACCTATTTTGCAGAATACTATGAAGGAAGTGAACTTCTTTCTCAGTTTGACGGAATCTTATTTTCCGGACCGATCAGACTTGCAAAGCCGTCTCCTGAAATCTACAGTCATTTTCTCAGGAAATTTGATTTAAAGGCAGAAGAATGTTTCTTTATTGATGATCTTGAGCCAAACATCAATGCAGCAAAAGAAGCCGGAATGGGTGGACTTGTATTTACTGGCGATATCAATGAAGTAAAAAAAGCAATTGGTTTCTGATCCAATTGCTTTTTCTATTTGCTCCTGCCTTTATCCTCTATCGATTGAACGCTTTGAATTCTCTCTGTGCTTCACGCTTCTGATCTTTCTTTGCGATCGTCTCACGCTTGTCATATAATTTCTTACCTTTGGCAAGTCCAATCTCAATCTTTACAAGACTTCCACTGAAATAAACCTGCAGCGGAACAACTGTAATTCCCTGTTCTTTCATCTTACCAAATATTTTCAGTATCTCCTTCTTATGAAGAAGTAGCTTTCTCACGCGAAGCGGATCTTTGTTAAAGATATTCCCCTTCTCATAAGGACTGATATGCATACCATAGATATACATCTCCCCGTCTTCCACACGGATAAACGCTTCTTTGATACTACACTTTCCCATACGAAGAGACTTTACTTCTGTGCCATGCAGCACAAGTCCTGCTTCGTATTTCTCAAGAATAAAATAATCATGATATGCTTTTTTATTATTCGCAATAAGTTTTTTCTCTGTCTTTGCCATCTGATTCCAACCTCTAACTCATCTATTTTAACCGCACTCCTGCAAGTATTATGCCAGCTCGAAATTAATCGTCCGGAGCAGCTTATCTGCATCACTTACGCGGACACGCACCTTTTCACCAAGTTTATATGTCTTTCCTGTATGCTCTCCGACCATTTCATATGTCTGCTCTATAAAATTATAATGATCGTCCCGCAGATCCACGACATGGACAAGACCTTCCACTGTATTAGGAAGTTCTACATAGATTCCCCATTTTGTAACACCGGAAATGACACCTTCGTACTCTTCCCCAATATGCATGCGCATATACTCTGCTTTCTTCATCTTCACAACTTCACGTTCTGTCTCTTCTGCCAGTCGTTCTCTGTCACTACACTGTTTCGCTACTTCCGGGAGGATCTTGTCATAATGTTCTATACGATTCTCATTCAATCGTCCACGCAGATTCTCCTTAATGATTCTGTGAATCTGGAGATCCGGATAACGGCGGATCGGAGAAGTGAAATGTGTATAATACTTCGCTGCCAATCCAAAGTGTCCTGTATTCTCTGTTGTGTATTTTGCCTGACACATGGAGCGTAATGTAAGTCTGCTGATCAGAGCTTCTTCCGGGGTCCCTTCCACCTGACTAAGAAGTTTCTGAATCTCCTTTGGCTTTACTTCATCATGAACATGAATATGATAACCGAAATTATTGATAAATGTACTCAGTTTCTTTATCTTCTCTTCGTCTGGAACTTCATGCGTTCTGTAGAGAAATGGAACCTCTCTCCAAAAATATTCTTCTGCCACCGTCTCATTGGCAAGAAGCATAAAATCTTCGATGATCTTCGTTGCACTGTTTCTCTCATAAGGTTTGATATTAATTGGTTTCCCCTTCTCATCCAATTCAATCTTTGTCTCCGGAAAATCAAAATCAATCGAACCTCTCTTGCCACGTCGTTCTCTGAGAATCGTTGAAAGTTCCTGCATCTTCTGAATCATCGGAACAAAATCCTCATCTTCTTTCAGTGCTTCTGGTTCTTCTGCCAGCACCTTAGATACACCTGTATAACTCATACGCTTATCTACCTGGATCACAGTCTCCGCGATCTGATGATCGATCACCTCGCCTTTCGGAGACACTGTCATAATGCAGGATAATGCCAGACGGTCTTCCCCTGCATTCAGAGAACAGATGCCATTCGACAACACATGTGGCAGCATCGGTATGACACGGTCAGCAAGATAAACACTCGTCCCACGCTTCAGTGCTTCTCGATCCAGGGCACTTTTCTCCTGTACATAATTGGTAACATCCGCAATATGAACACCCAGCTGATAATTCTCATCCTTCATTGTCAGAGAAACCGCATCATCCAGATCTTTCGCATCTTCACCGTCGATCGTAACCATCTGCCAGTCACGTAAATCCAATCTTCCGGCACAATCTGCTTCGGATACATCTTTCCCAACACGAACCGCCTGATTCAATACCTTCTCCGGAAATTCTGTAGGAAGATCATAATCCTTTACAATAGATAAAATATCCGCTCCCGGATCATTCACATGACCGATGATCTCAACAATCTTTCCTTCCGGCTTAGCATGTTCCTGTCCATAAGATGTCAGTTCTACCACAACCTTATGACCGTCCATGGCATCCATCTCTTTTCCGGCCGGAATATAAATATCCTTCAGATATCTCTGATTATCCGGACGTACAAATCCAAAACTCTTACTCTTCTCATACAATCCGACAATCTTCTTCACCTGATGCGACACGATTCTTACGATTTTTCCTTCTTTTCTCTTACCTCCCGGCGCACCTGTGATAATACATTCCACTTCATCTCCCTGGAATGCACCGTTCACATTCTCTCCCGGAATAAAGATATCCTCATCTTCACCCTCTACCATAACAAATCCAAATCCACGGATATTCGCCTGGAAGGTTCCTGTGATACGCTTTGCCTGACCTTTACTGTATTTCCCTCTTTTAGAAAGTGTAATCTTTCCTTCTTCAACGAGCGCATCCAACACTTCCTGAAGCTCTCTTCTCTGTTCTTTCGATACCTGAAGAACCGTCGCAATCTCTTTGACTTTCATTGGGATATAAAAATCATCACAAATAAAGTCATAAATCACTTTTTTTCTCTTTTCAAATGTCTGATCCATTCTGTTTCCTTTCATCTTTACTCAAAGTAAAAAAAGACATTCTATAGTCTTATTATAGAATGTCTTATACTTACTTCATCATCTGTTATTAATTAAAAACCTTAAGGTTCAGTACTACTGCAAGCACCAGGAAAAGAATAGCAAGAAACTTTGTAGACTTTACAAGTGCACCTTCCATAGAACGTCCCTTGTTCTGTCCCCAGTAAGTATCCGCCATACCGCCAATCGTTCCCAATCCAGCTGACTTTCCTTCCTGCAAAAGAATAATCGCTGATAATGCGATACAGTCTATAACAAAGATAATGTATAAAACAATCTTCAAAACGTCCATCTTCTATGACCTCCTACACACTGACGTAACAGCACACCTGTTAAACCATAAAAATATAGCTTCTTAAATCTTCTCATGCCATTACATGAATCTTAATTATTCTATCACAAGTATGGTTAATTTGCAAGTATTAAAAGATTCCAAATATCTTCTCACGGAACGATACATATAAGGAATCATAATCTGTATACTGAATCTTACTGTTCTTAAACTTTTCTCCCCATCTGCTGCAGAGATGATCTGCGATCAGTTTCGCATCGTCATGCTCTGTCAAAAGAATTGCCGGAAATACATAATAGATCATAAAGAAATTCAGATCTGTCTGAACTGCACTGTCTATTTTTCCTTTTTTCGGAGAAACATATGCATCATAAACCTTATCTGTAAAGCATACTGCAAGCTCTTTTGCTGCCGCTTCTTTATCAGAAGCATTCTCCGTATATTCTGTCATCTCACGGAAATAATGTCCATGATTCTCTATAAAAGCCTCCATATTTACTTTATAAGAAGCCTTCTTCAACTTTTTCATCATCGGCTTCATATCTGCAAATATTTTTTCTACATGATCAAGCATATTGTTCCTCCATTACGTTAAAAAATGTGACTAGTCTGTTACAACACCTTTCTGAAGCATTACATTCGCATAAAGTGCTGATTCACCTGTTGCAATGATTGCATAAGCTGTCTTAGCTTCATCATAGAATGCAAAACGCTCAATGTTTCCAACAACAGCATCACCTCTGTCATCATATTTACGGATAATCTCTTTATATGTATCCCAGATTGGTGTCTCCACAGTATCTCCAGGCATAACTTCCATAAGATTTACCGGATGCTCCACATAGCTGTCCAGAGGGAACACCTGAAGAATCGCATCAAGAATCTCCGGCACTCCGTGTCCGTCGCAACGGATCACAATCGCGTCTTTTCCCATTGATTCAGCCGGGAAGTTTCCATCAGAGATGACCAGTCTGTCACTGTGTCCCATCTCAGCAAGTACTTTCAACAGTTCTGGTGATAAAATTTTTGGAATTCCTTTTAACATATTATCTTCCTCCTTGATATAATAACATATTATTTTAAAAAAGGAACCGGGAATTTCCCGATTCCTTTCTTTTCACTTTAATAATTCAGCTTCTCTTTACAGATATGAATTAGTCATAAAGGTTTGGAACGATGTCAGCATCTTCCATGTTTGTAGAATCATACCAGTAACCATCTGTTGTAACGTCTTCTACAGACTCACCATCACAGATCTTAGCAAGAGTCTCGATGGAGATTTTACCCTGCATCAGAGGAGACTGTGTAACAGCACCGAGCATTGTACCATCTTTAACAGCTGCTTTAAGAACTGCACCAGCATCGAATCCAGCTCCAACGATCTTTCCTTCGTCTGTTCCAAGTTTGTTCAGGTTCTGGTTAGCTGTGAGAACACCCTCTGCAGATACCTGGTTTGATCCGAACATAGCGATTGTATCGTCTTTGTTCATGATGTTAGAAGCCTCTGTAGCACACAGCTCAACTGTTGTCTGAGCCGGAACTGCAACTTCAAGGATAATGTCTGCAGATGCCTGATCTCCGTTGTCTTTAACCTGGTTACATAGAAGTCATTTCCTACAACTGCTACTGTATATCCATCAGCTTTAGCAAGTTCGATGAACTTGTTGATGAATCCCATACCACGCTCAGAAATGTTAGCGGATGTTGCATCCTGGTTAACTTCACCTACACGAACCTGTCCTTTTCCAAGTCTGTCTTTGATTGCTGGATAGATGTGCTCAGCAGCAATTCCACCAGCCTGCTCGTTGTCTGTTACAACTGTTGCGTATACAGATCCTTCTGGAGCGTCCGGAACACCTGAGTCGAAGCATACTACTGGGATTTTCTTCTCAAGTGCTGACTTCAGTGAATCAATAACTGAGTTCTGGTCACAAGCTGCAAGAGCGATTCCGTCTGGATCTTTGTTGATTGCGTTGTTCAGCATGTTAACCTGGTCAGCGATATCGGACTCAGCGTTCGGTCCTGTTGTGTTAGCTGTAACACCGAGCTCATCACAAGCCTGGTTGATTCCCTGTACAGCTGCCTGCCAGTATGAAGACTGGAAGCTCTTTACAACAACTTCGAAATGATATCCCTTGGAATCTCCTGATCCTCCTGTCTTAGTGTCGCCATCTGCTTTCTTAGTGTCATCTGCCTTGGATCCACATCCTGCGAGCATTCCAACTACCATACATCCACCAAGTAAAACTGCTAAAACTTTCTTTTTCATAATTATGTCCTCCTGACAAAATAAATTTGTGACTGCTTGTCTGAGTTTTCTTCCAGTTTTCCTCTCCCTAATGCCGGGCCTCTCTGGCAGAGCCTCTTTCGTGCATTTCTTAAATCGCTCTGCAGAAGTAGTTTGCCCAGGCTTCTTTGTCCGAAAACTCTTTATACAGTCTGTTTCGTTTAGCTTCTATAGTAACAGCTTTCTTTTTCACGCTTTTTTCAGCATGTTTCCCCGCTGCTATCTATCCGCACACATTAATAATATAACACATTACCAATGGTTTTGCAATTAATTATTGCTTTTTCGTGATTTTTCACAAATTCCGAATTTAAGTGGAAAAAATTACTCTTTTCCTGCTTTTCTCTTAAGAATATCAACAAGTACGGCTGCGATCAGGACAAATCCTGTAATGATCTGCTGCCAGTTAGCTGTCAGTCCGATGAATGGAAGACCAGTCTTCAGAAGACAGATAACGAATACACCAAACAGTGTTCCTGTGATGCTTCCTACACCACCTGTCATGGATACACCACCGATGATTGCTCCACCGATAGCCTCAAGCTCAAATCCGGCACCACTTCCCGGCTGAACTGTAGCGAAGATAGCGGAGTATGCGATAGAAGCAAGTCCTGCGAAGAATCCACAGATTACATATGCTGCAATATGATAGAATCTTACATTAACTCCGGAAAGTCTTGTTGCTTCTTTGTTACTTCCGATTGCAAGTGTATAACGTCCAATTCTTGTATGATTCAGTACGAATGTCATAACAACAACCAAAAGAATTACCCATAAGAAACCGATTGGGATATTCTGTCCGCCAGACTGAATCTTGAAGATACTTCTGAACCATCCTCCCGGTGCTGCTGCTGCCGGCCATGAGATTCCGAATCCACCTACGATAATGGAACCAAGTCCACGAGTAATCATACAAGTACAAAGTGTTGCCAGGAATGCCGGCAGGTCCATGATTGCTACCAGTACACCATTCAGAACACCAATCAGCATTCCAAGAATAATTGCTGCAAGGATACCAACGATTGTAGGCATTCCTTTGTGAACGATCAGATATCCACCAACGAGTGAATAACATACAAGTCCAGTACCGATTGACAGGTCAACACCACCTGTCATCAGTGGAAAGGCTACTCCAATTGCCATCAGGACAATATAATAGGAGAAGTCCAGAATGTTAATAAATGTTGTATATTTTCTGAAGTTCGGGCTCATTGCACAGAAGAAGATAAACAGTGCAATAACAACGAGCAGGACGATGAATTTCTGTCCTCCCATTCTGTCAATAAATGACTTATTAGAGCCGGCCTTCTTTGTTGTATTATTTGCCATTACTTTTTCCCTCCCTACTCAATCTCACGTGTAGCCATGTTCATGATATTTTCCTGTGTAGCTTCGGAAATATCCAGCTCACCTGTCTTCTTACCTTCGCACATAACAACGATTCTGTCACTCATACGAAGGATCTCTGTCATCTCGGAGGAAATCATAATAATGGCTTTTCCTTCTGCTGCCAGCTGATTCATCAGCTTGTAAATCTCATTCTTAGCTCCAACATCGATACCTCTTGTAGGCTCATCGAAGATAAGGATGTCACAGTCTCTTGTCAGCCATTTTGCAATAACGACTTTCTGCTGGTTACCACCTGACAGGTTAACTACCAGCTGATCTGTACCAGGAGTCTTTGTTGCAAGCTGCTCAACATATTCCTGAGCAATCTTGTTCTCTTTCTTCTTATCGATAAAAGGACCGCTCATGAATTTTTCAAGTGTTGCCATTGTTGTATTCTCAGCAACTGATTTCTGTACAACAATACCATATCTCTTTCTATCCTCTGACAGATAACCGATACCATACTTAACAGCATCCTGTGGACTCTTGATTGTAACCTTCTTACCATTGATATAAATATCACCGCTGTCAATCGGGTCAGCTCCAAAGAGTGCTCTGGCTGTCTCTGTACGTCCAGCTCCCATCAGTCCGGAGAATCCAAGGATCTCACCTTTGTGAAGTTCAAAGCTTACATCCTGAACCATCTTACCTGCGTTCAGATGATCTACCTTAAGAACAACCGGTGCTCCCGGAGGTGTCATGTTCTTCTCCTTCGGATCTTCGTAAATAACACGTCCAACCATCATGTTGATGATGTCGTCTTTTGTACTTTCTTTTGTGATCAATGTTCCGACATAAGTACCATCTCTCATGACTGTAACACGGTCTGTGATCACTTTGATCTCATCCATACGGTGGGAGATATAAACAATTCCCATTCCCTGACTTCTCAGGTCACGATGATCTTGAACAACTGCTCGATCTCTGTCTCTGTCAGAGCTGCTGATGGCTCGTCAAAGATGATGATCTTTGCATCATGTGAAATTGCTTTTGCGATCTCACACATCTGCTGCTTACCTACTGTAAGTTTTGACATTGTCTCTCTCGGATCAATATCAACGTTCATTCTGTCGAACAGTTTCTGTGCTTCTTCGTTCATCTTCTTGTCATCGATCTTGATACCCTTCTTGAACTCTCTTCCGATGAAGATGTTCTGAGCAACTGTCAGATGACCAAGCATGTTCAGCTCCTGGTGTACGATGATAACACCGTTATCCTGTGCTTCACGTGCGCTGTGGAACTCTACTTCTTTTCCTTCATATGTAATTGTTCCAGAATCTTTTGTATAAATACCTGTAAGAACTTTCATCAGAGTTGATTTTCCGGCACCATTCTCTCCCATAAGAGCAAGAACTTCGCCTTTTCTGATCTCAAGATCTACATGGTCAAGTGCGTGAACACCTGGGAAAGATTTATCAATCCCTTTCATTTCCAATATAACTTCGCCCATTTTATTACCCTTGCCTTTCTTTCAATCAAACATTTCGTTCATCATTCATAAAGCTGATCTCTTATTATAGAAGAGAAATTAGTTCTTTCTGCGTCTTGCAAGTACGTCACTGAATACTGCGACGATAACAATAACACCTGTAATGATAAGCTGATAATCTTTTGTAAAGCCAAGAGCCAGAATTCCTTCCTGAAGAAGAGCGATGATAAATACACCAATGATTGTACCGCTGATGGATGCAAGTCCACCTGCCATGGATGTACCACCCATTACACATCCGGCGATTGCTTCGTTGTTGTACTGATCTCCGTATCCAGGCTGTACTGTTGTATATGCAGATACATAGAAGATAGCACCCATTCCAACGAGAACTCCACAGATAATGAATGCAAGCATTTCCCATTTCTTAACATCTACACCTGAAAGTCTAACAGCTTCTTTGTTACTACCAAGGCAAAGGATGTAACGTCCGATTCTTGTCTTATTCAGGATAATAGCACAGATAACTGCTACAACCAGAAGAATAACAAGTCCTACCGGGAATCCGTTATATCTTACAAGATTTCTGAACCATCCGTTGTCCGGATCTGCTGCCTGCGGCCAGCTGACTGACTGTGTCTTTGTGTAAACTGATGCAAGACCTTTTGCGATATTCATACTTGCCATTGAAGTGATGAATGAAGGTACTGACCAGTAAGCTACCAGGTATCCATTAAAGAGACCAAAAGCAAATCCCACAAGGATACTGATCAGGATTGCAACCGGCATGGAAATTCCATGTGTTGTCAGTGTATAACCTGAGATAAGTGCACAACAGAACATAACCGGTCCAATAGAGAAGTCGATCTGTCCTGTAGCAATTACAAATGTAACACCCAGTGATAAAAATCCAAGGAAATAAGCATAATTGAGTGCGCTCATGATTCGGTTCATTCCTGCGAAGCTTCCTCCGGTCAGTGCACAGAAGAGTCCGTACATCAGAAGAAGGACACAGCACAAAACAATTCTGTTAAATCCTACCTTTTTTACAAAAGGATTTTGTTTAATTTTTTCCAATTTTCTTCCTCCCATCTTTTACTTTGCTGGTGTTGACTGGATTGTCGATTAACTCTTACGATACCCCCATTCCTCTTAACCTCAGCGTAACGGTTCGCTTTCAAAGCTTTAAGATTTTTTGTTTTTCAAAGTGTGTTTTCGATTTCCCCGCACACCTTTGATACATGAATAAATTATAGCTTTGTTTCCACGTTTTGTCAAGATTCCCCACCGTTTTTAGGGCGAAACGGTTCGTTTTTGTTTGTTTTCACTATATTTTTATCCATTTTCACAACAAAACCCACGCTTTTCTGTGCATTTTGCTTATGCACTATCCAAGGTCTCGTATTGAGTCTCCCTCTCTTACAGAGGTACTGAAACTAATTTTTACCGGCATACCGTTTTGCTCTCCATTTACTCGCTCCAGGAGCATAGCTACAGCCTTCTCGCACATCGTTTCCATTGGCTGGACAATCAGCCATAATTTAGGGCGCAGCACCTGGGTCATCGGAAGATATCCACTCCGATGAGCGAGACATCTTGCGGACAGGAGAGTCCTGATTCGTTCAATGCCATAATTCCACCAAGCATGGTGTTATAGTTTCCTAAGATCACACCGGTCGGACGGTCTTCAAGCTCCAAAAGTTCTTTCATTCCTCTGTACCCATGTTCAAAAGAATGCCCTCCCAGCTTACAGTATTCCTTTGGAATCTCCAGTCCTGCCTGGTTCATCGCATCAGAATATCCTTTCACACGTTCCCTTCCGGTATATTCAATATTAGAGGCAATCACAGCTATTTTCTTGTGATGGTTCTCAATTAATTTATTCGTTGCACGATAGATTGCTGTCCGGTTATCAACCTCAACGCAATCATATTCTTCATCCTGGAATGATCTGTCAACCAGAACAACCGGAACATTTGCTTTTTTCGCAGCATGAAGAAACTTTCCATGCATACCTACAGCAAATACCAATATTCCATCTACTTTCCTGCTAAGAAGAAACTGCAGATTTTCTTTCTGTAGCTTCTCGTCATTGCAGGAATCACAGATCAACATTCCATATCCCTTTTTATGAAGTTCCATTCCCAGATAATGCAGCATACTTCCTACAAAAAGACACTGTATATCATAAACCAGAACTCCAATCGTCTTTGTCTTGTGGGTAACAAGCCCTCTTGCGAGCTCGTTCACTTCATAATGCAGTTCGTTGATTGCCTCCTCAATCAAGATACGATTTTCCGGCAATACATTACCGCCATTCAAATACTTCGATATCGTTGCAAGGGACAATCCTGTCCTTTTCTTGATATCGCGAATAGTAGCAGCCATAATCTTCTCCTCCCAGGCCAATTAGCGAACCGTTATGCATTTTGCCCAACTCAACTGCTTATTCCATTAAATCATACAGCAGATTGACAGTCAAGTGTTTCTGAAGAATTCTTTTTTATTACGTTGCCAGCCATAATGTTACTGTTCACACGATGTGCGACTGACAACTCATTCCCCCTTAGTTCAAAGCACTATACTAAAATTTTCTTAAATCTCTCGTATGCTTCGTCCCATGCTTCTTTGTCCTGTGGCTCGTAGATCTTGATGTCCTGAGAACGTTTGATAATTTCTCTTGCTTCTTCGATAGATTTGATATCTCCGGAAGCCATGAGCTGCAGTGCAATATTTCCAAGAACAGTTGCCTCTATTGGGCCTGCACTTACTCTGCATCCACATGCATTTGCTGTGAACTGGCAAAGAAGAGCACTCTGTGTTCCACCGCCTACCATGTAGACTGTCTTATAATCTTTACCTGTACACTCTTTAATCTCTTCCATCGCATGACGATATTTCATTGCAAGACTCTGGTTGATGCAACGAACAACTTCTCCGACTGTTTCCGGAACAGGCTGTCCTGTCTTCTTGCAGAATTCACGGATTCTTGTCGGAATATCTCCGGCTGGTGTGAATTCCGGTGCATCCGGATCAATAAAGCTCTGGAGTGCCGGAGCTTCTTTTGCCATAATCTCAAGCTCGCCAAATCCATACTCATTTCCTTCACGGATCCACTGACGACGGCTTTCCTGAATACACCACAATCCGATGATATTCTTAAGGAAGGAAATCTTTCTTCCATATCCACCTTCATTCGTGATGTTGTAATGCTCAGATTTCTCATTGATAATAGGTTCTGCAAGCTCTGTTCCAAGCAGTGACCATGTTCCGCAACTCAGGAAGATAAAATCTTCTTCTGATGTTGGTACAGATACAAGCGCACTCTGCGTATCATGTCCTGCAACAGCCATAACATCAATCTTATCCAGACCAAGCTCTGTACAGATTTCATCTGTAAGAGTACCGATCTTTGTACCTGTAGGTACGATTTCCGGGAAAATATGTTTCGGAATTCCCAGTGCTTCGATCACTTCGTCTGACCACTCGCCCTTTTTCGCATCAAGAAGCTGTGTTGTAGAAGCGATAGAATACTCAGCTTTTTTCTCCCCTGTAAGGAAGTAGTTGAAAAGGTCTGGCATCAAAATCATCTTGTCAGCTTTCTCAAGAAGCTCTTTTCTTGTCTTTACAAGAGAAAGGAGCTGGAATGCTGTGTTGAGATCCATGAACTGATTTCCTGTGATCTGGTAGAATTTCTCTTTATCGATCAGTTTGAAACTTTCTTCGATCATTCCTTCTGTACGTGCATCACGGTAATGTACAGGGTTCTCAAGAAGTCTTCCTTCCTCGTCGATCAGTCCAAAATCAACTCCCCATGTGTCGATACCGATACTTTCGATTTTTCCACATTTTTTTGCTTTGATCAGACCCTGTTTGATCTCAAAAAATAATCTCAGTACATCCCAGTACATTGATCCATTCAGGATAACCGGATCGTTAGAAAAACGGTGAAGTTCTTCAATGCTGATCTTGTCACCATCAAAAGTTCCGCACATTGCTCTTCCGCCTGAAGCACCAAAGTCAAATGCTAATACTTTTTTCTCCATAATCTTCCTCTTTTCTTAATACTCTTTTACTCGGTATTAAAACAGGGGCCCTGCATAGGCAGCACCCCCGCATTCTTTGTTCTAGTTCTGTATCGAAACTGCATTTACAGTCTTTTTACATTTCCTAACAAAAGGACTCCTTCTTATTTGTAAAGCGGTCCGTAGTTCTTACAAGCTCTGAAGTCAGCGCCTTCTTTATCCATTCCAAATGCATTCCATGCTGCCGGACGGTAGATATCTTTCTCCGGTACGTTGTGCATAGATACTGGAATACGAAGCATTGAACACATTGTGATCAGGTCAGCTCCGATGTGTCCGTAGGAGATAGCACCGTGGTTAGCTCCCCAGTTGTTCATTACATCATAAGCTGTCTTGAATGCTCCCTCTTTACCATCACATCTTGGAGCAAACCATGTACATGGCCATGTGTAGTCTGTACGTTTCCAAAGCTTATCAGATACTTCTTCTGGAAGTTCAAGTGTCCATCCTTCTGCAATCTGAAGAACCGGTCCAAGTCCTTTTACAAGGTTAAGACGGATCATTGTAGCTGGCATCTGAGCGCGTGTCTCGTAACGGCTTGAGTATCCGCCTCCACGGAAGTATCCGTTGTCAGCCATGCACCACTCTGTAGCATCCATGATTGCTTTCTGGTCTTCTTCTGTAACGTTCCACCATTCTTTCATAACGCCGTTACCGTTCTCGTCTTTAGCAACACCAGATGCATCAAGGCAAGCTGCTCCAGAGTTGATCAGGTGAAGGAATCCACCGTTCTCTTTAGCAACACCCTCGAGGTCATATCCTGTAGCTTTCTTAACTGCCTCTGGGCTCCAGTATGTACGAACATCAGCGAAGATCTGAGCACGTCCTGTAAGAAGTTTCATGAACATCATTCCAAGTCCGTTGAGAACGTCGTTCTCTGTAGCAAGGATGTATGGCTCACGAGCTCCGTTCCAGTCGAAAGATGTATTCAGAACTGCCTCTGCGAAGTCTCCGTTCGGATAGAAGTCTGTCCACTGTCTCTGTCCCTGGAATCCAGCTGCCAGAGCGTTGTGTCCGATTGCTTCCTCTGAGAACTTCTCGTCAAGATTCTTATTTCCATTCATAAGGTCTTTGATGATAACTGCCATCTTAACAACGAACTCGAACTGCTCCTCTTTCTCCTCTGGAGTAGCCTGAAGCTCTTCTGGGTTCTTGTCCCAACCAATCTTGCAAGTCTCTTTTGCCCATTTCAGAGCTTTCTCGAACTCAGCCTTGTCATAGATCTCTTCTGACATACGACGGATGATTTCTACCTCATCAACAGACTCTACACGCATTCCAAGGTAAGACTCGATGAAATCAGAATCAACGATAGATCCACCGATACCCATTGTAACAGATCCGATCTGAAGGTAAGATGTTCCTCTCATGGATGCTGCTGCAACAGCTGCACGTCCGAATCTAAGAAGTTTCTCTTTAACGTCTTCCGGAATTGTTGTGTCGTCAGCTTCCTGAACGTCATGTCCGTAAATTCCAAATGCCGGAAGTCCCTTCTGTGCATGTGTAGCAAGTACAGATGCAAGGTATACAGCTCCCGGTCTCTCTGTTCCGTTGAATCCCCATACAGCTTTGATTGTCTGTGGATCCATATCCATTGTCTCAGCTCCGTAGCACCAGCAAGGTGTAACTGTAACTGTGATATCTACGCCTTCTCTTCTGAACTTATCAGCACAAGCAGCACTCTCACCTACACGTCCGATTGTTGTGTCAGCGATAACAACTTTAACCGGCTCGCCATTTGAATATCTTAAGTTCTCCTCAAACAGTTTTGCTGCAGATTTTGCCATGTTCATTGTCTGCTCTTCAAGAGATCCTCTTACGTCAAGAGCTCCTCTACGTCCATCAATTGTCGGTCTGATACCAATTACTGGATAAGATCCTACTAATCTTCTTTCTGCCATAATTACATTCCTCCTTAATTGTTTGCCTTGCTCTGCTTATCTTCCTTCGCAGAACCGCTTCTTTAAGTATCATTATAGTTCTTTCCTTTCTTTTTGTCTTGTGGTATACTAGAATAAAAATATAAAGATATTCACCTTTTATACAACAAAGTACAATTTACAAGCATATATCTTCATATTTATGTTTGTATTTACACTATTTAGATTTTCAAAGGAGATTATTGCATGAAATACATCAATTACAAAGAAGAGCGTAATCACGGAACCATTGATTTTCCAATTGAATTTTATCATGTTACGCCAAATCATCCACGGTATGATATGTCTTATCACTGGCACATCGAATACGAACTTATTCGTGTTTTAAAAGGGAACTTACTTATGTCAATTGGTGAAAATGAATTCACTGCAGAAGCCGGAGACCTTATTTTTATAAAAGGAGGGCTTCTTCATGGCGGAACTCCTAAGGATTGTGTCTATGAATGTCTTGTTTTTAATCTTGAATCGCTCATGCAGTAAACCATGCCAGCGAACGTCTGCTTAAGAAGATCGGAAGTGACACTCTGACTATCCCTGCCCTCATCAAAGCACCTGTAAAGAATTTAGAACATATTACTTCCATGATGTTTGAACATATCAAAAAGCGTACCGAAGGGCACGAGCTTATGGTGATTGGTACTCTGTACCAATTTTTAGGCTACATTTTGGAAAATAAATTGTTCGAAAACGTTCGAATCATCAGTCAGAAGGATAGCCGAAAAATAGAACATTTAAAGAAAGCTCTTGAAGTGATTGAAAACCATTATGCTGACTGTATCACACTGGAAGATCTGGCTCAGGCAGCCGGCATGAATTCAAAATATTTCTGCCGTTACTTTAAGGATATGACCCACAGGACCCCTGTTGACTATCTGAATTATTATCGGATTGAGCAAGCCTGTTTCAAACTTGTAACTTCAAATGAATCTATTGCTGACATCGGATTAAGCTGTGGTTTCAATGATGTGAGTTATTTTATTAAGACATTCAAGAAATACAAAGGAATGACACCGAAGAAATATCTTCGCGCACCACTGTAATCAAAAATTGCGAAACAGGTCAACCCCATCATTTTTTCACGCAAAAGGAGATCCCCTTACGGAGATCTCCTCTTTTCATATCTCATTCACTCATGAAATATCCTTATTTATCTTCTTTTTCTGCAGCGTATACAGTTACCAGTTTGTTCAGGTAATCGTATCTCTCCATAGCTCCTGCTCATTGAGAGCGAAGAGCTTGTCAGCCTTAGCCGGGTTAGCTCTCTTCAGTGCATTGTAACGTACTTCACCATTCAGGAAGTCCTGGTATCCTTCTGCCTTCGGAGCCTTGCTGTCAAGTGAGAACTTGTCTCCCTCTGCAGCCGGGTTGTAACGGAAGTTATTCCAGTATCCACACTCTACTGCCAGCTGTTCCTCTGTCTGAGCTTTGCTCATACCCTTCTTGATACCATGGTTGATACATGGAGCGTAAGCGATGATCAGTGATGGTCCGGATAAGCCTCAGCCTCAGCGATTGCCTTAACTGTCTGGTTGAAGTCAGCACCCATAGCGATCTGAGCTACGTATACGTATCCGTATGTCATAGCCATTCCTGCAAGGTCTTTCTTCTTAGTCTCTTTTCCGCCTGCTGCGAACTGAGCTGTAGCACCAGTCTTAGTAGCCTTAGAGGACTGTCCACCTGTGTTGGAGTAAACCTCTGTATCGAATACCATAATGTTGATATCTTTCTTGCTTGCAAGAACGTGGTCAACTCCGCCGTATCCGATATCGTAAGCCCATCCGTCTCCTCCGAAGATCCACTGGGATTTCTTAGCAAGGAAATCTTTGTTCTTCAGAACTTCTGCTCTCTCTTCGCAATCGCAATCGAGTGCTTCAAGAGCTGCAACAAGTTTGTCTGTAGCTGTTCCATTTGTAGCGCCTACTGTATATGTCTCAAGATACTCAGCTGCTGCAGCCTTAACTGCCTCATCTGTAGTCTTCTCTGCGATCTTCTCAACTTTTGCTTTCAGTCTGTCTCTGATTGTATTCTGTGCAAGCAGCATACCGTATCCAACTCAGCGTTGTCTTCAAACAGGGAGTTGCTCCATGCAGGTCCTTTACCTTCCGGTGTTACTGTGTAAGGTGTAGACGGTGAAGAGTTACCCCAAATAGAAGAACATCCTGTTGCATTTGCAATATACATTCTATCACCAAACAGCTGTGTGATCAGCTTAGCGTATGGTGTCTCACCACATCCTGCACAAGCTCCTGAGAACTCAAGGAGTGGCTGTTTGAACTGGCTTCCCTTAACTGTTGTCTCTTTGAATTTAGCAACAACTTCTGGTTTAACCGGAATCTCTCTACCAAAGTCGAAGAATGTCTGCTCTCCTGCATTAGCTTCCATGTTAGCCATTGTAAGAGCCTTCTCAACTTCGCCTGTCTCTTTATTCTTCTTGCCCGGGCAGACATTCACACAAGATCCACATCCTGTACAGTCGTAAGCGGATACTGTCATTGTGAACTTCATTCCCGGCATTCCGATCATATCAAGTGTCTTAAGTCCTTCTGGAGCCTGAGCAACTTCTTCCTCTGTCAGAGCTACCGGACGGATAACTGCGTGCGGACATACATATGCACAACGGTTACACTGGATACACTGATCTGGATTCCAAACCGGAATATCTACTGCGATACCACGTTTCTCGTATGCAGATGTTCCTGATGGTGTAGATCCATCAATATAATCATTAAATGCAGATACAGGGAGTGTATTTCCTTCCTGAGCATTAACTTTTGCCTGAATGTTCTTAGCAAATGCAATCGCATCAGCTCTTCCGCCATCTGCGATGTGTGGTGTAGCAAGACCTTCGTCAGCTGCATCTTTCCAGCTTTCTGGAACTTCTACTTCTACAACCTGTTTAGCACCTGCGTCGATTGCATCGTAGTTCATCTGTACGATCTTGTCACCCTTTCTTCCGTAAGTAGCCTTAGCAGCTGCTTTCATAAGGTCAATAGCCTCTTCTTCCGGAATGATAGCTGCAAGTTTGAAGAATGCAGACTGAAGAACTGTATTGATACGTCCGCCAAGTCCGATCTCTTTACCGATCTTGATACCATCGATTGTGTAGAATTTGATTCCGTGGTTAGCAATATAAGCTTTCACCTGTCCCGGAAGATGCTCCTCAAGTCCTTCCATATCCCATGGGCAGTTCAGAAGGAATGTTCCTCCGTCAACCAGCTCCTGTACCATGTTGTACTTATTTACATAAGATGGGTTATGGCATGCTACAAAGTTAGCCTGGTGAATCAGGTATGTTGACTTAATCGGTTTCTTACCAAAGCGAAGGTGAGACATTGTAACACCACCGGACTTCTTAGAGTCATAATCAAAGTAAGCCTGTGCATACATGTCTGTGTTATCACCAATGATCTTGATGGAGTTCTTGTTTGCTCCAACAGTACCATCTGCTCCAAGTCCCCAGAACTTACAGTTGATTGTTCCTTCTGGTGTTGTAACAAGTGGCTTACCAGCATCAAGTGAAAGATGTGTAACATCATCTTCAATACCGATTGTGAATTTAGCTTTCTCATCGTTGTGGTATACAGCAACGATCTGAGCAGGTGTTGTATCTTTAGAACCAAGTCCATAACGTCCTGTGTAAACTGGAACTGCATCGAACTTAGATCCTTTAAGTGCTGCAACAACATCCAGGTACAGTGGCTCGCCAAGTGCTCCTGGCTCTTTTGTTCTGTCAAGAACAGAAATCTTCTTAACTGTATCCGGGATAGCATCGATCAGAGCTTCTGCGCTGAATGGTCTGTAAAGACGAACTTTAACAACTCCGACTTTCTCTCCTGCAGCTGTCAGGTAATCGATTGTCTCCTCGATCGTGTCACAAACAGATCCCATAGCTACGATCACGTGCTCTGCATCTGCTGCTCCATAGTAGTTGAACAGTTTGTAGTCTGTTCCGATCTTCTCATTAACCTTATCCATGTACTTCTGAACGATTCCCGGAAGTGCATCATAGAATGGGTTACAAGCCTCTCTAGCCTGGAAGAAGATATCCGGGTTCTGAGCTGAACCTCTCTGGCATGGGTGGTTCGGGTTAAGTGCATGTGCGCGGAACTCGTCGATTGCTTCCATGCTTACCATGTCTTTCAGATCTTCATAATCCCATGTCTCGATTTTCTGAATCTCGTGTGATGTTCTGAATCCATCAAAGAAGTTGATGAATGGAATCTTTCCTTCAAGTGCTGCACAATGAGCAACCGGAGTAAGGTCCATTACTTCCTGTACGCTGGATTCACAGAGCATAGCTGCTCCTGTCTGACGACAGGCATAAACGTCAGAATGATCTCCAAAAATTGACAGTGCGTGGCTTGCAAGTGCACGGCAGATACGTTGAATACTCCCGGAAGCTGCTCACCAGCAACCTTATATAAGTTAGGAATCATAAGAAGGAGCCCCTGAGAAGCAGTAAATGTTGTTGTAAGAGCACCTGCTGCTAATGATCCGTGAACAGCACCTGCTGCTCCGGCCTCGGACTGCATCTCTGTAACCTGTACAGTCTGTCCGAAAATGTTCTCCCTTCCTTCAGTAGCCCACTCATCGATATGCTCCGGCATAACGGATGAAGGCGTAATCGGGTAAATAGCTGCTACTTCTGTATATGCATAAGAAACGTGAGCTGCTGCCTGATTACCGTCCATGGTCTTCATTTTTCTTGCCATTTTTATTCCTCCTTAGGTGTTACATAGGTTTTACACTGAGTTAAGTATAATTAATTCACATGTAGTTTCATTATATCTCCAAAAGTCACAAAAGTCTAGAGTTATAAATATCCTCTTTTGTATATTTTCGTGTACAGAGTATTGTTTTGAGAATAGTTATCAGTGCTGGTATTGGGGATTATTAACTAAAACAGGCAGAAATAGAAAAAGTCAGAAGAGTTCTTTCTGTTGAACATTAACTCTTCTGACTTATGAATCACTATACTTTTTTCTTATTATTCTATCTATTCTTAAACAACCGGTCATCCCACTTCGGTGGTTTTTTCCCTTTGATCTTTGTTGGCACCGGCTCATACTGATCCACTTTTTTCTTCTCGTTTTTTTTTCTGCAATGTCTTCTGCAATAGATCAGCATAATTCCTGTCATAATCACCAGACAACCTGCCAGAAGTTCTGACACCGGAAATCCGATCCCCGGAAGAACAAGCTGATCCGTTCTAAGCCTCTCGATCCACACGCGTCCTGCCCCATAACCAAACAGGTACATAAGAAAGAGCTCACCTTCATATTTCTTATGTTTCCTATACAGAAACAATATAATAAGCAGTCCGGCACACCATAATGATTCATACAAAAATGTCGGATGTACCTGGATATAACTGACTCCATCAATTCTCTGCATATTCTCACGCATAAGTTCTGTGATATCTTCCGGCCTTACTGCATCAACCGGAAGCCTCATCGCAAACAGACAATCCGTATATTCTCCAAATGCTTCCCTGTTAAAGAAATTCCCCCAACGTCCAAGCATCTGACCATTCAGAAGTGCCAGTGCGATTGTATCCAAAATCTGAAATGGTGATTTTTTCTTAACAGCAGCCATCACAAAAACTGCGATCACTGCTCCGATCACGCCACCATAAATTGCCAGACCACCTTCTCTGAGATTAAAGATAGACAAAAGATTATCTTTATATAAATCCCAGGAGAAAATCACATAATAGATTCTTGCGCCTGCAATTCCTGCAATTACTCCGACAATTCCCATATCCAGATAGTCTTCCGGATTCTGTCCTGTTCTTTTTGCTTCCACTGTGGCAATCAAAATCCAATCAAAATTGCCGCACCGATAATCATGCCGTAGTAAGCAATTGAAAATCCAAAGATGCTGATGCTTTTTCCTACATGATCCAGATAAATCCCTAAATTTGGAAAGCTGATATTGTAATGCATATTATGTTATTTCCTTTCATATCCACAGAAATCAGGAACAAATCCAGTTGTTCCTGATTCCTGTTTTTACTGCTTTTCCAATTAGAAAACAATGAATCTAACTGGTTTTCAAGCATATTCCCTATATCTGTTAAACGTTAAATCTGAACAGCATGATATCTCCGTCCTGAACGACATAGTCTTTTCCTTCCAGACGAACTAATCCTTTTTCTTTTGCTGCCGCATGAGTTCCGCATGCCATCAGATCATCATAACTTACTACTTCCGCACGGATAAATCCACGTTCAAAGTCTGTATGAATCTTACCAGCTGCCTGTGGTGCCTTTGTTCCCTTCTTGATTGTCCATGCACGAACTTCCGGCTCCCCTGCTGTCAGATAACTGATCAGTCCAAGAAGATGATAGCTTGCCTTGATCAGCTTCTCAAGTCCGGATTCTTCTAATCCAAGGTCTTCAAGGAACATGGACTTCTCATCATCATCTAACTGAGAAATTTCTTCTTCAATTTCTGCACATACTACGAACACTTCGCAGTCTTCCTCTTTTGCATACTCACGAACTGCCTGAACCCCTGCATTGTTCACACCATCATCAGCAAGATCATCCTCAGATACATTTGCTGCAAAGATTACAGGTTTTGCTGTCAGAAGGTTGTACTCGGCAAGCCATGCCTGCTCATCCTCATCCTCTGTCACGAAGCTCTTTGCCATCTTATTCTCTTCCAGATGTGCTTTCAAACGGTTCTGAAGATCCAGCTCTTTCGCCGCCATCTTATCATTTCTAGAAAGCTTCACTGTCTTGGAGATTCTTCTTTCAAGAACCTCAAGATCTGAGAAAATCAGCTCAAGATTGATTGTCTCAATGTCACGCAGCGGATCAATACTTCCGTCTACATGCACAATATTCGTATTCTCGAAGCATCTTACAACATGTACGATTGCATCAACCTCACGGATATTGGCAAGGAACTGGTTTCCAAGTCCTTCTCCTTTGGATGCTCCCTTCACAAGTCCTGCAATATCAACAAACTCAATTGCTGCTGGAATGATCTTCTTTGTATGATACATCTCTCCAAGCACATCCAGTCTCTTATCCGGAACTGTTACGACACCGACATTCGGGTCAATTGTACAGAATGGATAATTTGCAGATTCTGCACCGGCCTTTGTCAGTGAGTTAAACAGTGTACTTTTTCCTACGTTCGGTAATCCTACGATTCCAAGTTTCATCTTTCTATATTCCTCCTATAAATCCTTAGATTTCAATCCTACCAATTCGCCTGTTCGCAATCCGGTTTGTAGTATAAAACGATACTGATTTCATTCTTGTAACCTTTTAAATCTTTTCCCATATTTCAGCGCCTCTCATAAGAAGCCCTAATACAGTACCTTGTATTATACCATAGCATCTTATTTTTGTGAATATTCATTTTCATCTCTTGTCACACTGAAAATAATTGTTGTAAAAAATATTTTTATGCCGGCTCAAAGAATGTCCTTACATATATTCAAAAGATGAAGGTCATAAATACAGGCTCTTGATGAAATTTTTTATCTATCCTGATTAGGGGGCAAAAGACACGTTAATTAATATATGATTTTATTTGTACCTTGAAAATTTAACACGAATTGCGTAATTCTTGCAGTTCATTGACAAACCGGCAGATATGAAATCCATCACATACCGCATGATGAACTTGAACTGCTAAAGGAAGCACAATTCTCCCATCTTCCTCGTAATATTTCCCCAAGGTGAAAATGGGAATTAAATAACTATACCCTTTCTATTTACAGCTCTAATGTGTCAATTATATTCTTTAATGCGTCTGCTGATTCTTTTAGCTTCAATGCTTCTTCTCCACTAAGATTAATCGGTATATCAGATTCAATTCCGTCTGCACCAACAATGACAGGCATACTTAATACAACATCATCAATCTCATATACTCCATGTATCATGTGCGATACAGGAAGTATTGATTTTTCGTCACGCATAATTACTTCACAGATACGTTTTACTGACATTGCAATTCCATAATATGTCGCATGCTTCTTATTAATAATCTCATAGGCACTGTTTTTGACAGCATCTGCGATTTCCTTCGTATTTTCCTTATGGTTATAATGTCCTCTCATCTCACACATGTCACTAAGCGGAACACCGGATACATTGGCAGATGACCATGCCACAACTTCACTGTCTCCATGCTCTCCTACTATAAATGCATGCACGCTTCGGCTATCCACTGATAAATGCTGTCCAAGCTTGCTTCTAAGTCTTGCACTGTCAAGAACTGTTCCTGAGCCGATAACTCTCTCCTCCGGAAGTCCTGACAGTTTGATTGCAACCTGTGTCAGAATATCCACAGGATTTGCTACAACCAGAAGGATTCCTCCAAAATCTCTTTTGGCAATTTCCGGAATAATGGACTTAAATATTGCCACATTCTTATTTACCAGATCAAGTCTTGTTTCTCCTGGCTTTTGCCCTGCACCTGCTGATATAATGACAATCGTAGCATCTGCCACATCATCATAGTCACCGACATATATCCTCATAGGCTGGCAAACGGTATTCCATGACTGATATCCATAGCCTCTCCCTCTGCCTTATTCTTATCCGCATCGATTAACGCAATTTCAGTAAATAATCCACTCTGCATAAGCGCAAATACAGATGCTGAGCCTACGAATCCGCAGCCTATCATAACTGCCTTTTTTGAATTTGATTTTTTCTTATTCATGCAACCATTCCTTCCTTTTGTTTTTCATCTGCTTAATTCCTGCAGCATTTTTCCAGGATCATCCGCTGCTTTTACTTTATCATTAGCTTTTACTATTATTCCATGTTCGTCAATAAAATATGTTGTTCTGACCACACCCATGGATACTTTTCCGTAGTTTTTCTTTTTTACTTTCTTTCCAAGATATTCGCTTAATTTATGTAATTCTCCATTCTGATCCGGTAATTCAAAATCTGGTGCTTTTGTTCCTACTTCTAACATTTTCTGGAGAACACTGTCTGTAGCTGTAATACATCCGTGAAGAGGCAAGAAGGATGTTGACAACATAAACTGTCTGTATCCGGACAATTGAAAAAGCGTGCTTGTTATCTATACAACTAACAAGCACGCTAAGAAACAAAGTTAAATCAAATTTCTTTCTTCCACCCCTATCACACAATCCAGCTCCTGATACTCTGCCGGGCAGCCATCTGTCAGAATCTTTGCATTCACAAAAGCAGAAAATGTCACAGAACTGATACATCCGAATTTCGAATGATCTGCAAGAATATATCGATTCTTACATCTCTCAATCGCTGTTTGTTTCACCAGGGCTTCATTCGCATCTGGTGTTGTGAATCCTTCTGCTTTTGTGATTCCATTTGCTCCAAAGAAGCCTTTCGTAAAATGATACTCCTGCAGATTCTTCATTGCCTGAGCACCGATCACTGCTTCTGTAGAACTCTTGAGTTCTCCGCCAATCAGAAACACTTTGATTCCCTTCGTTGCCAGTCTCTGCGCATGTGAAACAGCATTGGTCACAAAGACTGCATTGGTATGCCCAAGAGCATCAATCATATAACCTGTCGTTGTTCCGGCATCAAGATATATGAAATCTTCATCCTCGATCAATCCTGCCGCATATTGCGCGATTTTTCTTTTTTCTTCCACATAGAGTTCGCTCTTTTGCTCAACTGTCGGTTCGTAAGCCGAGACAGTGTCTCCATCTTCTAACGCAACTGCACCGCCAAATACCTTGATGAGCTTTCCGGCTTTATGAAGTGCAGTAATATCTCTTCTTACCGTAGACTCTGATGTATCTAAGATTTCTTTCAATTCTGTCGCTGTGACACTTTTCTTCTCTTTCAGCAAATCCAATATAATCTGATATCTTTGTTCTGTAAGCATCTTAGTCTCTCCTTTTAAAAAAGAACCTGAAGCCATGAATCTCAAGCATCCGCTTCCAGATCCACGACTTCAGGTCCTGATTCTTATATTCTTTTTATTGGTTTTGACAGATTATTTTATTCGGCATTTCATCCAAATGGTGATTGCTTTATGCTACTTTCTTCTTAAGGAGTCCAAGCAGTACTGCGGAGATGACTGTTCCTACTACTAGGGAAACAAGATACATTACTGCATTTCCAACAACCGGGAATACGAAGATTCCACATGTGGTGCCATCAGTGTACATCCAAACAACATTGACATTCCACCGGCAATTGCTGAACCGATGATACAAGATGGTAGTACATGCAGCGGATCAGATGCTGCAAATGGAATTGCTCCTTCTGTGATAAATGCAAGACCCATGATAAAGTTTGTCGGGCCTGCATCTTCTTTCTTCTTTTGTAACTTATCCTTAAACAACAGTGTGGAAAGGGCGATGGCACATGGTGGAACCATTCCTGCAACCATAACTGCTGCCATAATATCATAATTACCAGCTGCGATTGATGCTGTACCGAACACATAAGCTGCCTTGTTGAACGGACCACCCATATCGATGGACATCATTCCTCCAAGAACCAGTCCTAATACTACTTTACTTGAATCTCCCATGCCTGTCAATGCATTATTCAGGCCTGTGTTGATTCCACCCATGATTGGCTCGATTACAAACATCATAGCAAGTCCGATCAGAAGAACTCCGATCAATGGATAAATAAGTACCGGCGCGATTTTTTCCAGTGCATCCGGAAGCTTATCGCATACTTTACGAAGAAGTACAATGATATATCCTGCAAGGAATCCGGCTACAAGAGCTCCGAGGAATCCGGATTTTCCGCTTGCTGCCATCATACCGCCTACAAGACCAACTGCAAGCGCCGGTCGGTCACCGATTGCCATTGCGATAAATCCTGCAAGCACCGGAAGCATGAATCCAAATGCAGTTCCACCGATTTGTTTAAATACTGCTGCTACCGGAGTGATCATACCAAAGTTTGCTCTCTGATCAGCCGGAAGTGCATTCAGATCTACACATATTCCGTCGATCAAAAATGCGATTGCAATCAGTATACCACCACCAACAACGAGTGGAAGCATATGAGAAACACCGTTCATCAGCTGCATGTAGATCTGATGTCCGACACCGCCGCTTTTCTTTCCTGTAGAAGAAGAGGCTGCTGCCGGATTATTTCCATGGAAAACCGGAACATTTCCTGATTTTGCCTGTGCCACCAGCTCATCTGCCTTGCTGATTCCGTCTGACACCTGACAGATGATTACTTTCTTTCCGTCAAAACGATCCATCGGAACCTGTGTGTCTGCTGCAACGATAATACAATCCGCATCAGCAATTTCCTGGTCTGTCAGCACATTTTTCGCTCCGCCGCTTCCTCTTGTCTCGATTTTCACGAAACAGTCGGCAGCTTTTGCTGCTTTCTCGATTCCTTCCGCTGCCATATATGTGTGTGCGATACCTGTCGGACATGCTGTTACTGCAAGAATCTTGAAATCACTCTCTGCATTTCCTGTATCTGCCAGCTGCTCATCAATGTCAGCTCTCTCATCATCTGCTTTATCAATAATAGAAAGGAATTCCTCCGCAGATGTTGCATTTCTCAGAGCTTCTGTAAACTGCTCATCCATCAGCATCATTGATAATTTACTAAGTACTTCCAGATGAACATTATCCTCTGTATTTGGTGCTGCGATCAGGAATAACAGTGTTACCGGTTCTCCATCCAGAGAATCGAAATCAACACCATTTTTAATGACCATGCTGCAAGTCCCGGCTTGCTTACGCAATCACCTTTTCCATGTGGAATAGCAATTCCCTCACCAATTCCTGTTGTGCTTTCCTCTTCTCTTAAGTAAACCTGTTTTCTGTAGCTTCCGTGTCATTGATCTTACCACTTGCACACATCAAATCCACGGCCATATCCAAAGTTTCCTGCTTATTCGCCGGATTCTTGTCAAAGGCAATGCTTCTTTTATCGAGCAAATCCGTAATTCTCATCCTACCGCTCCTCCTTTACAACCTGTTGATATACTCCGGCAATCTCCTCTTTTGTTGCCAGATTCTCTGAAAATGCACTTGCACTTCCTGATGCAACTCCCATGTGGAATGCGTGTCTGTATTCATGTTTCTCCATCCAGCCTGCCATAAATCCGGCTACCATAGAGTCTCCTGCTCCAACACCGTTTTTTAATTCTCCTTTCGGCGCCGGAGTGTCATAAACACTTCCATCTTCTGCTACAAGAACCGCACCTTCTCCTGCCATGGATACAAGAACATTTCTTGCTCCTTTTTCCTGCAGTTTCTTTGCATATGGTACAACAGATTCTCTTGTCAGAAGCTCCACATCAAAAATCTCTCCAAGTTCGTGGTTGTTCGGTTTGATTAAAAATGGATGATATTCAAGAACGTTCAACAGAAGATCTCTCGTTGCGTCTACAACGATCATGACGCCTTTACCGTCAAGCTTCGCCATAATCTTCTGGTACATATCATCCGGCATAGATGATGGAATACTTCCTGCCAGGAATAAGACATCACCTTCTCCAAGTTTGTCAAGCTTCTCCATCAGCTTCTCTACATCTTCCGCTGAGATCACCGGACCGCTTCCGTTAATCTCTGTTCCATCGATAGATTTTAACTTCAGGTTGATTCGAGATACACCTTCATTGATCTCAATAAAATCAGATGCAACTCCCATCTCTTTGAGTCTTCTTTCAATCTCTTTTCCGGTAAATCCGGCTAAAAATCCAAGTGCAGTATTCTCGATGCCAAGATTACCAAGCACTGTAGAAACATTGATGCCCTTTCCACCAGGAAGGATCAGCTCCGAACTCGTTCGATTCGTAAGTCCAAGCTTAAAGTCCTCAACAGAGACAATGTAATCCAATGACGGATTAAATGTTACTGTGTAAATCATTTTACTCCTCCTTCTCTCAATCCAGTCACTTCAAACTGCTGCCACAGTTTATTTGTAAGCTTTATTCAGTCAAACTCGGTCAGTCTCGATAAGCTGCTTTCATTTATGACTGCTTGTTTTTCTTTATGTTTGTATTATACGTTCAAATTCGTTCACAGTCAATCAAACTAATCAACAAAATTCATGACTGTTTTTGGTGTAATTTGCACAATTTTAGTTTTTTGCCTTTAAAATAAGAACTCCGCCAGCACACAGTTGCTGACATCCATCCCCCGATGCGTCAGTCGGATTCGATTCCCACTAAATTCCAGCAATTGTTCTTCTTCTAATTTATCAAGAATTTCCCCATAGACATCATCCACATTCTTTCCAAAATAATTCTGGAAATCTGTTCTCGAAACTCCCTCTATTTTGCGAAGCCCCAGATACATGAATTCTTCCATCTGTGATTCCACAGAAAGGATTTCTCTGTCAATAAGAATCGGCTCGCCATTTCTAATCTTTTCAATATATGCTTTCCGATCACGGATATGGTCAAACCGTTCCCCTTTGATCAGTGATGAGGAACCTGCCCCAATCCCAAGGTACTCCACTCTGTCCCAGTAGCCGAGATTATGCCTGCATTCTTTTCCCGACTTTGCATAATTGGATATCTCATATCGATGCATTCCCGCTTCTGCAAGTCTTTGTATTGTCAATTCTCCCATCGCATACTCTTCTTCCTCTGACGGAAGTTTCCATGCACCGCGGTCTAATTTCCCTTTTTCATACCAGTCGTAGAATACTGTTCCTTCTTCCAATATCAAACTATATGCGGATATATGTTCCGGCTCAAGTGCCAGAACTTTTGAAAGTGTATCTTCATAGCTTTCCATCGTCTGTCCCGGAAGCGCAGACATAAGATCGATATTTCTGTTTTTGAAACCTGCCTGTTCTGTCAGTTTCCATGTCTCAAGGAATTCCTCATAGGTATGGATCCTTCCAAGCATCTTCAGTTCTTCGTTCTGTGCGGACTGAAGTCCGATACTCAACCTGTTTACGCCTGCTGCTTTCATAGCACAAAGCTTTTCAATAGCAACGGTTCCCGGATTCATTTCCATTGTGATCTCTGCATTCTCATTTACTGAAAATGTATGGTAAATTGTAGTAAAAATCTTTTCTATCTGTTCCGGAGTCAGCAGAGACGGTGTTCCTCCTCCCAGGAAAATAGTCTGAACTTCATACTCTCCAGATAATTCCTGATAACTCTGAATCTCCTGAATCACAGCACTGACATAAGCCGCCTGCTCTTCCTCTGTTCCACTTGCTGAGAAAAAATCACAATAATTACATTTTCTCACACAAAACGGAATATGGAGATATAATTCTAAATTTCTCTTTTTCATCTTTAAATACAGAAAGATACTGTCTGACAAAAACAGTATCTTCCCCTTCCTTCTTTTATCTAGTTCTCATCCAGCTTCAGGACACTCATGAATGCACTCTGTTGGAATCTCTACGTTTCCGACCTGACGCATTTCTCTTCTTTTCCTTCTTTTCTGTTTTTCAAGCAGTTTCTTCTTACGTGAAATGTCACCACCGTAACATTTTGCAAGAACGTCTTTACGCATTGCCTTAACTGTCTCTCTCGCAATGATCTTACTTCCGACTGCTGCCTGGATCGGAATCTCAAAAAGCTGTCTCGGAATCTCTTCTTTCAGCTTCTCACACATCTTTCTTCCACGTTCATAAGCACTTCCCTCGAATACAATAAAGGAAAGAGCATCCACTTCTTCTTTGTTGATCAGAATATCAAGTTTGACAAGCTCGGAACGTACATAACCAAGCATCTCATAATCAAAAGATGCGTATCCTCTGGATCTTGATTTCAATGCATCAAAGAAATCGTAAATAATCTCATTGAGTGGCAAATGATAAGTAAGCACAGCTCTTGTCTCTTCGATATATTCCATTCCCTGATAGATTCCACGGCGTTCCTGACACAGATCCATGATTGCTCCGATGTACTCGGATGTTACCATGATCTCAGCCTTTACCATAGGCTCTTCCATATATTCAATCTCTGCAGGATCCGGCATATTTGTCGGGTTCGTCAGGTCAATCACATCACCGTTTGTCTTATGGATCTTGTAAATAACACTCGGTGCTGTTGTAACAAGATCAAGGTTGTACTCTCTTTCCAGACGTTCCTGAATGATCTCCAGATGAAGCAGTCCTAAGAATCCACAACGGAATCCGAATCCAAGTGCTACCGATGTCTCTGCCTCAAACTGAAGCGCAGCATCATTAAGCTGCAGTTTCTCAAGTGCATCTCTCAAGTCCGGATACTTTGCTCCGTCTGCCGGATAAAGTCCACAATATACCATCGGGTTTACTTTCTTATATCCCGGAAGTGGTTCTGCACAAGGATTCTCTGCATTCGTGATCGTATCTCCGACACGGGTATCCTTTACATTCTTAAGACTGGCTGTGATATATCCTACCATTCCTGCTTCAAGTGCGTCACATGGAATGAACTGTCCCGCTCCAAAAGTTCCAACTTCTACAACTTCTGCTTTCGCACCTGTTGCCATCATAAGCATCGGTGTACCTTTTTTGACCGTACCTTCCTTGATACGGCAGAATACAATAACTCCCTTGTAAGAATCGTACTTGGAATCAAAGATCAGTGCCTGAAGCGGTGCATCCGGATCTCCGACCGGTGACGGAATCTGCTGTACGATCTGCTCGAGAACTTCATGTACATTCAGTCCTGTCTTAGCAGAAATCAGTGGTGCATTCTCCGCATCGATTCCGATCACATCTTCTATCTCTTCTTTTACACGCTCCGGCTCTGCGCTTGGTAGATCAATCTTGTTGATAACCGGCATAACATCCAGATCATGATCCAGTGCAAGATATACATTCGCAAGTGTCTGTGCCTCAACTCCCTGTGCCGCATCAACAACAAGAATCGCTCCATCGCAGGCTGCCAGGCTTCGGGATACCTCATAGTTGAAATCGACGTGTCCAGGTGTATCGATCAAGTTGAAAATATACTCTTCTCCGTCATCTGCCTGATATACAGTACGGACTGCCTGTGCTTTGATCGTGATTCCACGCTCTCTCTCCAGATCCATGTTATCGAGAACCTGTGACTGCATTTCTCTGCTAGTCAAAAGTCCTGTCTGCTCAATGATACGATCCGCCAGTGTAGACTTACCGTGATCGATATGTGCTATAATGCAAAAATTTCTAATATGACTCTGATCAATTGTTGACAATACTTCTTCCTCCATCTATCTTTCTGACTGTTTTACAATAAAAAGTTCTACCGCAAGATTGTCTGTCAGCAATCCTGTCTTTACATCCTGCTCCAGCTGTGCCCCTTCTTCCATCACACGGCGCAGCTGTCCCATCTTAAACCGCTTCGCCTGTTCCATATTCTTTCCTGCCACAAATGGATGTAATCCTGCTTTAGACGCAATCTCTTTTCTTCATATCCCTGGTTTGCAAGTGCCTTGACATGGAAAAGCATCCTGTACTGACGTACCAGCAGAAAAAGAATACGCATCGGCGGTTCTTTTAAAGCCAGCAGTTCATAATACAGATCCAGTGCTTTCTGCTGATTTCCGGCTGCAACTGCATCTACCATCTCAAAAATATGATTCGTGATCTGCGTCACACAGACGGCATCAATATCTTCCTTCGTGATCGTATCTCTCTCCAGTGCATAACAGAATACTTTCTCCAGCTCTCCCTGGATATTTTCCATGTCTGTTCCAACTTTATCGAGAAAATACACAATCACAGACTCCGAAATCTGCTTCTGCTCTTTTCGGACTAGACCTGCAACCCAGCGTTTCAAAGTTCCTGCATCCTGCGTGGACAGCTCTGCAATATATCCTTTTGATTTCACTGCTTTATAGAGCTTATTTCTCTTATCAATCTCTTCTTCCACAAAGATAAAACAGGTTGTCTCCGGCATATCCTTGATATAATCCGCCAGATCTGCCCCTGCCGCAGTTTTAAAAAATCCCGTATTCTCAAATACGATCAGTCTGCGCTCTGCAAAGAAAGGTAAGGTCTCTGCAAGATCGATTGCTTCTTTCACTGGCGTATTCTTCCCTTCATAATACGAATAGTTCATCGTATCACCTTCCGGAAGCATTGCCTTCACAAAACGGTTCTTATACTGTTTCTTCAGATATCCTTCTTCTCCACAGAGAAGATATACCTGCTTAAATTGTCCTGATTTTAAATCTTCATTTAAGGTCTTCATAACTATTCTATTATAAATGAATAACCAACACTTTGACAAGAGCCTTTTTATCACCTGTTCCTATTGCCATAATTTTGTTACTGTTCACACGATGTGCGACTAGCAACTAATTTTATAAATACTTGTGAACCTTTATTTTTCGTCCATCACTCTTTAGTGTAATTGCGCCACATTCCTGCGTGGATAATACCTCACTTCCGATTCCCCTCAGGCGTTCCAGCGTCTCCGCATGTGGATGTCCATAGCGGTTCTCTATCCCCGCTGAGATCAATGTTAATCTGGGTTTCACAATCTGAAGGAAGTCTTCACTCCCTGAATTCTTCGACCCATGATGTCCTGCTTTTAAGATTGGACAGCTTTCCAACGTTCCGCTTTCCACCAGCTGTTCCTCTCCTCTTCCTTCCAGATCTCCTGTCAGAAGCATTTGAAACGCCCCATCCTTCAATTCAAGTACAACAGATGCTTCATTTCCCGCTTCCAGACGAGGCATCTCCTCTTCCTTGCCACGAATACGCTCGTTTTTCCTCGTTGTCAACGGAGCGATGCATTTTAAATACGTTCCTACTTTTTCTCCGGCATAAATTGTCAACACTCTCGTCCCGTTTTCTTTCGCTATTTCTGCAAGATGGAGTAATTTCTCATCCATATATTCTTCCGGCGGCAGAACAAGCGCATCGATTTCCACTCCCTGTTTCTGATTTTGCAGAAGTTCTTGAATTCCATTGATGTGATCCGCATCACCATGTGTCACAAAAACATACTCCAGTTTTCTGATCCCCTGCGATAATAGAAACGGCTCTATCCGGTAAGTACCGACAGAAGACAGATCACTGCTCCCTCCATCCACCAGCATTTTCTTTCCTTCCCTGTCTCTTATAAAAATACAGTCCCCCTGTCCAACATCCAGAACAGTCACCTGAAGGTTTTTTGAATCATTATTGAGTATTCCGCATCCGCAGATCGATCCTGCTATGACAATACAAACAAGAAGTGAAAATCCCGCCTGTTTTCTTCGGTTATCTGTCTTATTTTTCATTGCATGAAACAGGAAGCACAAAAACAACAGCACACCATAGTAAATAAGCACCCACCATAACTCTGGCTGTCCGGTCACAATCCTGCTGCCCGGAAGCGCTGATGTCAGCTCACATAATTTATCATAGAAGGACAACAGGCGATCACAGCTTCTGAATCCAATTTTTCCTATGGTTCCCGATAATTCTGAAAATAAAATTCCACCTATACCTGTCAACATCACAAATGGAAACAACGGAATTAAAATAACATTCAAAACGAGTGCATACGGCGGCACCTCAAAATAATAATACAGCATGATTCCCAGAAGCATTCCATTAACAGCTAAACTAATCTTAAATCCTTCCCATGCTTTCAAATGTGTTTTTTGTTCAAAAATTGGATACAATAATAAAATCCCAAGGATTGCACCAAATGAAAGTAAAAATGCCGCATCTAGCAGATACAACGGTTGATATATGCTTAAGATAGCTGCTGTAACCGCCAGACTTGTTGGCTGATCCACATCTCTCCCGGTAATTTCTGCCCCCATGCGGATAAAAAACATAAGAAGTGCACGAAGACTGGATACCTGTGGCCCTGTCATAACCAGATAGAAAAACAGAATCCCTCCTCCGGCAATTCCGGAAAACAGAAATGAATTTCCTATTCTTCTTAATAACCGGTAAACAGACATTCCGATCAGTGACATGTGTAATCCCGAAATTGCAAGCAGATGTCCTAATCCGTTCTTCTGATACAATTTTTTCATCTCCGGATCAAGTCCGCTTTTTTCTCCCAACAAGATTGCAGAAAGCATCGCGCCATGTGTTTTTCCCATCTGGCTTACAATCTTCCAGTTCCAGTAATTTTTCAGCCGGTCTAGCTGATTCCGTATGCTATTCCATCGTGATACAATCCAGTTCTTGTCTTTTTCAGACAAAACTATCTCAACCTGTTCTGCCTTTGTTAAAACCCCAACATGGATTCCCTGTTTTTGATAATAACTTTTTTGGTTAAAATTACCCGGATTCCTTGGCGGATGAAACGACTGTTTTGTCCCCCACACATTCAGCTTCTGTCCTATTTTCATTCTGTTTTTTTTACCGGATTTATTATTTTTTATTGTTACAAGGATTTTCTTTTCTTTGATTATCTGATTCTTACTCTTTTGATCTGTACAAGAAACAACCGCATCTTTCAGATAAATTGCAGTTGATTGTGATTTATTTTCAATTTTATAAACCGTGCCCTCGCAAATCACATCTTTCTCATCTGAAATCAATGTTTCTGCAAGGGACGGTTTCTGATCTTTTGTATTCTGTAAAAAACTCACTCTTACAAGCTGTATGGCAAGCAGTATAAGACATACCATACAGAGCGGGCGTTTTCTCATTCTTTGTTATCTGCTGCTATCCAGTCCTGCTCTTCATTCAATGGCTGTGACAAGTCCACCTTCTCCATGTATTTTGCATTCGATTCACCATTGATCGTAATCTGTACCTGCCTTACTCCTGCTCCCTCTACAAGAGAATCCACAATAGAATAAATCGTGATCTCAGGCAGTACATCATACGCACTGATCAGAAATGTGCTGTCAAAATTCACATAACAGATTCCATCCTTTGTCGTTACACTCAACAGATTAGCCGCCGGATTGATCGTTGGATATGCCCCCTCCTCAGATGGACCTTGCATCAGCTTTTCTACAATCAGCTTTTCTTTCAAGACATTACTGCTGTAATGAACATCAACCTCTTGCTTGACCAGTTTGGATCCATTCTGATCTGCAAAATACAATGTCAGTGTATCCGTTTGATAAGAACTTAACGAGGATCCTGTTGCATCAACAATGTCATCCTCATTCATTAAGCCAACATCATTTCCCTCATTATCTTTGAGCGGTTCCCCTTCCACACGGACAGATACTGCATCAATTCCATCAATCTGAAGCAGTGACTGCACAATTGCTGCCCGCATCAGTTTCTCATCTAAGGATTTCACTTCATAATATTCTTCACTGAAATCAATCTCAAGGATACTGCCCTTTAAAGCACAGTCGAGCAATTTCACCTGTTCCGGAATTGCCTGTGTATATTCAATTTCATTCGTTGGTTTCTTCATCTCATCGATTACAGATTCCGCCTTTTTTATCGCAGAATTGCCGCTGATCTTAGCTGCAACCTTTACAAGTCCTGTCTTGTCTGTATTCATACAGTAAATGTAAGATTCGCCTTCCTTTACTCCATAACGATCCCCACACGCAGTTACTGCGAGAGAAAGAATCAGAATAAGCAACACTGCGATTCCTTTTCTTTTTTTCATAACTTTTCTCCTAAGAAGCTGTATAGATCAGTGGAATTCTCACAGTAAATGTTGTTCCTTCGCCTTCTTCACTATATACTTTAATCGCACCTCTATGTGCAATCACAGCATTTCGCGCAATTGCAAGTCCAAGTCCCGTTCCTCCGATCTCTCTGGAATGAGATTTATCCACACGGAAGAAACGTTCAAAAACATGCGCCTGATCCTCTTTCGGAATTCCGATTCCTGAATCTTCTACTTTTACATAGAAAAATTTGTGGTCTGCATTCAATGATACATGAACCCATCCATTATCATGATTATACTTTACTGCATTTTCTACCAGATTAGAAATCGCAAGTGACAGTTTTGTCTCATCGATTTCAGCTGTGACCGGCCGAAAACTCTCCATTACGATCTCCACATTCTTTTTCTCTGCAATTGGTTTTAATCTCTTCAAAATCTGTTCCAGAAGTTCATTAATATTAACGGATTCAATATTCAGCGTCTGACCCTTCTTGTCCATCTTCACAAGTGATAAAAGATCTGTAATAATCTTATTCTCACGGTCAATCTCTTTTGCGATATCACCCATGAATTCCTGATACATCTCAACCGGAAGATTCTCCTGCTCCAGAAGTGAATCCGCCAGTACTTTCATCGATGTCATCGGGGTCTTCAGTTCGTGAGATACATTGGATACAAATTCTTCCCTGGAATCATCCAAAAGCTTCAGCCTTCCCATCATCTTATTGATCGCTTCGCTGATACTCTTTGTTTCTGTAAATGTATCCACATGCAGAACATCGTCGCTATACCCTGCACTTACATTCTCGATCGTAGCTGCAATCTGATGTAGCGGACGTACTACACGATCTGCTGCAAACACTGCAACAATCGTCAGAAAAATCATCACAAGACCAATAATCACGCTTCCCTGTGTGTATAATACATCCAGAGAATCCTCAATACTATCAGTTGAAACACTTGCCAGCATTACACCGCGAATCTGATCCTCTCCGGGTATTGCAATCGGTGCAGTCACCTCGATATAATGATTATTCTTATCATAATTATTCGTGCTCGTCCCCTTCATACAGCGCACTACACTTTCAGATACATCCAGCTTTCCCTCATCCAGACTGTAAGTATCCTTGACTACCCTCAGCTGATCATCAATTACCATAACTCTTCCGTTATAAATGTTAGTCAGCTGATTCAGACTGTCATTGACCACCTCTTGTGAAGTGTCCTCAAAATAGTGGCTCGCACTGATCTGATTCGTTAAAATTGTACATTGATTCTGAATTTCTGCTGTTCGAAGTGACACAGCACGTGACTCATAGACTTTTACGATTCCAAATAGTGCTACTACGCTGGGCACAAGCCCGGCAAGAAGCACTATAATAAAAATTCGGAATCTAAGATTGTTAAAGATCTTTTTCTTAAATGAAAATGTATTCTTACCCCTGGAAATAATAACCCACTCCCCACTTCGTATGTACGTATTTTGGTTCACTTGGATTCTGTTCTATCTTCTCTCGTAAACGACGGATATGTACATCTACAGTTCTTGCATCACCCGGATAATCATATCCCCAGATCAGATTCAGCAGATTCTCTCTGCTGTAAACCTTATTCGGATTCATCGCCAGAAGCTCAAGCACATCAAATTCCTTCGCTGTAAGATTGATCTCACGTTCCCCGATGAAAACACGGCGTCCTTCGCAATCAATCTTCATATTCCCTTTCACAAGCACCGGACTGCCGGCCGGCTCTTCCTTGCGTTTCGCTGTTCTGCGCATGATTGCCTTGATTCTTGCCTTCACTTCAAGAATATTGAACGGCTTTGTGATATAATCATCCGCACCATATTCCAGACCAAGGATCTTATCCATATCCTCACTCTTGGCAGTCAACATAACAATCGGCATATCTGAAAATTCACGAATCTGCTGACATACCTGGAAACCATCCAGTTTCGGAAGCATGACATCAAGAAGTACAAGATCATACTCACATCTTCTCGCATATTCTAATGCTTCTTCTCCATCATAAGCGCAATCCACTTCCATTCCTTCCTGTTCCAGACTGAACCGGATCCCCTTTACGATTAATTTTTCATCATCAACAACTAATATCTTCTTGCTCATACTCCTCTTTCTGGCCGTTCTTCTGCCTGCTCCTATACCGTAATATCGTCTTTTATCTTATTAAATACGCCATCCTTGATTCCCTCGATCTTCTTGAGATCCTCTATACTCTGAAAGTTTCCATGCTCCTGCCTGTACTTCAGAATACTCTCTGCCTTTGATGCTCCGATTCCACTCAAGGTCATTAATTCTTCTTTTGTGGCTGTATTTATATTAATTTTATCACTGACTGATCCACCTGCATTTCCATTCGGATCTGCCCACTGACCGGAAACAGATTGTGCTGACTCCTCTGCTTCTTCCTGCGTTGGCACATAGATTCGCTCTCCATCACTCAAAGCTTCTGCCTGATTGATCCAATCTGCAGCAGCATCTTCTGTCATTCCACCGGCCGCTTCCAATGCTTCGTAAATCCGTGCATCTGTCCTCAGTTCGTACACCCCCGGAGCATTCACAGCTCCACATACATGAACATATAACGTCTCCGGCAGTCCTTCTTCTGCATCTGTGCCACCCTGAGATCCTTTTTCTGACTCTGTTTTGGAATTTGAGGAATTCTTCTCTACATCAGATTCCCCCTCCAGTGTGAACTCTTCAAGTTCTTCCGCTGCGTCTTGCTTCTCTGCACAGCCACACAATCCCATGGTCAAAAAAGCCAAAGTTAAAGTCAATACAATTCCTTTTAGCATCTGCCCTTTACGGCATCTGCATATTTTCTTCCATCCGTTCTTCATCCTATTGCCTCACTGTTCTCAGACAGTCAGACTTCCCCTTAAAACCGGACATAAATATTGTAACGAATTTTTCTCAAAAATACAATAGACAATTTAACGCTTTGTTACAGACTTGTTACAATACCCGTAAAACTGTCTATTCCCATTGGAAAAGAACAATTCCACCGGCTGCGATCAGCAATCCAATCAGTTTTCTCCATGAAAATGGTTCTTTTTCCATTCCGAACATTCCGGATAATGAGATCAGATAAGCAACCGCCAGCTGGGAAACAACAATGAAAAGTGCTGACCTTGCAGGTCCCAGAGCATCCACACTTTTAATCACAGTCCATGTGATTCCTGCTCCGATCACACCTCCCAGCAACATATAACGCGGCTGGACTTCCATAAGTGCTGTAACAGAGTCTCTTCCTGTTGCCAGCCAGACAAACAGACACAAAAGAAATGCTGAAAGCTGTACCCACCCATTGCTTACCCAGACTCCTGTCGTCTTTGTCACCTGCGTGTTGAACACTCCCTGTACACTCATCAGCGCACCTGATAGCAGTGCAATCAAAAAACCGGCCATAAGCTCATACCTCCCTATAGAAATAGTATAAGCAAATGCCGGCTTTTTTATGTATAAGATCTCTTATACAAGTGCACGTTTCAGTTTTTCGATCATCTCATCGATATGCTTTTCTTCTACGATCAGCGGTGGAACAAAACGGATGACATTTCCTTGCGCCTGAATGATCAAAAGCCCTTCTTCGATTGTCTTTTTATTTACTTCTGCAAGAGGTTTTGTAATCTCGATTCCCTGCATCAGACCTTTTCCTTTTCTTTTGACAACACAGTCCAGCTCATCCACAAGCTCATCCAGTTTTTTTGTCAGATATGGAGCAACCTGATTCACATGCCCCACAATATCCTCACGTTCAAAGATCTCGATTACTTTCTTGACTGCAGTACATGCTAATGGGTTTCCACCGTATGTTGCGCCGTGATCTCCCGGCTGCAGAGAATATTTTGCCACTTCTTCTGTCATTGCAAATGCACCGACCGGAATTCCGTTTCCGATTGCTTTCGCCATAGTCAGAATATCCGGTTTTACACCAAATCCCTGCCATGCAAACATATTTCCGGTTCTTCCCATTCCACACTGCACTTCATCACAGATCATCAGGATTCCATTTTCATCACAGATTTTACGGATTCCTTCCATAAATTCCTGTGTTGCAAGATTGATTCCCCCTTCGCCCTGCAGCGGTTCCAAAATAATTGCACAAGTCTTATCATTTACCAGTGCTTTCACACTGTCAAGATCATTAAACTCTGCAAATCTCACACCTGGAACAACCGGCTCAAACGGTTCTCGATAAGAATCATGTCCTGTCACAGAAACTGCTCCGAAGCTTCTTCCATGAAAAGAATTCTGCATTGCTATAAATTCATATCTTCCTGTCTTCTTTGTGTAAGCATATCTTCTGGCTGCTTTCAAGGCACCTTCGTTTGCCTCACCACCACTGTTTGTAAAGAAAACTCTGTCCATTCCGGAAATGCGATTCAGTTCTTTTGCTGCCTCTCCACAGCTCTCGTGAAAATAAAGATTTGATGTATGGTATAACTTGTCAATTTGGTCTTTTAATGCCTGATTCAGTTCTTTATTATCATATCCAAGTCCTGACACAGCAAATCCTGCTGCAAAGTCAAGATATTCTTTTCCTTCTGTATCATACAGATACATTCCTTCTCCGTGATCCAGTGCAATCGGGAATCGATTGTATACATGGATCAGGTTCTCTTCTGCCGCCTGTATTTTACTGTTCACCATCATAATACCTGCTTTCTTTCTGATTTAAAATTGCTGTACCGATTCCTTTGTTTGTAAAGATTTCAAGCAATAGACAATGTGGGATTCTTCCATCCAGAATATGTACACGTGACACACCATTTTCAATCGCATCAATACAATTCTGAAGCTTTGGAAGCATTCCACCTCCAATATATCCGTCTGTGATCAATTCCTTGGCTTCTTTGATCTCCAATTCAGAAATCAATGTAGATGGATCTTTCGGATCTTTATAAACTCCTTCAATATCTGTCAGGAACGCAAGCTTCTCAACCTTCATGGCACGAGCAATCGCACAGGCTGCATCATCTGCGTTGATATTATAAGTATTGTATTCCTCATCCATACCAACCGGGCAAATAATCGGAAGGAAATCTTTTTCCAAAAGGTCATACAAAATCTCTGCATTTACTTTTTTGACATCTCCTACGAATCCGATATCCTGTCCGTCTGAAAGCTTCTTCTCAACCTGGAGTAGATTTCCATCCTTTCCACTGATTCCGATCGCACGCACGCCAAGACTCTCTACAAGCTGTACAAGACTCTTATTCACGCGTCCCAGAACCATCTCCGCAATCTCCATTGTCTCTGCATCTGTCACACGAAGTCCATTGATAAATTCAGCTTCCTTTCCGACTTTTCCAACCCACTTGCTGATTTCCTTACCACCGCCATGCACGATGATCGGTTTGAATCCACACAGTTTCAGAAGTGTAACATCCTCGATTACTCTGCGTTTCAGGCTTTCATCTACCATGCACTTCCGCCATATTTTACTACGATGATTTTACGGTTAAAGCGCTGGATATAAGGAAGTGCCTCGATCAGCACTTGCGCTTTATCCAGATATTTCTGCATATTGCTTGTCATTTTTTCTGTCTCCCTTTTTCTGTATTTTCTATTTTTTCAGCGTCTTTAAAGAAACAATAATTTCTCTATAGGTTAACTTCTGTAATCCGCATTGATATCAATGTATCCATGTGTCAGGTCACAGCCCCACGCAGTAGCTTCTGCATCTCCGGCTTTCAAGTCGGCAATCGCTGTCACTTTTTCCTGTGAAAGGATCTCTGTTGCCTTTTCTTCGCTATAATCTGTTGCTGTTCCATTAGCAATGATCTGAAGCTTTCCTGCACTACTCTCGAAGAACAGATCTACCTGCTCCGGATCAAACTGTGCTCCGGAATATCCCATTGCACAAAGGATTCTTCCCCAGTTTGCATCGTGTCCTGCGATCGCAGCCTTTGTAAGATTCGAGCATACAACAGATTTTGCAAGAACCTTTGCCTGCTCTTTTGTCTGTGCTCCGACAACCTTTACTTCAAAAAGTGCTGTTGCACCTTCTCCGTCTCCCGCCATTGCCTTCGCAAGTGTCTCATTTACATAATGAAGCGCCTCTTTGAATGCGTCGAATTCCGGTGTGCCTTCTTTGATCTTCTCATTTCCGGCCATTCCATTTGCGAGAAGGAGTGCTGTATCATTTGTTGAAGTATCTCCGTCAACAGAGATCATGTTATAAGTATCCTCAACATCACTGCTCATTGCCGCCTGAAGTGCTTTTTTGGAAATTTTTGCATCCGTTGTAATAAATGCAAGCATTGTACACATGTTCGGATGAATCATTCCAGAACCTTTCGCCATTCCTCCGATCGTCACTTCTGTATCTCCTGACATAAATGTAACCGCAACTTCTTTTTTCTTCGTATCAGTGTCATGATGCTTTCGCAGCTTCTGTTCCACTTGCCAGATCAGCTTTCTTTTCCTTGGCAAGTTCTGTAATTCCGGCTTTGATCTTATCGATTGGAATCTGCATTCCGATAACTCCTGTAGAACCTACAAGAACACCTTTTTCATCGATTCCAAGAACTTTTCCTGCCTCTTTTGCTGTCTCTTCACAGTATTTCATACCTTCCTCTCCGGTACATGCATTGGCAATTCCGGAATTGACGATAACGGCCTGTGACTTCTGTTTGCTCTCTACAATCTGTCTGTCCCACTTCACCGGAGCTGCCTTTACTACATTCGTTGTAAATGTTCCGGCAACTTTACACGGTTTCTCACTGTAAATGATCGCCATATCTGTACGTCCCTGGTATTTGATTCCTGCTGCTGTTGCTGCTGCTTCAAATCCTTTTGCTGCGGTAACTCCGCCTTCGATTATCTTCATATAACTTGCTTCCTTTCTGCTTATTGTTCATTGAATGCTGTAATATTTTCTTCATTTAAAATAAAATCATAATAATTCACATCAAGTCGTTCCGTCCATCCAATCGTATTCCAAAATGCATTTCCTACATTATTCTGTGCAAATGCGATCAGACAAACTTTATTGATTTCCTCTTCCTGAAGAGCTTTCATGCTATGTACGACCATGTCTTTTCCAATTCCATGTCTTCGATATGCCTCATCCACACATACATGATAGAGACTTCCCTGTCTTCCATCGTGACCACAGAGAATACTTCCGACAATTTTTCCTTCTTTCACTGCGACAAAACTCGTTGTCGGATTCCGTCGCAGAAAGCGTTCGACACCTTCTTTCGAATCGTCGATACTGCGGATTCCGAATCCCCGGATCTTCTTCCACAATTTATATACTTCATCATAATCCTCTATTGTCATTACACGTATCATACATACCACCTTTATCAATATAACCTATGGGAACATCGGAACGAGTTCAAGTCCTTCACTCTCTGGAAGACCAAACAGCAGATTCATGTTCTGAACCGCCTGTCCTGCGGCACCTTTTACAAGGTTATCAATAGCTCCCATCATAATGATCCGTCCTGTTCTCTCATCGATCTTAAATCCAATGTCTACATAGTTGCTTCCTTCTACCCATTTGGTCTCCGGACACTGGTCCTTATCCAAAACGCGGACAAATTTCTCATCTGCATAATATTTATCATAAATTGCTTTTACTTCTTCATATGTAACTTCTTTTGTAAGCTTTGCGTACTCTGTTGCAAGAATTCCACGATTCATCGGAACTAAATGCGGTGTAAAGTTCAATACAACTTTCTCTCCGGCTGCATATCCAAGCTGTTCTTCAATCTCCGGTGTATGGCGGTGTGTTGCAACTCCATATGCTTTGATATTTTCATTCACTTCACAGTAAAGATTCGGAAGCTTTGCTCCTCTTCCTGCACCTGATGTTCCAGACTTTGCATCGATGATCAGAGTACTCATGTCGATCAGTCCTTCTTTTGCAAGCGGATATGCTGTCAGGATAGAACATGTTGTATAGCATCCCGGATTTGCCACGATACGTGCATCCTTCACTTTATCACGGTTGATCTCACACAATCCATAGACAGCTTCATCAATATACTGCGGTGCTTTGTGTTCGATTTTATACCACTCTTCGTAAACCTTCACATCTTTCAGACGGAATCTGCACTGAGATCAATGATCTTTGTCTTTGAAAGGATTTCTTCATTGATCAGAGATGCACACAGTCCCTGCGGGGTTGCTGTGAAGATCACATCTACCTGCTCGGCAAGCTCATCCATGTTATCATCCATGCATTTTGCATCTACAATCTGAAACATGTTTCTATATACATCTGCATATTTCTGATCTACATAACTTCTGGATCCGTACCAGACAATCTCTGCATCTTTATGTCCCATCAATATTCTTACGAGCTCGCCGCCTGCATAACCGGTTGCTCCAATAATTCCGACCTTAATCATCGTTCTCAAGTCCTTTCTTTTCTCATTCCCTCGAAATACTCCCGGGAATTACTTGTTTGCTGTACCACGGTAACGTATTACCGCAATCATTTCTCCTTATAATATACCACTTTAATCGGGATGTAAAGCTTTTCTTAAAATGAATGTATAAAAATACACGTTATTCATTTTCATGTGCATAATAATACATCTTTCATGTATAATATGCAAGTATTTTTTTCAAAAAGTTTTTTGCTACATAAAACGGCGATGATAAACGTAACTATTCCTACGTCTATCATCGCCGATCTACTTTTCTTCTATTTATCTATCTTCTATATAGAAAATATTGCTCTCATTTTCCAAAGAAGGATTAAGGTCTAAGTCCCATTCCGCCTTCTAATGTAATTGTCTCGCCGTTCATATATTTGAAATCCGGTGATGCAAGCTGTACACACGCTCTTCCAATCTCTTTCTCTACATCTCCGTAATGTCCTGCCGGCGGCATCTTTACATTTGCCTTAAATGCATCCGGATATGCTTTCTGGAAGTTTTCAAGCTGTGCTGTCCATGCAAGCGGGCACACAATATTCACATTGATTCCGCCTGCTCCCCATTCTGTAGCTGCTACTCTTGTCAGTCCTCTGACACCTTCCTTCGCTGCTGCATACGCACACTGTCCGTAATTACCGAAAAGGCCTGCTCCTGATGCAAAGTTGATTACGGATCCCTGTGTTTCCTTCAAATATGGATAACATGCCTGCATATAATAAAATGTTGCATAAAGTCCTGAATAAATCGCAAGATCAAACTGCTCTGTTGTATGATCTGCAAGAGTTACTCCTGATGCAGAAGCCTGTGCATTATTAATAAGAACATCAATTCTTCCGAATTCCTCAACTGCCTGCTTTACAACGCGCTCAACTGCTGCCTTGTTATCTGCTCCCGCATTGACATCTGCCTGTACTGCAAGCACTTTCACTCCATAGAGGCGTTCCAACTCTTCTTTCGCATCTTCCAGCTTCTTTACATTTCTTCCTGTAAGAACAAGATTCGCACCTTCTTTGGCATAAGCTGTTGCAATACCGTATCCGATGGATCCACAGCTGCCATCACTTAATACTGCACGTCCTCCTCCCGTAATGATTGCTGTCTTTCCTGTAAGAAATCCCATTTGTTTTCCCTCTCTTTCTTGCTCACATACCCTTCTGACTTTTATATTAAACAGATAGGTTGTGATCCGTTTTCGTCTGACTATCTAAATATTTTTTAGGTCAGTTTCCTTGATATCTTTATATTATCAGACATATTTACTAAAATCAACAGATTTTTGCGATATATTTTTAACATATTCGTCAAATATATCACAATTCAAAATAACAGTAGCTAACTTTTTTTGTTTTTCTAGTTTCACATCTTCTCCGTCACATCTTGCATATTTTCACTCATTTTTTCTTTGTTTTATTCATTTTTTGTACATTATATGTAATTTTATGCATTTTATTCATTTTTTCAAAATAATACTTGCATAATTATAAAATGTGGTGTATAGTAGGTTTTAGCTTATTAAAGCGGCAAACTTTAGAACTCAAGAAACTGAGGAAACAGAAATTTATAAAAATACATTTAGGAGGCAATAAAATGAGTAAAGAAAAAGTTGTATTAGCATATTCAGGTGGTCTTGATACTACAGCAATCATCCCGTGGCTGAAAGAAACATTTAACTATGACGTTATCTGCTGTTGCATCGATTGTGGACAGGGAGAAGAACTGGATGGCCTGGATGAAAGAGCAAAACTTTCCGGAGCTTCTAAATTATATATTGAAAATATCATTGATGAATTCTGTGATGACTTCATCGTTCCTTGTGTAAAGGCCGGAGCTGTTTACGAGAACAAATACCTTCTCGGAACTTCCATGGCCCGTCCGGCAATCGCTAAAAAACTGGTTGAGATTGCACGTAAAGAAGGCGCTGTTGCTATCTGCATGGTGCAACAGGAAAAGGAAATGACCAGATCCGTTTCGAGCTTGGTATCAAAGCTCTTGCTCCGGACATCAAGATCATCGCTCCATGGCGTATGACAGATGTATGGACAATGCAGTCCCGTGAAGACGAGATCGATTATTGTAAAGCTCATGGAATTGATCTTCCATTTGACGCAAAGCACAGCTACAGCCGTGACCGTAACCTGTGGCACATCAGCCATGAAGGTCTTGAGCTTGAGAATCCGGCAAATGAGCCAAACTACGATGATCTTCTCGTACTGAGCACAACACCGGAAAAGGCTCCTGACAAAGCTGAATATGTTACAATGACATTTGAAGCTGGTGTTCCTAAGAGCGTAAATGGAAAAGAAATGAAAGTTTCTGAAATCATCACAGAGCTGAATCGTCTTGGTGGAAAACATGGAATCGGAATCGTTGATATCGTTGAAAACCGTGTTGTTGGAATGAAATCACGTGGTGTTTACGAGACTCCTGGTGGAACAATCCTTATGGAAGCACATGACCAGCTTGAAGAGCTCGTTCTCGACCGTGCTACATATGAAGTTAAGAAAGATCTTGGAAATAAATTTGCTCAGATCGTATACGAAGGAAAATGGTATACACCACTTCGTGAAGCAATCCAGGCATTTGTTGATGTTACACAGCAGTATGTAACAGGAGAAGTTAAGTTCCGTCTCTATAAAGGAAATATCATCCGCGCCGGAGAGACATCTCCATACTCACTGTACAGCGAATCCCTTGCAAGCTTCACAACAGGAGATCTGTATGATCACCATGACGCTGACGGATTCATCAACCTGTTCGGACTTTCGCTGAAAGTTCGTGCAATGAAGATGCAGGAAGTAGAATCACAGAAGAAGTAAGGTGGATTTGTTGAACTTGGATTCAAGCAATTAAATCAAATACTTTCATTAGAATGGTACGCAAGGACAGTCCTACTATTACCATGGGCACCGGCTCGCTCTACCTCATCCCTTTGAAAGTATGTAACATAAGAGCCAGAACAGTTACCGTGTGTGGTGCCTGTTCTGGCTCTTATTAACATACTGAACAAAGTGTATTCGGAACGCTCCTGCCTTACATGTGCCCATAGCAACAGTAGGACTGTCCTTGCTCACATACTTCAAAGTAAAAGTTTCTGTTCCAGTCAGAGTGAATCCAGAAAACAAATACGAGCATCAAAAGTAAAGTGAAAAAGAAACGTTATCGACTACGATTATGTTTCCGAAATTATTTCTTTCCCCAAAGTTCGTCTGCTTTTGTTTTCCACTCTTTGGCATAATGTTCGCATTTTCCGCAAAGGTGTTCTACAGTTTCCGGGGACTGGAGTCTGTTGATTTTGCGCCGGTTTCGTGTACCATCTGCTGCAGTTTTTCCGGGTTTTCGAGCATTGGGCACGGACGCAGATGATTGTTGTTAAATGGCTGATTGTTATGGTAAGCCATAAACAGTGGCTGGCGTAATGCATCAAGAACGCTTACTTCTTTAATATTTGCACTTGAATAATGAACAAATACACATGGCTCTGCATCTCCATTTGCATTAATATGGAAGTAATTTCTTCCGCCGGCAATACATCCTCCTACAAACTCTCCATCATTCTGGAAATCGAATGCAAAGAGCTGTTTTCCACCTGTCAATCCACGGATCTCACGGATGCGGTGATACATGTATTCTCTCTGCTCTTTTGTTGGAAGCAGATCCAGTGCTGCATCATTTCCAACCGGCATATAGTGGAAATACCATGCATAGCGACATCCTTTTTCAATGATCATATCAAGGAATTTGTCGGATGTTACTGTATCAATATTAGCGCGTGTATAGCAGATTGATGTTCCAAAAATCAAGCCGTATGTTTTCAAAAGATCCATTGCATGCATAACTTTCTGATAAACGCCTTTTCCACGGCGTCCGTCGTTGACTTCCTCGTATCCTTCCAGACTGATGGACAATGACAGATTACCAACACGCTGCATCTCCTGGCAGAACTCATCATCTACAAGTGTTCCGTTTGTAAATGCGTGGAATACACAGTCGTTGTGTTTCTCGCACAAACGGATGACATCTTTCTTTCTCACGAGAGGCTCTCCGCCTGTCAGCATATAAAGATAAATTCCAAGTTCTTTTCCCTGTGTGATCACACGATCCATATCTTCAAAAGAAAGATTCAAAAGATGTCCGTACTCTGCTGCCCAGCATCCGGTACATTTCAGATTACATGCGCTGGTTGGGTCCATCAGGATCAGCCATGGAATGTTACACTGATATTTTTCACGTGACTCGTGCATTAACTTTGTTCCATAAAGCATTGCGTCAAATCCAAGATTTAATGCTGTTGTCTTAAGGACATGCGGATCTACTTCATCAAAAAGTCTGTTCAGATACTGAACCCATTTGTTGTCCGGATCCTGAATCATCTTTCTTGCAGCTTCATAAGACCCTGGCTGGAAACGATCTTTTGCAAAATTTTCTGTAAGATCTACAAGCTTAAGAAGTGCTTTCGTTCTATCATCTGTCTTGTTCATATATTTAAGTACTTTATCTGCTGCCAAACCAAATGCTGCTCTTTCTGCCTGAAATTTTAATCCTGCCATTTTTTTCACCTTTTCCTTACTTTTCAAGGAACCTTTCTTAAGTATAAGCTATTATTCCATACTTTAGCATTTTCCTTTTTTTCATGTAAGATTCAGATTTTTTTGAATGTGCTGTGGTTTGAACATTTTCTTTTTGTTGTTCTTTTTTGGCTACAAATCATGTGAAATGTAGCCGAAATATCAAGAAATTTCAACACTATGTTCTTGAAAAGTCATGTTAAAGAACTATCAATCTTAGAAACTTTTTTAATCACATTCTCTTTTTTATGGTATAATATTTCCATTGTAGAAGGATTTGAACAAATGACAGAAGTGAAAAAAGAACTGACAAAAGATTTGCTGGCACTCTCTTTCAAAGAACTTATTATGAAGATGCCTTTTGAAAAGATTACAGTTAAGATGATCACCGAAGGAGCTGATGTAATCCGTCCGACTTTTTATAAACATTTTCAGGACAAGTATGAAATTCTCGAATATATCCTCGAAAAAGAAATCAAAGATAAAATCCGGGTACTGATTGAAAATGACATGGAAGACGATCTTCTCCGTCTTCTTTTCACCTGTCTTTCTAAAGACAAAGAATTTTATAAGAAACTTTATTTGATTGAAGGTCCTAACTCCTTCGATCATCTGATGTTCCAATTTATTTATGATACATTGCTTAGATTATTAAACAAATATCCATTGAAATCACCTGCGAAGCTCCAAATACTCAGTCGCGAGACAATTGCGCGATTTTATACCTTTGGGCTCGCAGATTCTGTAAAATATGCAATCATGCATGATATCACATATACCCCGGAAGAGATTGCAGCTGCTTATGATTATCTGATTCATAACTCTGCATTTGATCTTGTGGAACATCCAAAGATTTGATAATACACAAAGGGCTTAGGAACAATTTTTAGACATATTACCGCTGTCTTCCATTTACTCCTAATTTCATCATAAGCGCTTCTTGAAGAATCTGAGAGAAATTAAGATTCTCTCGAATAGCCGCTTCATTTAACCATTCTGGAATACTGAGCGTCTTTTTTACAGCCTTTGATCTGTGCTTTCTCCGATACTCTGCCATATCAAATTCTATAATTACCAAAATCCCATCTTCAGGATCCACCGTTTCAAATTCTGATGCTTTTGGGATATCAGTTCCTTCATCTTCTATACTGGACAATGACAAACCTAATGCATCTATCGCCATTTCATATGCTTCATCCATGCTATCGCCCTGTGTCATGCATTCAGGAAAATCTGGAAAGCTAACCCAGAAACCGCCTTCTTCTGCTTTATGAAAAACAGCTGGATAAAATAATCTATTCTTCATCAAATAACCTCTCTTTCAAGCGACAGGACTATCTAAGCCCTGCCTGTTTAAGTATTGCCTGCTCCAATCCTTTTTTCAAGTCCTTGGAGTGATAAGGAACAATTACTGTCTTATCATATTTATATTTTACTACGTAAAAATACGTGTGTCAACGTGTTTTTACGTATCAATATTATGTTAAGAACTATGAAATCATAAACTTAAACAACAAAAATAACGCAGACAATATCTCTACCATCTGCGCCATTTCTCGTTTTTTAATTATTTCATTACAATATTTATATCCACTTGAAAACATTGATTTTACGCTGTTTTTCGCTATCTATCTTCTGATTTACTCCATTTTTACTCCAAGTTTAAGCCAATATT
>ENA-OQAZ01000024-OQAZ01000024.1-human-gut-metagenome-genome-assembly--contig:-NODE-24-length-61944-cov-6.212773_pt1 | contig 61944 bp, 71 predicted proteins | sample MGYA00242737_ERZ504531 | MGnify/ENA primary metagenome ERZ504531 (study PRJEB26092, sample SAMD00036244) | human gut metagenome | host: Homo sapiens | study: EMG produced TPA metagenomics assembly of... | reverse complement strand
TTCCAAAGGGACCTCTTGGACGTCAGATGTATACAAAGTTATTCGTATACGCTGGACCAGATCACAAACATGCAGCTCAGAAGCCTGAGACATTAGAGTTTTAATAGGAGGTAAAGTAAATTGGCTACTACAAAGTATTACGGAACAGGAAGAAGAAAATCATCTGTTGCTAGAGTATATTTAGTACCTGGAACAGGAAAGATTACAATCAATAAAAGAGATATCGATGAGTACCTTGGTCTTGAGACATTAAAGGTAGTTGTTCGCCAGCCATTAGTTGCAACTGAGACAGTCGACAAGTTCGACGTTTTAGTTAACGTTCGTGGTGGTGGATACACAGGACAGGCCGGAGCAATCCGTCACGGAATCGCTCGTGCACTCCTTCAGGTAGATTCAGAGTACAGACCGGTTCTTAAGTCTGCTGGATTCTTAACACGTGATCCACGTATGAAAGAGCGTAAGAAATACGGTCTCAAAGCAGCTCGTAGAGCTCCTCAGTTTAGCAAGCGATAATATTAAGAAATTGATATTTCAAAAGCCCCGAGTTTTCGGGGCTTTTTTAATGTCAAAATAAGAATATTGGAAATAGCTAGATGCTTTATAGAAATACAAAATAGTCTGATCTTATTTGGATATATGCTGAAAAAAATATTATGGTTAAATAAAATTTAGAATTGGGAAATATGATAGAGATATAGAATATTATATTAGGAATAATGTCGAATGGTAGATGCATGAGGACAGATGGCAAGCTGTCGTATGATGCGGCAGCTTGCTATGGATTTAGTTAATGTACCATAATAATTTAGCATTAGGGTTATATTCAGGATGATTTTTATTATCTTGGCATGTATATTTTACAGTAGGAGGAGTGTTTCTACAAATTCGGTATACAATTTGATCAATTTCCTGGTCAGATGCAATGAAAGTACGTATCCATCCATGGATATAAAGAGATGGTGGATTGAAAGTGCTTTTGTTGCCATAACCTATATTTTGTTCAATTATGAATAATTGTGCGAGTACTGCTGTGATGTCAATTGGATTAATATATTGAGTAAAGTTAATATGTGTTAGCGGAGAAATCGCTTTTAATGGCTCTGCACCATAGAATATTTTATCAAATGCAGTTAAGAGTTCTATCCTTGATTGAGGAATTTCTCTAGCTCGAAGTTTAAGATCAATAAGTAGTCGAAGATGATTTGGTTTGAAGGGTTTATCATCGCCTATCTTAAGAAAAATCTGAAAATTAGTATTTATATCATAGTTTTTGAAACGTTTGGATAGAGTGCTTGGACGATAAATTAATAGGGATTGTTTACCATTGCTGTAAACTTCTTTCATTGTGTCAAAGGGAAGTGCCAAGACTAAATTAAGCATATCATTGTATGTCATTGTGTGTTGCCTCCTTGAAAAAATTAATAATATCAATATTAAGCGTATTAGCAATTTGATTAAGGGCAGATATAGAAAGGCTTTTATCGCACCCGGCAGCTTCAATTTTTGAAAGATAGCTGATACTGATTCCTGACTGTTCCGCAAGCTGCATTTGTGTTAATTTTGCCTGTTCTCTATAATGTTTTATGTTTGCACCTATAACATGGTACAGGGATGTGTCTGATTCAAAATGCATAGCAAGACCTCTTTCACTATTTGTGAATATTATCTCATGCTTCGAAAAGTATATAAATTCACTTATTGTGAAAGAAAAAAGTGGTGGATTTTTTACATAAAACGTTGTACAATGAATTAACATTAACGGAGAAGGGGGAATGTCATATAACTTTACAACCAAATAATTTTGCACTTGAACCTACAACTGTTTGGTCGTTTAAAGACAGGGGGGATTGGGCAACACACTCAGGGAAGTATCGTGGTAATTGGTCACCATATGTACCGAGAAATTTGATACTTCGCTATTCTAAACCAGGTGACTGGATCTTAGACCAATTCATGGGTAGTGGTACAACATTAGTTGAAGCAAAGCTACTTAATCGTAATGCGGTAGGTATTGATATTAATCCGCAGTCAGTTTTAATTTCTGAAACAAACTTGAAATTCCAATGTGAAACAAAATCAAAGATATTTGCAAAAAATGGAGATGCAACAAAATTACATTGTATAAAAGATAAGAGTATTGATTTTATTTGTACTCATCCACCATATGCTGATATTATCAAGTATAGTAAAGGAATATCTGGTGACATTTCATTACTTTGCGTAGATAAATTTTTAGATAAAATGAATAAAGTGGCAGCAGAATCATATAGGGTTCTGAAAAAGGGAAAGATATGTGCGGTGATGATTGGTGATGTTAGAAAGCATGGAAAAGTTATTCCTTTAGGATTTAGAATGATGGAATGTTTTTTAAATGTTGGTTTTTTAAATAAAGAAATAATTATTAAAGAACAGCATAATTGTCGTTCAACAAAATATTGGGAGAATCAGAATAATTCTTTTCTGATGTTGGCGCATGAATATATATTTGTTTTTCAAAAATAAACTTGTTTTTATTCACTAAAAGTGAAAGACACTGTTGTTATTTTATTGGTTTCAAAGTATAATAAAAAGGAATATTGTCTATTGGACATAGAGAAGAGGAAAATTAAATGAGTAACTCAAATATTGCTCCATTTGTGAAATGGGCTGGAGGTAAGAGACAGCTTTTATCACAAATTAAGGAGCGTATGCCTGAGAAATATAATAATTACTTTGAACCATTTGTAGGTGGGGGCGCAGTTGCATTTGAATTGCTACCGGAAAAGGCTCTGATAAATGACATAAACAAGGCTTTGATAAATGCATATAAGCAGATATGTGATGCACCGGATGCTTTTTTGAAGACGGTAAATAATCTTGATACAGAAATGTGGGAAGATGGAAAGAAATATTATTATTCTCTCCGTGAGCATTACAATGATAAGCTGATGAAAGCTGAATATGATGTGGAGCTGGCAGCTTTGTTTGTGTTTATCAATAAGCATTGTTTTAATGGTTTGTATCGTGTAAATGGAAAAGGATTATTTAATGTTCCGTATAATAATAGTCGGAGAGTTTCTGTTGATGAGGGAGCGATTAGGGATATTTCTAAATATTTGCAGGGGATAACTATTATTGATGGAGATTTTGAGGAAGCCTGTAAGGGAGCAAAGAAGGGAGATTTTATATTTATTGATAGCCCATATGCTCCATTGAATCCGACTTCGTTTGAATCATATACAAAGGAAGGCTTTGATATTGAAAGTCATAGGCGATTAGCGAGGCTTTATGATGAATTGACGGAAAGAGGATGTTACTGTATGCTTACAAATCATAATACGGAGTTGATAAATGATTTATATGGTAACAAAGGCTATACAATAGATGTTGTAAGTGTTAAGCGTATGATTAACTCTGATGCATCAAATAGGGTAGGAGAAGAAGTAATAATATGTAATTATTAAATGGTGTTAATGTCTCTGCTGGCAGAGATTAACATTTAGCTCTAAAGACGAGGAGAAATATAATGGATAACTTATTTACAAAGAAAGTGCCATTATACTTTGAGACGGATGAATCACAGTTGGTTGTAGGTGATTCATTTAAAATTCTAACAAAAATGGAACCAGAATCAGTGGATATGATATTTGCTGATCCACCTTATTTTTTAAGTAATGATGGGATTACATGTAAAGGTGGAAAGATGGTTTCAGTAAATAAAGGCTCATGGGATAAACTTTCAGAAAGTGGAACCGGTGTCGAAGAAAAACATAAGTTTAATAGAAAGTGGATTAGGTTATGTAAGAAAGTACTAAAGCCAAATGGCACAATATGGATATCAGGAACATTACACAATATATATTCAATTGGTATGGCATTGGAGCAGGAGGGCTTCAAGATAATTAATAACATAACATGGCAGAAAACAAATCCACCGCCAAACTTAGCATGTCGATGCTTCACACATTCTACAGAAACCATTTTATGGGCTAGAAAGAATGATAAGAAGTCTCGGCATTTTTTTAATTATCAGAAAATGAAAGAAATGAATGATGGAAAGCAGATGAAGGATGTTTGGACAGGCTCATTGACAAAGCCATCTGAGAAGGTGGAGGGAAAGCATCCTACGCAGAAACCAGAATATCTGTTGGAAAGAATAATACTTGCATCGACAGAGGAAGGACAAGTTATCTTGGATCCTTTCTGTGGCTCAGGAACTACCGGGTAGAGGCAGTAAGATATGGACGAAAGTTCATAGGAATAGATGTAAGCGAAGAATATATGGAAATATCTAAGAAAAGACTGGAGAAGGTACTAAATGACAAATAGGTATTTTGACGAATGGCTTAGTAAATTCAGACCAAGTATTTCAAGCTATGATTATTACATAGATTTTGAAAAGGTCATTAAGAATGTTGATGAAATCAAGGTAGAACTCAACATTTTGAATTCATTAATTGGATCAAAGAATATAGAAGATGAGTTTGAAAAGGTAGTGACAAGATATCCGGAAACATTAAAATGTATACCATTATTACTTGCAGTCAGGAGTAACGAAATATACGCACAGGATGAAGATGGAGCATTTTTATACAATTTCAAAACTATGAACTATGAGGTAGAGCAATACAAGGTATTTATGAGCAAAACAGGATTGTTTGATATGATAGCAAATCATCTTGTAAATAATCTGGTAGATTATGCACTGGGTATTGAAACAGGTTTAGATTCTAATGGACGTAAAAATCGTGGTGGACATCAAATGGAAGATTTGGTTGAGAAGTACATTGTGGCAGCAGGTTTTAAAAAGAACGAGAATTACTTTAAAGAGATGTATTTAAAGGATATTGAGACAAAATGGAATATTGATTTGTCGGCACTTTCAAATCAGGGAAAAGCAGCTAAAAGATTTGATTTTGTAATTAAGACTGACAGGATGATCTATGCTATTGAGACAAACTTCTACGGTGGAGGAGGTTCTAAACTTAATGAAACTGCAAGAAGTTACAAGATGCTTTCGCAGGAGGCTGATACAATAGATGGATTTACATTTGTGTGGTTTACAGATGGAATAGGTTGGAAGAGTGCAAGAGGTAATTTAAGAGAGACATTCGAAGTTATGGATACCATTTATAGTATCGATGATATGGAGAATGGAATAATGGATAAAGTTTTAGATAACAGATATCTTAACAAGGAGAGTTATAAAATGATTAATCTTCTTTTGGTTCAGTTAGTCAATACGGATATGAGCGGAAGCGTAGAAAGTAAAACATTTTTTGAAAAAATGAATGATGGATTGTTTGGAAATATTGCTGAATTTATTTCAAATTGTTTGGTTTACTGGCCGTTTTGTGTGTTCGTGTTAGTTATGTTAGTGTTTCTTTTTACTTTTAAGAAGCGAACAAAGGATGTAAGTAAACATAACATAAATACATTAAAAAAAAATGGAAAATATATAAAGGGTGTGTTTGTGGAATTAAATGATACCAAAGAACTCTTAAGATATTTCATGCATGGTGATAGCTGGAGAAAGAGAATAATTGCAGATTATAACAATTTATTTGATGATGAAAATGGAAGAAGATTAAAGAAAATTTATAAAGATTATGGTATTGCGTTTAAGATAAGTAAATCGGCATCAATTAAAAAAGTATATGAAGAGATTAATAGCACTTTGGAGTTGATGAGGAAAATAAGAAAACGAGAATGCGAAGCACCAGAGAATTATAAAGACACAGCAATGTTATTTGAAGTGTTGGGGTACCGATATATCGAAAAGCTTGAAAAACTATATACACGGACTGAATTTATAAAGAATAAATATATTGTTTTAACTGGTAGCGCGGGAAATGGCAAAACTAATTTGCTTTGCAATTTGGTAGAGACAATGATTAATAATAAGAAAATTTGTGTTTTCTATAATGTAAAAGAAATAAATCAAAATATGTGTGTTTATTTTGAAAACAGTCTTATGCCATGTAAGAACAAGTATTTTAGAGTGTACTGGAGTATTCAACATATTTTATGTGTTTTGTTGAATAGGTCAATGTATATAGTGATAGATGCAATTAATGAGAGTCGCTCGCATGAATTTATGAAATCATTATCTGATTTCATAAACAAGATGTTAAAATATCGAAAAGTTAAAATTATTGTTTCGTGCAGAAGTGAATATTTTGATTTTAAGTATAAAAATATTTTGATAGATAGAATTGATGAGGGGGCTTATTGTTATGACATAATGAAAGAAGAGTATTCGTATGTAGCAAAGAAAAGATTGTACGAGAATTATAAAAAAGCATTTAACTATTCAGGAGAGCTTTCGGAAGCATCGAAAGAAAAACTGTATAGTCAGCTCTTGTTAATGAGAATGTTCTTTGAAGTACATAAAAACAGTGATGTGAATGTAAATTCCTTAAACAAGTATGAGATTTTTCAAAGATATATTGATGCGGTGTTCGAAAGAAATAAGCCAGAGTGTGAAGCTTTCTTGAATAAAATTGTTGCACATATGTATAGCAATAACAAATATTCCGCAATACCACTTTCGGAAATAATGAAAGAAAGCGAAATGACAGGGGCTATCAAAGACATCATGGATGAAACTATTTTAGTGAGTCGAAAATTAATATTACATGAGAATTCAATTATTGAAAAGTATGATGAAGAAATTTATTTTGTGTTTGACGAACTGAGAGATTATTGTGTGGCTAAATATGCATTAAATAGTTTTATTGATGATGGTGAACGGATAGATGTTAAAGAAGTAATTACATATATTGATAAATTAGTAGAAACAAATGCGGTATGTACAGAAGGTGTTATAAATTATATATATTGGTTTTATAAGGGACAAGATAATGCTGATATGTGTAAAACTATTTTAAATAGATTTATGAAACCGCATGATAATGCAATAGAAGCATATAGGATGAATAGAGAAAATGGTTTGAATAGTTGGGGGTTGAAAGTAATTCTAGATGGAGATGACGACTTGGAGATTTATGAAAAAGATTATTTAAAATATATTATAATGAATAATCCAGGTCATGAATTGGCAAGACTTTTTTTTATTTTTAATAAATCAAGAAATGATTAATGGCAAGTATAATTTGGAATTATTATTAGAAAATTTATATGAGATACATATATATGATGAGTTTTGTAGTGTATTAAAGGAAACGGTATCATATTGGAATATAGATGGGATTAATCATGATGACTTTATAGAAATAGACAAAAAATTGCAGTTTAAAAATATAGAAGGATGTAAAAGATTTAGATGTTATTTATTTTTGTATTTAGAATTTTTGTCATGGGAAGGAAAGGAAGAAATTCAAGAATATTTTGAGTCACATTGCAACAAGCAGGATATTATATGTAATTTGAAAGGACGGATATATTTTGAAACAGAGGACAAGTAAGGCGAATCTGAAATTTAATAATTATCTTTTCTTTAATCTGTATGAGGTTGGTACAAAGGCAAGACTTTTAAATTTGTATAAAGTCAAGAAAAACTCTTATGCAGGAGAGGTGATTGGGCGAATTTATGATTTGTATTTTGGTAATCCAATAAATTATAGGAAGGAGTTTCGCAGATATTATAAAAAAGAATTTGATAATTGCGAACAATACTTAGTTTGTCGCTTTAATATGTCAGAAGAACTGGCAAGGAAAGTATGTCGTAACAAAAAATATTATGTTGATTTAGAGTGGAAAGGTGATCAGGTAGGAGATTATTTTTCGTATGATGATGAGTTGAAAAATCAATTTTGGGGATTCGTAGGAGGTTTAGAATATGAAGATTAGGATTGGATATGTTACAAATAGTTCCTCTACAAATTTTCTGATATTGTCAAAAAAAGAATTGACCGCACAATATTTATATAAAAAGTTAGGTTTTAAAAAGAATTCGCCAATAGAATCAGCAGCAATGGAGATGTGTGAAAATATTATATATGGGACTAATAAAGGCTTGAGATACTTTAATTTTGATGAAGTGACTTATGATAATGTAAAAGAAGTATTTGGTGAAAAAGCTGCAAGTAGATATTTGGAATATCAAAAAAAGGGATATTTGGGTTATATGGGTTACACTAGTAGTGATGAAGGTACATTAACAAGTTTTTTTACAACGGATAGTTTTGAAATTGATAATAATGATATTTATGTATATGCAAGAAGTTGTATGTGGTGAAATTTATGATTTACTATGAAGATAAAAAATATAAATTCTTTGAATTATTTAATGAAAAAAATGGAACTTTGATCAGAAGTGATATTTCTGGAACTCAAATGAATGCTACTATGCGTTCTTTTCCGGAACTTTTGGATATCGGAATAATGGGACAATGTAGTGCAGCAAAGGCAGGAATGTGTAGTAGGGTAGGTGTTGAATGTTATCAAAATGCAATTAATTCAAATAAAAAGAATATGTCATTGGAAAATTATGAGACGATTATGAAGCAATGTAAAAATAGAGTGTTTCAAGTTGCTTTAGGCGGAGCTGGTGACCCAAATAAACATGAATTTTTTGAGGAAATATTATCCATGACTAGGGAATATGGAATTGTACCGAATTTGACAACTAGCGGATATGCTCTGTTGCAACAGGAAATAAATTATATAAGGAAATATTGTGGTGCTGTAGCGGTTTCGTTTTATTCAAGGATAGAATCAAATCAAGAAAATAATGATGTAACAATTGATGCGATTAGAAGATTTGTAAGTAGTGGATGCAAAACCAATATTCATTTTGTGGTTTCGGATGATTCAATAGATGAGGCAACATATAGATTGGAAAACGAAATATGGCCTGTTGGAATAGAAGCGATTATTTTTATATTATACAAACCAGTTGGTTGGGTAGAAGAGAAAAAATTGTAAAGAAGGACGAGCGATTGGCACGTTTTTTGGACGCTGCTATAAAAAAGAAACATTTCTATAGAGTTGGATTTGATACTTGTTTTACATCGGCATTAATAAAATATGGTGAATCTCTAGAAATGTCATCCGTTGATGCATGTGAAGCGGGAAGATTTTCGATGTATATTGATGCTGAAATGAATGCATATCCGTGCTCTTTTGATAATCAACTAGGAAAATATAGAGTATCATTGGAAAACAAACAAATTGAGGAGATATGGAACGGCGTTGAGTTTGAACACTTTAGAAATATACACTTGCAAAAATGCAATATATGTAAAGATAGCAATATATGTAGTTATGGTTGCGGATTAAAGTTAGGGATTGAATTGTGTTAGATTTATGAGTTACGAGGGATGCCCTAATTAAACACCCCAATCACCTCTACATATCCGGCAAACCGCCATCTTTGGAAGCTAATTTGGCATACAGCCCCGGGATTTTTCTGGCCAGTCTTGTAGGATAACCAATATCAGAAGGCTCGTTCAGATGAACAGAAGTATTGCATTTTTGAAAGTTAAAAGAGACTTGGATTTCATATTAGCTTCCAGTAAATTTACAACTAAAGTTGATATGACCGCATAAATATTGAGTTTTCTGTAAAAATGTAGGTGAATCAATAGTCGTAAATACAAATTAATAAAACTGCGTCATATTCCATAAAAAATCTGAAAATATAGGATGTTTTATGTTTAGTTGAAAAATCAATGGAATTTCACATTTCAGCATTGAGGTTAACACAATCACAATCATTTTTAGGGTTATACATTGCAAAGATTATTTTGGACATAAGTAGCTTCTATCGATAAAATTTATATGCGAATTTGTAAGTTCAGAGAAGTCGTGGAATGCTCTGAGTAGTCTAAAGTGTAAAACACGTATGCAACATTTGATGTAAGTAATCCATTGTTTTCGGGATTTTCAAGCTTTTAAAACGTTCTCAAAGAGGTGATTTCAAAGAATATCGAGAATATGTTAAACCTCAGAACTTCGGTTCTGGGGTGTTTTTTTATTTGAATTGTGGTATTATTATAAAATAATGATAAGAAAAATTATTTGAAGGGAGTGAATTAGATAAAAGATGTTGCAGAGATAATGCTAATATGATTATCATCTGAATGAAGATAAAACCGAATGAAATGTATAAACATGTGACAACTGTAAGTAGTATAAAATTATTAGCGAAACAGTTTAATGAATGGTATATAAAGAAAAATGAGAAGAAGAATATATAAGATTATTGAAGTAAGTGAAGACGGTGATTCGTTAAGTAAAGCATATGATATTTTTATGATGATGTGTATCATTGCTAGTCTGGTACCATTAGCATTCAAGGAGCAGAATGGTGTTTTTAACGTTATGGATTGGATTACAACAATAATATTTGTTGGTGATTATATGTTAAGACTGTTTACAGCAGATTATAAGCTTGGTAAAGGAAAAGTTTCTTATATTGAATATCCATTTACAGCTATGGCTATAATTGATTTGCTATCCATATTACCTTCTTTTATGATAATTAATAGTGGAATTAAACTTTTAAGAGTAACAAGACTTATTAAAACATTTAGGGTGTTTAGAGTATTTAAGAGTTTTAGATATTCAAAAAATATTGATATACTTGTCAGGGTATTTAAAAGGCAAAAGGATAGTCTTACAATAGTTGCTTTTCTAGCTATGGGATACATATTTGTGACGGCACTTGTAATGTTTAATATCGAACCTGATACTTTTAATAGTTTTTTTGATGCGATTTATTGGGCAACCGTGTCATTGACAACAGTTGGTTATGGGGATATTTATGCTACGTCAGGCATAGGAAAAATTCTTACAATGATTAGTTCATTGTTTGGAATTGCAATCGTTGCGTTGCCGGCAGGCATTATAACTGCTGGGTATATGTCAGAAATTAATGCAGATGATAAATATAACTAGATTAATACGAATATAAAAGTGAATGTCATTGATGAAAACTGACGTTGAAATGTTCACTTTTTAAAAAATATATGAAATAAGAGGCAGCAAAATGGATTTTGAAAGCAGAAGACAAAGAATTTTAGACAAGATGGAGGACAATTCTATAGCAATATTGTACTCAGGCATCGAGCACCATGTGAGTGCAGATGAGTATGATTTATTTACAGCACAGGCTAACCGCAATTTCTTCTATCTGACCGGACTTAGACGTGACAACATGGTCCTTGTCCTGGATAAATGTGTAGAGCCTGCTAAGACGATGCTCTTCATAGAGGAGGCGGACCCTACGATGGAGCGCTGGTACGGCAGGAAGGTGACTATGGAGGAAGCCGAGGAAATATCAGGAATTGATGAGATAGAATATATTTATGAGCTTGAGAGCACGCTGGACAGGATAATGACGCGTGAGGATGTATACACAGCATATTTCGACACGTATCGTCATCAGAAAGTGGATTTGCCGGATTACAATGTGGTAAAAGCCAATGAATTTAAGACAGATTATCCGGGAGTTGCTGTGAAGAATCTTTTCCCACTTGTGGCAGAGGAGCGTATGCAGAAGGATGAGGATGAGATTGAACTTACCAAAAAGGCAATCGCTCTCACAAAGGACGGACTTTGCAATGTAATGGCTAATTTAAAGCCGGGCATGAAAGAATATCAGGCACAGGCAGACTTTGAATATATCATAAGACGCGGTGGGGCAGAGTGGACAGCTTTCCCTACAATCGCCGGAAGTGGAATGAATGGAACAATGCTTCATTATGACACAAATCGTGAGACGATGGAGGATGGAACACTGGTGCTTCTTGACCTTGGAGCCAGAATCGATGGCTACAATTCGGATATTACGAGAACATATCCGGTAAATGGCCGGTTTACTGAGCGCCAGAAACAGGTATATGATATCGTGCTTGCCGCAAACCGAAAGATTGTCGAGGTTGCAAAGCCGGGAATGACTACAAAGGAATTAAATGAAGTATGTAAGGATGTGCTTGCAGACGGGCTTATGAAGCTTGGACTGATAAAGAATTCGGTAGAGATTTCTAAGTATTACATGCATGGCGTGTCACACCATCTGGGAATTGATGTGCATGACGTGACAGTTGACTCAAACAGCAGGCTTCGTCCGGGGGCAATCATCAGTGATGAGCCGGGGCTGTATATAGATGAATGGGAAATCGGTATCAGGATTGAGGATGATGTGCTTATCACCGAGGATGGTGCAGTGTGTCTGTCGGAGGATATCATCAGAACCACAGAGGATATAGAGGCCTATATGGCAGAGCACAAAAAGAATTAATCGTGATAAATGATAAATTTTGCGGTTTATAATATTTTTATGTGACATAATCTGATTTATGTATTATAGTAGTGCTAGTACATCGAATAATAAGTTTCTGATGCATTGTTATTTCTTATTCGGTGTACTAGTACAGCAGTTATTTTTTATTGCTGTATGGGTGCAACGAAAATAATTCGTTCGACAGATGGAAGGAGAACAACTATGGTAAAGAAGATTAATAGCAGTGAATTTGAACAGGTTAAAAATAATAAGGCTATCATTGTTGATTTTTCGGCAGAGTGGTGCGGTCCATGCAAGATGCTTGCGCCGGTAATGGAGCAGCTTTCTGATGAAATCACAGATGTGGAGTTTTACAATATTGATGTGGACGAGAATCCTGATCTGGCAAGAGAGTATCGTATAATGAATATTCCGGCAGTTATTGCAATCAAGGGCGGTCAGGTTGCCGGTCAGCAGATTGGTCTTGTGTCTAAGGATGATATGAAGGGCTTTATAGACGGAGTTTTCTAAGACAAAGCGTTTTATGAAGCTTTCTAAGAAGCGAGAAGACACCTGCAATGAGCTTTTGTGTGAATATGCATGGTGTGATTCTTAACAGTTACGATGAACAGTGAAAACCGGGCAGCTATTATGCCCGGTTTTACATTTTTTACATTTAAATTAGTTCTCTCGGAAGATTTTTCCAAAGATAAATCAATAGGAAGTTGGTACTATAGAAAATATGATAATAAAAGATATCGAATTTAAATTAAAAGATGGCAGAACTGCCATTTTGCGAAGTGCAAATGAAAAGGATGCCAAAGCTTTTATAGAGTACATGAAAAAGTCAACCGGTGAAACGGATTTCTTACTTAGGACACCGGAAGAATGTGAGACACAGACCATCGAGCAGGAGATTGATTTCATCAATAACTGCAATTCGTCAGATGCACAGGCAATGATAGTTTGTGAAGTAGGTGGAAAACTTGCCGGAAATTGCATGGTCTGGTGGAATAACCGTGTGAAAACCGGACACAGGGCAAGTGTGGCAATCGGCTTGCTGAGCGAATTCTGGAATCAGGGAATTGGAACAAGAATGTTTCAAGAAATGATAAAAATAGCAGAAAACAATCCGAAGATATTGCAGATGGAATTGGATTTTATCGAGGGCAACAGCAGGGCGAGAGCACTTTATGAGAAAATGGGATTTAGGATTACAGGTATAAATTTTAATGCTATAAGGCAGAAGGACGGAACTTTGTGCAATGAGTATTCAATGATAAGGGAAATAAATAGATAAGCAAGCAATTTATAAAAACCAAAGTGTGGTATGCGTGCCAAATATGTATTTTAGCAAGTACCAGAGAGTTTATCCCTTGTAAACCTTTACTATTATGTTATACTGTAATCGTTGCCGGGCATACTGATGTATGAACGGTAAACGGAAAAAGTAATTAGAACAGCAGGAGAGGGATTTTATGCTGTATCATAAATAAAAATGAGGTGAAAATCGTGCTTAAAGCAGAAAATTTAACTTTAAACGTAGATGATGAGGCGGAAAGAAATGCCTTCTGAACAATATATCATTTCAGGTAGAGGACGGAGAAATGCTTGTCATTACCGGACCAAACGGAGGTGGAAAATCCACTCTGGCAAAGACCCTGATAGGTATTCAGACACCGGACAGCGGAAAGATTATACTTGACGGACAGGATATCACAGAGCTCGACATCAATCACAGGGCAAATGCGGGAATAGGCTTTGCATTCCAGCAGCCACCGAGATTTAAGGGAATGACAGTCATGAAGCTGCTCAAGCTCGCCGCAAAGGATGAGCTTTCAGACAAGGAGTGCTGCGACCTTCTCACCGCGGTAGGACTCTGTGCAAAGGATTACATTTACCGTCAGATTGACGGCACACTCTCAGGTGGAGAAATGAAGCGAATTGAGATTGCATCAGTGCTTGCCAAGGAGCATTCGCTTTGCATATTTGATGAGCCGGAGGCCGGAATCGATCTGTGGAGCTTTTCAATGCTCATACAGAAATTTGAGGAAATCCATACTGAGAAAAAGCAGAGCCTCATAGTGATTTCACATCAGGAGAAAATCATAAATATGGCAGACCGCATCATGATAATTGATGGCGGAGAAATCAAGAAAATCGGCACAAAGGACGAGGTGCTGCCTTATCTCAATGGTGTACAGAAATGTCACAAATGTGTAGAGAGACTGGAGGGAAGATCATAATATGGTAAAGCTTGACAACGTAACAGAGGGCGTATTGGACGTCATAAATGATAATAAATTCAGTCAGACCGGTGCCTTTAATCTGCGTGAAAACGGCACATCAATCTGCCACGGAGACAGCGAGCACATCAAGATAAAGAAAAAGACGGACAAGCCCGGCATTGATATTTATATTGATGGAAAGACGGACGGAGAGGCTGTCTATATCCCGGTAGTACTCAGCAAATCAGGCATGACAGACCTTGTATACAACGATTTCTATGTGGAGGATGGCGCAGATGTAAGGATTGTGGCAGGCTGCGGAATCCACAACAGCGGCTGCAACGAGAGCAGACATGATGGAATCCACACCTTCCATGTAGGCAAAAATGCGAATGTCAGATATGAGGAAAAGCATTACGGCGAGGGAAACGGAACAGGTGCGAGAGTGCTCAACCTGTAACAAATATATTTGTGGGTGAGAATTCTGTTTTCACTCTCGATACAGCACAGATAAAGGGTGTTGATTCTACAGTCCGTGAGACCAATGTGGAGCTTGGAAAGGACGCAAAGCTCTATGTCACAGAGCGTCTCATGACAGATGGAGAGCAGAAGGCGGAGTCAAATATCGAGGTACAGTTAAATGGAGAGGACAGCTCTGCACAGATTGTTTCCAGATCCGTAGGAAAAGGAAACTCAGTCCAGACCTTCCATCCGAATGCTATCGGCAACAGCAAATGCCAGGCTCATATCCAGTGTGATTCTATCATCATGGATCATGCAGAGGTCGGTTCAATCCCTGAAATCAGGGCAAAAAATATCGATGCGGCTATCATACATGAGGCAGCAATCGGCAGGATAAACGATGAGCAGCTTCTCAAGCTCCGTACACTCGGACTTACAGAGGAAGAGGCAGAGGAAGTTATCATACAGAATTTCTTAAACTAAATCAGGCGTAAATAGAAACCCCGGAGTGTGATATTGATATGCTATCAAAGCATACAATACGCTCCGGGGTTTATTTTATGTTACTGTTCACGCCTGACAGTGTGACCAGTAACTATTTTACAACGGCAACCGATTACTACAAAAATGCAAATCAGCATAAATGGTTTATACGATGCGAATTAGCATAAATGGTTTATATGATACGAATTATCATTAACTGTAATCTTGACATAAACAGTAAACAACAGTAAAATGAAACCAAAACAGTAAACAACAGTAAAAGACAGTAAAACAAATTCAAAACAGTAAAAATGGGAGGCTGATATGCAAAATCCATTCACGCTTACATTTGGAAGAAGTCCACTAGAGTCGGTAGACCGTCCGGTACAGATTAATGAGATAATTGAGAATTTTACAGCGGATACAATAAATCAGCAGATGTTTATAATTACCGGTGTGCGAGGTTCAGGAAAAACAGTAATGATGACAGAAATTTCGCATAAACTAAGAGAAAATGATGACTGGGTGGTTATAGAACTCAATCCGGCAACGGACCTGTTGTCTGCAATGCTTTCAAAATTGAATAGTGATAATATATGTGCGGGACTTATAAAATCGGCAAAGCTCGATCTATCATTTTTCGGTTTTGGAGTATCTATAGAGGGGACACAGCCGATTACAGATGCAGAGACAGCTATTATAAAGATTTTGGAAAGGCTTAAAAAGGGTGGTAAGAGACTGCTTATTACGATAGATGAGATGACAAATAGTGAGTACATGAAGGTTTTTGCAGGAGCCTTTCAGATATTTGTAAGACAGGAGCTGCCTGTATTTCTATTAGGAACAGGATTGTATGAAAATATAGAGGAGCTTCAGAATGAGAAGAGCCTTACATTTTTGTACAGAGCACCTAAAATCCAGCTCAAACCATTAAATAACGCGGCAATAATCAATAAGTATAAGACTATTTTTAACATATCTCCGGAGAAAGCAGCACAGATGGCGGGACTGACCAAAGGCTATCCTTTTGCATTTCAGGTTTTAGGGTATCTGACGTGGAACAATGATGGTGACTACAATGGCATTTTGGGCGAGTATGAACAGTATCTGAGCGAATTTGTATATGACAAAATCTGGTCGGAGCTTTCTCAGAAGGATCGCATGGTTGCAAAGGGGATTGCAGATATAAAAAGCGGAAAAATAAAAGAAATCAGGGATGCAATTGGGATGGAGACAAACGAATTCAATCCGTACCGTAAGCGCCTTATAAGAAAGGGAATTGTATCGGGAGAGAAACGGGGATATGTGTATTTTACGCTACCGCTTTTTGAGGAATATGTGATTGAAAATTATTAAAATGAGCACAGGTTCAGCAGATTATAATAAGGAGTCAAAATGAAAGCGTATTATCATCTACCGGGATTGTTTGAATTTTATGAATTATACAAAGAATTTCTCCCACTGTATCGTGAGCACAGGGAATATTTCCATGACTGGTGCGACATAGGCTCAATATACGGTGCACCGGCAGACTGCGTATGGGGCGGAGGCCGCGTCGGTTTTGGTGAGCACGATCCGAAGGAAGTGCTTAAGCTGATGCAGGAATATGGGATATCCGCGAGACTTACCTTTAGCAATTCATTGCTTACTAAGGAGCATCTTTCTGACAAAAAATGTAACGAACTGTGCAGGATATTTGATATAGGCGGAGATAATGAGCGAAGCAGGGGTTTTGGAAACGGCATAATCATCTACTCAGATATTCTGCTTGATTACATAAAAGAAAACTACCCTGACTTTTATTTTGTGTCTTCAACCACAAAGGTTCTGACGGATTTTTGTGAATTTGAAAATGAGCTAAACAGAGAGGAATTTAGCTATGTGGTACCGGATTTCAGGCTGAACAAATCATTTGACAATCTGAAAGCATTATCACAGCATCAAAAGGAAAAAGTAGAATTTTTGTGCAATGAGTGCTGCTGGTTTGGCTGCACGGACAGGAAGAAATGCTACGAGACGGTTAGCCGCAAAAATATGGCGAGGATTGCCCGGAGCATTACTGCACTGCACCTGATGCAGGGCAGGGATATCTCTTTTCGAAGGCGATGGAAAATCCGGGATTTATAGGAGTAGACGATATAAAGAACACTTATCTGCCGATGGGCTTTAGCAATTTTAAAATAGAGGGCAGAGGCTTGGAAGTGCCATGATACTGGAATTTCTGCTTTACTATATGACGAAGCCACAGTATCAGATACATGTCAGAGAGCACATTTATCTCGATAATATGCTGGATTTATTTTGAAATATAAAAACTATACATTAACGACAACAGGAAGGATGATTCTCAAAAATGAATATTAGAAGAGCAAAGTGAAAAGACATACCAAGACTTATAGAATTATTAGAGCAGGTGCTTCAGATCCATGCCGATATCAGACCGGATATTTTTATTCCGGGAACGACAAAATATACAAATGAAGAGCTTGCAGAAATGATAAAGGACGATACAAAGCCGATATATGTTGCGGCAGATGATGACAATGTATGCATGGGATATGCATTCTGTCAGATAAGACAGCAGCCGTTTTCCAACAATATGGTGCCGTTTACATCACTTTTCATAGATGATCTGTGTGTAGATGCAAAGACCAGAGGACAGCATATCGGAGAGCAGCTTTTTGAATATGTCAAGAATGAGGCAAAGCATCTCGGCTGCTACGAGGTCACGCTCAATGTATGGAGCGGAAACACATCTGCTGAGAAATTTTATGAGAAGATGGGGCTTAAGACAAAGGAACGCCAGATGGAGTATATTTTAATGTAAAATGTATGTTGACAAACACAAAAAGGAGTGATAAACTCTAAACAAATTTAGCGAGATAAAGTATTAAATCGTTAAAGAAGTGAAAACAGTTTAAACTGTTTCGACAATTAAATAAATTGTAAACCGTTGAAGCGGAGATAACGGCAATGATGCCTTTACAGAGAGCCTGTGGTGCTGAGAATCAGGTGTGAAACAAGTTGTCAAATGGACCGCTGAGGGCGCAGTCAAATGGATTTATCATTCATCCAGAGTATTCTGCGACGTGTGGGCATACGTCATTTGCCCGGGATATGTTGGTATCCTGCCAAGCGCACGAGCTTTATCGTGAATTCAAGGTGGCACCGCGGATAGTTAAGATTATTCGTCCTTGACAGAACTAAAATTCTGTCAAGGGCGTTTTTTAGTGAACAAAGAGGGACAATGGAGTTTGCAAGTCTGCATGCTCGCATGCAAGCTTGCGAACGAACATTGGACTGCACAACATAAAGCGAGAATTGTAGCAGCGCAAGCTGCGGAGAAGCCTTGAAAAGGCGAATTCGAGCTGTATGTTGGGCATTTGTTCACACAAACACAAAATTTGGAGGTAAGCATATGAAAATTTCACCTACACTGACCGAAGTTAAAGAAATAGCAAAAACCGGGAAGTATGACATTCTCCCTGTAAGCTGTGAGATATTATCAGATTTTATCACACCTATAGAGGCTATGAGGATTCTGCAGAATGTTTCAACACATTGTTATCTGCTTGAATCAGCACAAGCCAATGAAGCCTGGGGAAGATATACATTTTTGGGATATGATCCAAAGCTTGAGATTAACTGTATAGATGGTCACATGAAGCTTGGAAAGCTTTCGGTGGAGACGGAAAATCCTTCAGAGTACATCAGACAGATTCTTTCAGAGTACAAGAGTCCGAAATTTGATTATCTGCCTTCTTTTACAGGTGGCCTTGTGGGTTATTTTTCGTATGATTATCTGGGCTACAAGGAGAAAAGCATCAGAGGAAAAGCAAGGGACACGGAGGATTTCAAGGATGTTGATCTGATGCTTTTTGATAAGGTAATAGCATTTGACAATCTGTGCCAAAAGATAATACTAATCGCAAATATGTCACTTGATGCTCCGGAAACAGGCTACAACAAAGCGATTGTTGAGCTAAAGCAGCTTAGGGAGCTTCTGATGCACGGAGAGAAAAAACAGAATATGGGTGGCAAGCTGCTGGGTGAGGTCACACCGCTTTTTGATAAGGAGCAGTATTGTGAGATGGTCGAGAAGGCAAAGCACCATATCAAAGAGGGGGATATTTTCCAGATAGTTTTATCCAACAGATTGAGCGCACCGTTTGAGGGAAGCCTTTTTGATACCTACCGCGTGCTTCGAACGATAAATCCTTCGCCGTACATGTTTTATTTTTCGGGAACCGATGTGGAGGTTGCGGGAGCATCTCCGGAGACACTTGTGAAGCTTGAAAATGGAGTGCTTCACACATTCCCGCTGGCAGGCACGAGGCCGAGAGGTGCCACAGCGGAGGAGGACAAAAAGCTTGAGGAAGGGCTGCTTAAGGACGAAAAAGAGCTCGCAGAGCACAATATGCTCGTGGACCTTGGAAGAAATGACCTCGGAAAGGTAAGTAAATTCGGAACTGTAAAAGTTGAAAAGCTTCATTCCATAGAGAGATATTCACATGTGATGCATATAGGCTCGACAGTGCGTGGAGAGATAAGAGAAGAGTATGACGCTCTCGATGCAATTGAGGCCGTGCTTCCGGCAGGAACACTTTCAGGAGCGCCAAAAATCAGAGCGTGCCAGCTTATCGGAGAGCTTGAGGACAACAAGCGAGGCATTTACGGTGGCGCGATTGGATATATAGATTTTACCGGAAATATGGACACATGTATTGCAATCCGTATTGCCTACAAGAAAAACGGCAAGGTTTTCGTGAGAAGCGGAGCGGGAATAGTTGCGGATTCAGATCCTGAGAAGGAATTTCAGGAGTGCATAAACAAGGCAAAGGCTTCTCTTAAGGCACTGGAAGTCTCACAGGAGGTGGAAGAATGATTTTACTGATTGATAACTACGACAGCTTTTCTTACAATCTGTATCAGCTGATCGGCGAGATAGAGCCTGATATCAGAGTAATCAGAAATGATGAGATGACAGTTGAAGAGATTAGGCTTTAAAGCCTGACCGAATCATATTATCACCGGGACCGGGAAGGCCTGAGGATGCGGGCGTGATAATAGCTGTGGCAAAGGAGCTTGGAAAGGAAATCCCAATCCTTGGCGTGTGCCTCGGCCATCAGGCGATATGTGCAGCATACGGTGCGACAGTTACATATGCAAAGGAGCTCATGCACGGAAAGCAATCGGATGCATCGTTTGACACAGAAAGCCTTTTATTCAAGGGTTGCCCGAAAAAAGCAAAGGTAGCACGTTACCATTCACTTGCTGCAGATGCGGACACAATGCCTGATTGCATAAAGATTACAGCCACTACAGATGATGGTGAGATCATGGCTGTTGAGCACAAGGAATATCCGATATACGGTGTGCAGTTTCACCCGGAGTCAATCATGACACCGGACGGAAAGCAGATGCTGAGTAATTTTATCAAAGCTTAATTGAAAATTGCAGCGTTTAATGAATTTATATATTAGTTGTTGAATTGAAAACAAATAGCAGAACAAAATTATAAACGAAATATCATCGGAATACAGGAGGACATAATCATGATCAAAGAAGCCATAGTAAAAATCGTAAACAAAGAAGACCTTACATATGACGAGGCATATACAGTGATGAATGAGATCATGGGCGGTGAGACAACACAAACCCAGAATGCAGCTTTTCTTGCACTCTTTCCACAAAGAGCGCAAAGGCTGAGACAACAGACGAAATCGCAGGCTGTGCAGCAGCCATGAGAGAGCATGCGGTACAGGTGAAAACAGGTATGGATGTGTTTGAAATCGTAGGAACAGGCGGAGACAATGCACAAAGCTTCAACATTTCAACAACCTCTGCACTTGTTGCGGCAGCAGGCGGCATGAAGGTGGCAAAGCACGGAAACAGGGCAGCCTCTTCATTATGCGGTACAGCAGACTGTCTTGAGGCGCTCGGTGTCAACATAGACCAGAGCCCTGAGAAATGTGTGGAGCTTTTAAATAAAGTCGGCATGTGCTTCTTCTTTGCACAGAAATATCACACATCAATGAAATATGTCGGACCTATCAGAAAAGAGCTTGGTTTTAGAACCGTATTCAATATTTTAGGACCGCTCACAAATCCGGGGTCACCGGCCATGCAGCTTCTGGGAGTGTATGATGAGTATCTTGTAGAGCCGCTTGCACAGGTGCTTGTAAGCCTAGGAGTAAAGCGTGGAATGGTAGTATATGGCATGGATAGCTCGATGAGATTTCCATGAGCGCACCGACCAAGATATGCGAGATAAAGGACGGATGGTTCAGAACCACAGTAATCTCACCGGAGGATTTCGGCTTTGAGCGCTGTACAAAGGAGGATTTAAAAGGCGGTACACCTGAGGAAAATGCAAAAATCGTACGTGATATCTTAGGCGGACAGAAGGGCCATAAGAGAAATGCAGTACTCATGAACGCAGGCGCATCACTTTATATAGGAGGAAAGGCCGACAGCATGAAAGAGGGTATCGAGCTTGCAGCAGAAATCATTGATTCAGGAAAAGCACTTGAAACACTCGATAAGATCATTGAGGTAAGCAACAGCTAAGCACACAAAACAGGAAAGGAAAAGCGATGAATATTTTAGACCAGCTTGCAGAATATTCAAGGCTTCGCGTGGCAGAGGACAAGAAAAAAATAAGCCTTGAGGAAATGAAAAATATCGCGATTCAGACGAAAAACGAAAAGCTTTGTGATTTTGCATTTGAAAAAGCACTCAAAAAGGATGGCTTGAGCTTCATATGCGAGTGCAAGAAGGCTTCGCCGTCAAAGGGCTTATAGAGCCGGATTTCAGATATCTTGAAATTGCAAGGGAATACGAGAAGGCAGGTGCGGATTGCCTCTCGGTACTGACAGAGTCAAAGTGGTTTTTAGGCTCGGATGAGTATCTTAAGGAGATTGCAAAAACGGTTTCGATTCCGTGCATTCGAAAAGATTTTACGGTTGATGAATATCAGATATATCAGGCAAAGACACTCGGTGCCGCTGCGGTGCTTTTAATCTGCTCCATACTGTCAGAGGAACAGCTTGGTGAATATATAAAAATCTGCGACAGCCTTGGCATAAGCGCCCTTGTGGAGATACACAATGAAAAAGAGGCAGGGATGGCGGTAAGAGCCGGTGCCAGAATAATAGGTGTCAACAACCGCAATCTGAAGGATTTTACAGTTGATACAGCTAACAGCAGAAAGCTTCGTGACCTGATTCCCGATGACATCATATTTGTATCGGAAAGCGGTGTAAAGAGCACAGACGATATCAGGGCAATACGTGAAATCGGAGCTGACGCAGTGCTTATCGGAGAGACGCTGATGAGAGCGGATGACAAAAAGGCTAAGCTTGATGAATTGCGATTAAGCTAATAGAGATATATAAGTATCTTCATGGTTTTAAGAATATCTGTAACTATTCAGTACAGAAAACAAAATATTTACAAATATACATCAGAAGGGAAAACATCATGACAAATCCAAACGGAAGATTTGGTATTCACGGAGGACAGTACATTCCTGAAACTCTCATGAATGCCGTTAAAGAATTAGAAGAAGCATACAATCATTACAAAAACGATCCTGAATTTAACAGAGAGCTCACAGAGCTTCTCAACGATTATGCAGGAAGACCATCGAGACTGTACTACGCAGAAAAGATGACAAAGGATCTCGGTGGAGCAAAAATATACCTTAAAAGAGAGGATTTAAACCATACGGGAGCCCACAAGATCAACAACGTATTAGGTCAGGCACTTCTTGCAAAGAAAATGGGCAAAACCCGACTGATAGCCGAGACCGGAGCCGGTCAGCACGGCGTGGCAACAGCAACGGCCGCAGCCCTTATGGGTATGGAATGTGTTGTATTCATGGGCGAGGAGGACACAAAGCGTCAGGCGCTCAATGTATACCGCATGCGTCTGCTCGGAGCAGAGGTTATCCCGGTTACATCAGGCACAGCCACGTTAAAGGATGCCGTATCGGAGGCAATGAGAGAGTGGACCAAGAGAATTTCGGACACACATTACTGCCTGGGCTCAGTTATGGGACCACACCCGTTCCCTACCATCGTAAGAGATTTCCAGGCGGTCATCTCAAAGGAAATCAAGGAGCAGATGCTTGAAAAGGAGCACAGACTGCCTGATGCGGTTATCGCATGTGTGGGCGGCGGCTCAAATGCCATCGGAAGCTTTTACAACTTCATAGAGGATGAGGGAGTTGAGCTCATCGGCTGCGAGGCAGCAGGAAGAGGAATAGATACCTTTGAGACTGCAGCCACAGTAAATACAGGCCGTATTGGTATCTTCCACGGCATGAAGTCATATTTCTGTCAGGATAAATACGGGCAGATCGCTCCGGTTTATTCTATTTCTGCAGGACTTGACTATCCGGGAGTCGGACCGGAGCACGCATATCTGCACGATATCGGAAGAGCAAAATATGTACCGGTAACAGATGATGAAGCGGTAAATGCTTTTGAATACCTCGCAAAGACAGAGGGAATTATCCCTGCAATCGAGTCCTCACATGCAGTGGCATATGCCATGAAGCTGGCGCCTACAATGGACAAGGACAAGATAATCGTTGTTACTGTTTCAGGCAGAGGCGACAAGGACTGCGCGGCAATAGCAAGATACAGAGGGGAGAATATTTATGAGTAAGATAAGAAGTGCGTTTGAAAACGGCAAGGCATTTATACCATTTATCACCTGCGGTGATCCAAATTTAGAGACAACTGCAAAAATCGTAAGAGAAGCTGTTGCAAACGGAGCAGACCTTATAGAGCTTGGTATTCCATTCTCTGATCCTACAGCAGAGGGAACTGTAATCCAGGGCGCCAACATAAAGGCACTTGCAGCCGGAGTTACAACAGACAAGGTTTTTGACCTTGTGAGAGATTTGAGAAAAGATGTCACAATCCCTATGGTTTTCATGACATATGCAAACGTGGTTTACTCATACGGTGCAGAAAAGTTTATCAGTACATGTAAGGAAATAGGAATTGACGGACTCATTCTGCCGGATATCCCATATGAGGAAAAGGAAGAGATTTTACCACTCTGCGAGAAATATGATGTGGACCTTATTTCATTTATCGCACCTACATCAAAGGATCGCATGCATGATAGCAAAGGAGGCAACCGGCTTTATCTATGTGATTTCAAGCCTCGGAGTCACCGGTACAAGAAGCGAGATTAAGACAGATCTGGCTTCAATAGTCAAGGTAATCAGAGAAAACACAGATGTGCCATGTGCTATCGGTTTTGGCATTTCAACACCCAAGCAGGCAAAGAAGATGGCAGATATCTCGGATGGTGCCATTGTGGCTCTGCCATCATCAAGATAATCGATGAGTATGGTGAGGCTTCACCAAAGTATGTCGGTGAGTATGTTAAAGCAATGAAGGATGCGCTGTAGAGGCATTGTATTTTTATGTATATAAAGGAGATTTTCTAAGGAAACTTAAAATAATATTATAAAATCAGAAAAATGACTTTTATACCCATATTTCAAAAATAAAATTTATGAAATATGGGTATAAAACTTGAAAAACGAATATATTAATTATATAATAAGTGCAAATAAGACAGTTCAGAGGGAGGAATATCAGGATGCTGTGTCAATTTTCTTTTAAAAATTTTAAATCATATAAAGAAACAACAACATTCGATTTTCAGGCAACATCTATTCCGGAGTTTTCAGAATCGTTGTTAAAAAGCGAGAAAGCAGATGCACTTCTTCCCGTAGGGGTTATATATGGTCCGAATGGTGGCGGGAAAACCAATCTGTTACTAGCTCTTTCATGTTTGATTTCTACAGTGGTTAAGCCGATATATGAATTGGAGAAGGCAAGAGAAAAGATTATTATTCAGCAGAAGATAAGTGCGGCACCATTCTATTTTAATGAAATATCTAGGAAAATGCCGACAGAATTTGAAGTGTATTTCCGACAGGGAAAAAATGAATACAGGTACAACTTATCAATATGCGGGGATGACATTGTTGAAGAATCTCTGTATTGGAAATCCATTGGTGGAAAGAGAACGGGTATGGTTTTTGATAGGGAAGGTGCTGAAATTACATTGGGTGCAAGCATCAATAAAGCGAGTATTAACCGCTCGGTAAACCCCAAGATGCCGTATTTATCTTTTTTGGCAATCAACTATGATATACCGGTAATTGTGGAAGTTCAGAAGTGGTTTGAATCATGCATTGTCAAAAACTATGCAAATCCGATTGCAGACAGACAAATAATGTTTTCTGATGATGAATCATATCGAAAGAAAATTGTTCGTGCACTAAATGATGTTGATATTGATGTATCAGGTTATCGGTATGATGAAGAAAATCATGAACTGTATACACAGCGTATGATAGAGGGAAAGATTTATGAATTAAGTTTTAATGATGAGTCAGATGGAACAAAGAAAATGATCGCGGCATTACCTGTGATTTTGTTAGCACTGCAAGAAGGTCGGCTGGTGATTATTGATGAATTGGATGCAAAATTGCATCCTAAGCTGCTTCGTTATGTAATTTCATTGTTTAAGAATAAGAATGTAAATAAAAAGGGAGCGCAGTTACTTTTTACTTCCCATGATATGACAACAATGAAAAATACAGTTTTCAGACGGGATGAAATTTGGTTTGCGGCAGAAAATGAAAGGCACGAAAGTGAAATATATTCCCTATATGAAATCAGAAGAGAAAACAATGAACGAGTAAATAGTACTGCAGCTTATGATAAACAATATCTGGAAGGGCGTTATGGTGCAGATCCATATCTTACAAATATGCTGGCAGGAGGAGAATGGCTATGAGTTTAAAACCTTTCATGGATTTTGCAATAACAAATGCTGAACGCTTGGCTGCAATGAATGAAGGAAAAACTCCTGCAAGTTCAGCTCCAGGCACAAAAGTACATGAATTGATTAAACACTTGAGACCATATTTAAAAATCGGATAGGATAGGAAGAAGGAACAAGTAAAATGATGCAGCAAAAAGAAAGATTAGAAAAACAGCTTGATTTCATCAGAGAAATCGACAAGGAAAAGGAGATATTCCGCCAGACTTATTTAGCTGATGCCAGCCGCAAGGAAAATGATGCGGAGCATGCCTGGCATATGGCTATCATGACCATGCTCTTGAGTGAGTATGCCAATGAGAAGATAGACGTGCTAAAGACAGTAGGAATGCTTTTGATACACGACATAGTAGAGATTGACGCAGGAGACACATATGCCTATGATGAGGCAGGCAAGGCCACACAGCATGAGCGTGAGCGAGAAGGCGGCGGAGCTATATACGGACTCTTGCCAAAGGAACAGGGCGAGCCGCTTTTAGAGCTGTGGGAGGAATTTGAGGCGCAGCAGACACCTGAAGCCAGATTTGCCCGTACCATGGACAATATCCAGCCAATGCTCCTAAACGATGCATCGAACGGGCTTTCATGGCGTGAGCACAGTGTAAAGCTGTCGCAGATACTCGTCAGAAATAAGCGCACAGCACTTGGCTCAGAGAAAATCTGGGATTATGCGTTTAACAATATACTGAAAAAGCATGTTGAGAGCGGAAACATCATAGATGATGAGGGTGTCTTCTCAGCGGAAGCCGGTGCGTGTGCAAAAGCCAGCGAGCGTAATGGACGGTAATAATGATTTACTGAAAAATCCTTTGAAAATCACGTATAATTCTATTGTAGACAGTCGTCTTGTATGATATACTTTACTGGATTAAATCGGTGAACTATAAATGAAATGTAATTATTCAAGGCTGCTTAAATAGTTACCTGACAAGTATATTGAGCTTCATCGAAATCCACAGAATAAAACACACGGAGGAATCAAAATGAATATTGTATGCTTAGACCTTGAGGGAGTATTGGTACCTGAAATCTGGATTGCATTTGCAAAGGAGACAGGCATTCCTGAGCTTGAGAAGACAACAAGAGATGAGCCTGATTATGATAAGCTCATGAACTATAGAATAAATATTTTAAAGGAGCACGGACTCGGATTAAAAGAAATCCAGGAGACAATCGCAAAGATAGATCCAATGCCTGGCGCAAAGGAATTCTTGGATGAGCTTCGTTCAATCACACAGGTAATCATCATCAGTGATACATTTTCACAGTTTGCAGGCCCGCTCATGAAGAAGCTGGGCTGGCCAACAATCTTTTGTAACGAGCTTGAGGTTGCTGAAGATGGCGAGATTACAGGCTTTAGAATGAGATGTGAGCAGTCAAAGCTTACAACTGTAAAGGCACTGCAGTCTATCGGATACGATACCATCGCAAGCGGTGACAGCCACAACGATTTAGGCATGATACAGGCCAGCAAGGCAGGTTTCCTTTTCAGAAGCACAGATGCCATCAAGAAGGACTACCCTGAGCTTCCTGCATATGAGACATATGATGAGCTGCTTGCAGCGATTAAAGCGGCATTATAATCATAAATATAGTTGAAAAAAGCTTCCCACATGATATTTTAGAGTGGACACATCCACCTGTACATGTGGGAAGTTTCTATATATTGATGTCATGCAAAATCATATGAAAGAAGGTAGAGTGCAGATGTATACGGTAACACACATATATGAGGCTGATTTTGGCTGTGAGGAAAGAGCAGATGGCGCAAAAGCAAAATGCGTGGTTTATCTCGAGGACGAAAACGGCAGACAGCGTCATGTAGAGGTTGAGGATGAATGGCTTACGGCAAATGGGATAGAAGAGGGAAGCAGCTGGAAAGAAAATATCACAGATGAAGCCTGAATCATAAAATATGAGATTAATTATGAGATTAGAGTATGTGAATAAATTTTGTGTAGATGCACATTGTGTATTGACAACAGTGCAAAAGGTGCTATAATAAAATTAACATATGAACAATCATTCATATGTTCAATGAAAAACGTACAGTAAAATAAATAATTCATGAAAATAAGGAGAACACCACTATGAAGAAGACTTACAAAATCGATGTAGACTGCGCTAACTGCGCCAACAAGATGGAGGATGCCGCAAAGAATACAGCAGGTGTAAAGGATGCTACAGTCAATTTCATGACACTCAAGATGAGCGTTGAGTTTGAAGAGGGACGGGATGCAAAGGCGGTTATGCAGGAGGTTCTTAAGAACTGTAAAAAGGTAGAGGACGACTGCGAGATTTTCTTATAAATTGCCGGGCGCAGGAATGACAAACGATATTATTTCAATGCCTGCGCTATAGTAAGGGTGATTATCAAGAGATTATAATGAATGGAGCTATGGCGTATGAATAAAAAGCAGAAAAAAGTACTTGCGCGTATCATAATCGCAGCGGTACTCATGATTATATTACATTTCATACCGGTTAAGGGAATTATCAGGTTCCTGCTTTACATGGTGCCTTATCTGGTTATAGGATACGATATCCTGAAAAAAGCATTTAAGGGAATCAAAAACAAGCAGGTGTTTGATGAAACTTCCTGATGGCGGTTGCCACCGTAGGTGCGATAGCGGTTGCACTTTATGAGAATGGTGACTATACAGAGGCTATAGCCGTTATGCTCTTCTACCAGATAGGAGAGCTGTTTCAGAGCTATGCAGTCGGAAAGAGCCGTAAGAATATCAGCGAGCTCATGGACATCAGACCCGACTATGCCAATATCGAGGTGGACGGAAAGCTCATCCAGGTTGATCCTGATGAGGTTGCTATCGGCTCGGTAATCGTGGTACAGCCCGGTGAAAAGGTTCCTATCGATGGTGTGATAGTTGAGGGCTCATCTACATTAAACACCAGCGCGCTTACAGGTGAGAGCGTGCCGAGGGATGCAAAATGCGGTGATGAGATAATCAGCGGATGCATCAATATGTCCGGTGTTTTAAAGATTAAAACGACCAAAGAGTTTGGCGAATCAACGGTTTCAAAGATACTTGACCTCGTTGAAAATTCAAGCTCAAAGAAATCAAAATCAGAAAACTTCATATCAAAATTTGCCAAGTATTACACTCCGGCAGTCTGCTACAGTGCACTTGCACTTGCGATATTGCCACCGATTGTCAGAATACTTTTCATGTCAGCCGCACCACAGTGGGGCAGCTGGATATACAGGGCACTTACCTTCCTTGTAATAAGCTGTCCGTGCGCGCTGGTCATCAGTATTCCGCTCAGCTTTTTTGCAGGAATCGGGGGCGCCAGCCGCGAGGGTGTTCTTGTAAAGGGCTCAAACTATCTTGAGACCTTATCACAGACCAGGTACGTTGTATTTGACAAGACCGGTACCATGACAGAGGGCGTTTTCGAGGTGGCAGGAGTCTACGACAATACGCTCGATAGAGAAAAGGTGCTCGAGTACGCAGCACTTGCAGAGAGCAGCTCATCGCATCCAATCAGCAGGAGCTTACAGAAGGCATATGGAAAGGAAATCGACAGAACCCGCGTGACAGACGTTGAGGAAATCAGCGGCCACGGAATCACCGCAAAGGTAGATGGCGTATCTGTAGCGGCAGGAAACTACAAGCTTATGAAAAAGCTGGGCTTAAGCTACAGTGAAACTGACAAGTCGGCACCATAGTCCATATCGCAATAGACGGCAGATATGAGGGCTATATCCTTATTTCAGATAAGATAAAACCAACCTCAGCGGCAGCAATAAAGGCATTGAAAAAAGCCGGAATAAAAGGTACAATAATGCTTACAGGCGATTCGAGGACAGTAGCCGACTCAGTAGCGGCAGAGCTGGGAATTGATGAAGTATACAGTGAGCTATTACCGGGGGATAAGGTGGCAAAGGTGGAGGAACTGCTCGCAAGAAAGGGCAGCAAAGAAAAGCTTGCCTTCGTCGGAGACGGAATCAACGATGCACCGGTGCTCTCAAGAGCAGATATCGGAATTGCAATGGGCGCCATGGGCTCAGATGCAGCAATCGAAGCCGCAGATATCGTCCTCATGGATGATGACCCGCTAAAGATAGCAAAAGCAATAAAAATATCGCGCAAATGCCTGAGAATAGTATATGAAAACACATACTTCGCAATAGGTATCAAGCTGATCTGCCTCGTGCTCGGAGCAGTCGGAATAGCCAATATGTGGCTCGCAATATTTGCAGACGTAGGAGTAATGGTGATAGCAGTGCTAAATGCAATCCGCGCATTATTCGTACACAAGCTCTAAAAAGGTAGAGCTCAAAGAGCATATATCAAAGAGCAGATATCAAAATGCCATAAAACTACTATATAAAAAATACCGGACAGAATGCACCCAAGAGGTGCACTCTGTCTTTCGCGTATAATAAAAGAAGTTACTGTTCACACGAAAGTGTGACAGTAACAAAAGACAATTAAACGGCAATAGCTAATAAACAAAAGCTAAGTAAATTCCTGCAGTGCCCCCACATGCATCCGGACCAGCCCCGTAACTGCGAAGGCACTGAGCAGTTACGCTACCGCCAATACGACGCGTCCATACCCTTCAATGAGCCAAAACCAAAGGGTGCTTGCAGAAATTGCATGTGACATCGCGAATATGGAGATATTTAGAGTCTGTTGGAATTATGTCACAACACAGCAATGTCCGTGCATGGACGCACGGACAAGGCGTTAGCGCCACGGACGGCGCTAAAAGCCGGTTGCGTCCTATAGCCAAAACCTAAATCATAATTCCTACAGAGTCTTAATATCGAAATACTGAGCGAGGGCACATGCAATTTATGCGGAGCACCCGCCCCATAGCCAATAAAGTAAAAATAACGCAATATAACGCAAAAATAACGCAGAAAGGACACCACACCATGAGCGAAAACATAAATGAACAGATAGAATGCTGCGACTGCAACGAAATCCACGAAGATCTTCTGAAAATAGTAAATGATACAATGCCTGAGGAAACCGAGCTCTACGACCTTGCAGAGCTTTTTAAGGTATTTGGCGACTCCACCCGGATCAGAATCCTCTTTGTGTTGTTTGAAGCGGAGGTATGCGTCTGCGACCTTGCAAAGGTGCTCAACATGACACAGTCCGCCATATCACACCAGCTTAGGATATTAAAGGCAAACAAGCTCGTAAACAGCAGACGTGAGGGCAAATCAGTGTTTTATTCGCTTGCAGACGGACATGTGCGCACAATCATTGCGCAGGGACGTGAGCATATCGAGGAATAATACAGGGAGGAATATACGTGACAGAATTAGAAGAATACTATAACAAATTCAACGAGGAAAAGCGCCTGAACAGCCGTCACGGCAGGGTAGAGTTTATCACCTCCATGAAGTATATACACGATTGCCTTGGCAGCTTGATGAATGAGAAGCAGCTTGATCTTCGCTCACAGATTAAAATCCTGGATGTCGGTGCGGGAACAGGCAGATACTCAGTGCCTCTTGCCGAGGAGGGATATGATGTGACGGCACTTGAGTTAGTTAAGCATAATCTCGGCAGACTGAAGCAAAAGAGCGATAAAGTAAAGGCATACCAGGGCAATGCCACAAAGCTTAAAAAGTTTGGAAACGATGAATTTGACCTCACACTTGTATTCGGACCGATGTATCATCTGAAGTCGGCAGAGGAAAAGCTTGCCGCATTGAATGAGGCAAAAAGGGTGACAAAACCTGGTGGTTACATACTTGTAGCATACATTATGAATGAGTACAGCGTGATAACCTATGCCATAAAGGAGAAGCATATAAAAGAGGGCATAGAGGGCGGAATGCTGGATGAGAGCTTCCATTGTACAGAAAAAGCTAATGATTTGTACAGTTTTGTCCGATTAGAAGATATAGAGGCATTAAACGCACAGGCAGCCCTTACACGCGAAAAGATAATAGCAGCCGATGGCGCGGCAAATTATATCAGGCCATTTTTGAATGCTCTTGACGAGGAAGAGTTTGATATGTTTGTACAGTATCATCTTTCAACATGTGAGAGAGCAGACCTGATGGGAGCAAGTGCGCACACGGTTGATATTTTAAGGGTGTGTGGTGATTCTGAATAAAGCTTTTTCAAATACAACACAGTATAAGATTACATATGAGGAGAACTATGAAAAACAAGGGATTAAAAATTCTATTATGTGTGCTTTTGGTTTTATGCATCATTATGGCGGGAGCACTCATAGGAAAAGAATATATTGGAGATAATATAAAGGAAGCCGCTAACCGGAATGGTGTGGATGTAGTTAAAGACACATCGGATACCGGAAAAGAAGATGAGAATGCCGTTGACAGTACGGCAGAAGGCACAGAGAGTACACAGTCTGATGCAACCAAAGCTGATGCAACAGAAGCGGATACACAGCAGCCACAGATGTCAACCATAGTGATTACGGCTACAGGAGACTGTACACTCGGCAACAATCAGGAGCAAAGCTATGACGGAAGCTTTAATTCTTATTATGACTCAAAGGGACAGGACTACTTTTTCGGCGGTGTGAGAGATATTTTTGAGGCTGACGATATGACACTCATCAATCTGGAGTGTGTGCTATCGGATGCGACGGATCGCGTAGAAAAGCGCTGGAACCTTAAAGGAAAGCCTGGCTTCATCGGAATTATGACGGGCAGCTCCATCGAGGCCTGCAGTCTTGGAAATAATCACACATACGACTATGGACAGCAGGGACTTGACGATACGAGAAATGTGCTCGACAATGCCGGGATAGTGTATGGCTTCAATGATCATACCGGTATTTACGAGACGGCTGATGGGACAAGGATTGGAATAGTGTCGGTCAGCCTTTTGTCACAAAACGGTGACCGAGAGGCATATATCCAAAACGGTATAGCGCAGCTTCGTGAACAGGGAGCGGCGATAGTTATCGCATGCTGCCACTGGGGCATAGAGGGGGACCATTACCCTAATGACTATCAGCAGGCGGCAGCACATCGTATCATCGACTGGGGAGCAGACCTGGTAGTCGGAAACCACCCTCATGTACTGCAGGGGATGGAGGTCTATAACGGCAAAATGATATGCTACAGTCTTGGAAATTTCTGCTTCGGAGGCAATAAAAATCCGGCAGACAAGAACACGGCGATTTATCAGCAGGCATTTACTCTGATAAATGGTGAATTGCAGCAGGGCATAGATGCTCAGATTATTCCATGCACCTTAAGCAGCGTAAGCTCATACAATGATTTCAGGCCGACAGTGGCTTCGGGCGAAAAAGCTCAGGAGATATGCAATTTAATGAACACATATTCACAAAATTATAGTAAAATAGAAATTGATGGGCTTGGAAAGCTGCATGTAAATTAACAGTAGGTAACTATTCAGAACCACTGAGAAAAAGAAGGGCTGAATAGTTACAATATCATTTTTTTACGAATTAAGATAAAAAGCAGTCATGCAACAAAAGGCATGTACCATCATACAAATATAGTAAGGGAGCAAAGAGCAATATGTATATGTGGAGAGAGCGCAGTAAAGAAGAAAAGCATGAGGATGTAGTAAATACAGGCCTGCTGCCGCTTGATGTGGTAGAGGGATTTAAGATACGTCCGGGCTTTTTCAGAATGTACGGAGCGTGCGTGGCATCGAACGGAGTGAGCTTTACCATCAATTCCCATGGGGCAACGAGGTGTACTCTTTTATTGTTCAAGCCACAGGCACCAAAACCGTATGCGAGGATTCCGTTTCCTGATTCATATAGGATAGGAGATACCTACTCCATGCTTGTTTTTGATATAAAGCCGGATGAATTTGAGTATGCATTTTCGTTTGACGGACCATATGAGCCGGCAAAGGGACTTTTGTTTAACGAGGAAAATGTCCTTTTAGACCCATATTCCAGAGCGGTCACTGGACAGCGAAAATGGGGAGAAAAGCCGGAGGGTGGCAAGGATTTTGAGTACAGAGCCAGAGTTGTAAAAAGCAGCTTTGACTGGGGCAACATAAAGCAGCTTGAGCAACCCTTTGAGGACCTTGTGATTTATGAGACACATGTGAGGGGCTATACAAAGGATAAGTCATCTGGAGTCAGCGCACCGGGTACATTTGCCGGTTTGAAGGATAAGATTCCGTATCTTAAGGACCTTGGAATAAATGCAGTGGAGCTCATGCCGATTTTTGAGTTCGATGAGATGGAGAGCGCGAGAGTGGTCGATGGTGTGCAGCTTTACAATTACTGGGGCTACAACACAGTATCATTTTTTGCACCGAATACCAGCTATGCCTTCAACGAGGAGCACAACCACGAGGGAGACGAGCTGAAATCGCTGATAAAGGCTTTAAAGGAAAATGGCATAGAGGTCATTCTTGATGTGGTGTTCAACCATACCGCTGAGGGAAATGAGATGGGACCGTGCTTCTCCTTCAAGGGAATAGACAATAACGTGTACTATATGCTTACACCGGATGCACACTACTACAATTTCAGTGGCTGTGGAAACGTTATGAACTGTAATCATCCTGTTGTGCGCAGCTTTATCATAGACTGTCTGAGACACTGGGCCATTGAGTACAGAGTGGATGGCTTCAGATTTGACCTGGCTTCCATTCTCGGAAGAGACCAAAACGGTGCACCTATGGCCAATCCGCCGATTCTTGAGTCGCTGGCATTCGACCGGTACTTGGCAAGATGAAGCTCATCGCAGAGGCCTGGGATGCAGGCGGACTGTATCAGGTGGGAAGCTTCCCGTCATGGAACAGATGGGCTGAGTGGAACGGCAGATACAGGGATGACATGAGAAGCTTTTTAAAGGGCGATGACGGTATGGCGGGAAATGCCATCACACGTATCACCGGCTCACGCGACCTTTACAGCCCGGAGAGCAGAGGACACAAGGCATCAGTCAATTTCATGACATGTCATGATGGCTTTACATTGTATGACCTTTACTCATACAATGAAAAGCACAATGAGAAAAACGGCTGGAATAACACAGACGGAGACAACAACGGACATAGCTGGAACTGTGGCGCAGAGGGCGAGACAGATGATCCAAATGTAAACGGACTTAGAAGGCGCCTTATAAAGAATGCATTTGCAGCGCTTTTGTGCAGTCGCGGCCCGGCGATGTTTTTTGCGGGCGATGAGTTCTGTAACACCCAGTTTGGAAACAACAATGCGTATTGTCAGGACAATATCATTTCATGGCTCGACTGGAGCAGGCTTGAGAAATTCAAGGAAATCCATGATTTCGTGCGTCATATGATTCAGTTCAGGAAAGAGCATCCTATACTCAGAAAGATGACAAAGCCTTCATCCTGCCAGTTCCCGGAAATCAGTGTGCACAACGGTACACCGTTCAATGCCTCGACTGATTACAAGACAAAGCTTATCGGCATCATGTATGCCGGAAGAAATGAGGAGGACACGGAGGATGATATTGTATTCTATTGCATGAATGCATATTGGGAGCCGCTTGTGATGCAGCTTCCAGTGCTTCCGAACGGAAAACACTGGCATGTGGACACCAACACCAATGCAGAGTATTTTGACGGAGAGGACTTCACGGCAAAGACAGAGCTTTTGGGTGTCAACACCATAAGAGTTCCTGCGAGAACCACGATAATACTTGTGGCAGAGTAACAATAAAATCTGTTGCCTGCATACAGACAGGACGTATCAGCGTTTGGTTCTCAGTGATTATGAATAGATATCGTTTTAATAAAAAAACAGCCCTGCACATATTGTGATATGTGCAGGGCTGTTTTTCGTTACGGTTTTGGCTTAGACTGTAACATTTCCCCCTTTCATTTTTCAATATATTTTATGTGACATTTGCATCAGCAGCCGGTGATGGTTGTGAAGTGATACCGGAAGGCCTTGTATATATCACATAATCAGTTGTGAGTTGGACAAATTTCGTCTGTGAATCCAAGAAAATAATTGGGTGTGACACCAAAAATTGTACTTAAATGGCAAATGACAAAAATGTCAGGCACTCTACGGCCTGTCCTGTAGCCTGAAATAGTTGATTCTGCACAGCACATGATTTCAGAAAGAGCAATGTTGGTCAAGTTGTGGAGCCTCATCAGATAATCAAGCCTGTCAGGCACAGTTGTACTAATGTTGATAGTTGCTTTTCTTGTAAAAAGACATTAATTTTATTCATAAACAAATTGTAACACAATAATCATAAAAAACAACAAATATCTGAAAAAATACGAAAAAAATAGAAAACTTAAAATTACAATTTTAAATCCAGCCACCATCAAAAGTGATTATCTGTCCGGTCAGGTAATCAGGTGCAGTGATAATAGAGTAAGTCATGTCTGCAGCCTCATCGGCTGTGGCAAAGCGTCCGGCAGGGATTTCATCGGCAAGCTCAGCGCGTTCTGTCTCATCAAAGCAGCGGTTCATATCGGTATCTATGACACCGCAGGCTATGGCATTTACCGGAATATGCGATGGCGCAAGCTCCTTGCCGAGTGCCTTGGTAAATGCATTTATACCGCCCTTGCAGGCTGAGTATGCCACCTCGCAGGATGCTCCGACATTGCCCCAGACAGAGGAAATCTGTAGTATGCGGCCACATTTATCGGCAACCATATAAGGGATGACGAGCTTTGTAAAGTTGAAAACACCGGTCAGATTTATCGCCACGATATTGTTCCATTCCTCCGGTGTCATGTCGCTCAGCAGCCCGATATGCGATATGCCGGCATTGTTAATGAGCACATCTATATGGCCAAAATGGGAAATGGTATTCGTAACCATATCCTTGGCAAAGAAAAAGTCTCCTACATTTCCGGTGTAGCATAGCACCTCAATTCCGTATGCACAGTGAAGCTCATCAGCCAGAGCCTTTAGCCTGTCAGATGAATTGCGGCAGCAAAGCGAGAGGTTATAGCCACAGGAAGCCAGCTTTTTGGCAATGGCGGCACCGATACCGCGTGAAGCTCCGGTTATTATAGCTGTTTTATTTATGTGATTGGTGTGATTTATGTGATTTGTCTGATTTGTCATGATATTCTCCTTATAATTTATATACCGTGGTGCTAAGCCGGTCGCTACGCTGCCGGGCCGGCTTCATAGTATAAAGAAAATAATTACGTGATTAAATTACAGTTCTGCCATGGGTATGATACCTCGTTGTGAGGCTGGGCACAACAGTGTAAATTTTTATCTTATACAGCATAAATCATACCATAAATATATATTATGGGGTAGACAAAATTTATACATTGTGATATTATTTAATAGTTGCAAAACGAATTGCAGACGGCGTGTGGCTCAGTTTGGTAGAGCGCTACGTTCGGGACGTAGAGGTCGCAAGTTCGAATCTTGTCACGCCGATTTATTTATGTATCTGAATAGTTATAGACTGTATTATTTTGGAGCACGCGCATAGCGTGTTTTTTTTTGTTACTGTTCAGTGTGAATAGTAACTTTTTTTATTTAGTTCTTTGTAAATCAAAATAATATATTGCTTTATTGGTAAAAATAATGGTAAAATAGTACTAGTGTATTGGCTTGATTTAGGAAAGGTACAGGAAATAGAGGATATGAATATTGTTTCACAAATGTGTGCCATTGCGGTGATGTTCGTAATAATGTATTTTTATATTTCGCAGAAAAAGATTATATTACATACATCGAAGGCTTTTGTTGAGGTATGGATTGCAGGCCTGCTGTCACTTTTCTTTGATATTTTCTCACTTGTTGCAATTGAAAAAAGAAGCGGATATCATCTTACTGCTACCAATATTATCTGCAAATTATATCTCTGGACGGTTACATGGGTTGCCATGGTGGCCTTCTGGTATATTTGTGTGGATATTTTCAGGAAAAAAGAGCTTGAGCGCAAGTGGAGAAAGCGGCTGTGGATATTTGGAATCTCCACTGATATTCTGATAATGGTCGTACCGATTAAAATTTATGATTCGGATAATATAGTTTATACATATGGTCCGGCTGTTATTATAACATATGCAGTAACTGTAATTCTGCTGGCGCTTATTCTAATGCTGACAAAAAAATACAGTCAGGCTATAAATCCGAGAAGAAGAAAGAGCATGCAGGTCTGGGTTGCTCTTATGTTTATATCGGCGGTTATTCAGTTTATAGATAAAAAAATATTGATTGTCAGCTTTGCGAGTGTGATAGGTGTGCTTATCATTTTTATTATGCTTGAAAATCCGATGGCAAATATTGACAGGGATACAGGATTTTTCAACCTCAATGCCCTTTTTGAATATATGAAGGAGGCATATGGACAGGGGAATGATGTATCGATAGTGTGTATTCGCTATGGAAGCAATGAAAATGATTTTTTTACCCGCGAGATGGAAAAAAGTATTTTTTATGAGGTGGTTTCTTTTATAAATAAGCTGCCTGATAATTATGTTTTTAGAAGCTCGGCAAACGAGTATCTGCTGGTTTTTGAGAATACTGATAGTGCAGAAAAAACAATCGGAATATTGGAACGCAGGTTCGACAAGCCATGGGGCGGTGACAATATGACGATGCTGTTTGGGGAAATATATTATCTAAGGTCTACTGAGCTTGTGCGGAGACCATCGGATATACTGGGGCTTTTTCAATATGCCAAGCGTAACAGAGCTGAGTTTACGGGGCGCGGCGTGATGCTCATAAATAATGAAGTCATTGAGCACATATATGATGAGAATTCGGTTGAGAATGAGATAATAGAGGCATTGCGCGATAACCGTGTTGAGGTATTTTACCAGCCTATTTATAACACTAAAACGCATAAATTCACCTCTGCGGAGGCGCTTGTCAGAATAAGGTCGCGCGAGGGAAATATCATACCTCCTGGCAGGTTTATTGCTGTAGCTGAGAAGCGGGGACTCATTTTAAGGCTTGGAGAGCGCGTGTTTGAGATAGTGTGCAGATTTATTGTACAGCATGATATACATGCGATGGGAATTGAGTATATTGAATGCAACCTGTCAGTGGTGCAGTGTGCTTATGACCATTTAGCGCAGGATTTTATTGCAATTATGGAGAAATATCATGTGGATGCAAATGATATTGTACTTGAGATTACAGAGTCTGCATCTATCACTGAAAAAAAGATACTGCTTGATAATATGAATGCCTGCGTAAGGTGGGAGTGAGGTTTGCGCTGGATGATTTTGGCACAGGTCAGTCAAATTTAAGCTATATTGTTGATATGCCGATTGACATTGTGAAATTTGACAGAGGCATGACAAATGCATATTTTGATAACGGAAAGGGCAAGCCGGTTATGGATGCCGCAATGGGCATGATTCAAAAGTTAAAGCTTGAGATTGTTTCTGAGGGAATCGAGGAGAAGGAGCAGTTTGCAAAGCTGGATGAGCTTGGAATAGATTACATTCAGGGCTATTATTTCTCAAAACCGAGAAATGCTGCTGAGTTTATTTCATTCATAGAAAGTAATAATGCATAGTTTATTTCATTCATAGAAAGCAATAATGCATAGTTTATTTTATTCATACAAGATAATAATGATATGAGGGGCAAAAGGTATTTTGCCCCTCATTTATGATTAATCAGATTACTACATGCTACGCATTCACGTAATCTGACTACACCTCGAAATCCGCTAATTTTCTGCTCCCCGCAGCAAATTGCTACTTTCTCGGTGTGGTGCGTGTCACTAAGGTATACATCGAATTGCATGCAAGCATGCATCGATGATACCTTTTGAACCTTTAATCATAATATTTGGGTAGAAATGTTTCCATATGGCAGGGGCACCTATGAATCTTGAGCAATAATTATTTTTATTTTTTCTGAAAATTCACTTTTTTTGTCTTTTTATTTAGAAAATACTGGCATCACATGATGCAAAGAGTTAGGAGGAAAATAAAATAAGTTCAATAGATAATAGAATCCAATGGTTGGAAGGTGAGATATTAGAGATTCAGGAAAGGCTGGAGACCATCACTGAGGAAGGGACAATCTATCCAACACAAAAGGATGGAAATGTTAAATGGTATGTTTGGAAAAATGGCAGAAGAGAGTATTTATCAAAGAAAAATGATAAAGAAATCAGAAATCTTGTCAATAAAAAATATCTGGAGCTTTATTTGAAGGATACAATAAATGAGCTCAGACTACTCGAGACAAACAGGAAGGCCCGGAAAAAATATAAAACCGATTATGCCCAGAAAATGTTGAAGCAAAAACATTATAGCAGTATACTTTTAGCAGTTGATAAGAAGGAAAATGAAGAGACAAATGAAAAGACACAGGTTCCTAACCCTGAAGCACTCAAGTTTTATACTAAAATGGGAATTATAGTGCGGTCAAAATCAGAAGTAATTATTGCGACAGCCTTGTATGATAATAATATAAAGTTTGAGTACGAGAAGGCGATTAAAATCTCAGATGGTATTTATTATCCCGATTTTACGGTTGAGAAGAAAAATGGCGATATAATTCTGTGGGAGCATCTTGGCTTGATAGACAATCCTGATTATCGAAATAAAGCTTATCGAAAGATATTGAAATATAACGAAAATGGATATTATCAGGGAAAAAATCTTATATTGACATATGAAACAGCGGAAAGTCCATTGGACCCAATGGACGTAGAGCATGAAATAGAAAAAATGTGCAGGTGATAAAATGCTCAAAAAATTACGAAGAAAATTTATAGCCATAGCAATGTTATGAGTTTCAATTGTTCTTATTGCAATTGTAGGCACGATAAACATCGCAAACTATATAAGTACAAACGAGGCGTTGGATGCATGTCTTAAGCTGATTGACGGAAACGGAGGAACATTCCCGGATCTTTTAGATACAGAAAACGCAAACACAGATACATTCGGCAATACAGCAGATGAAAGTACAAATAAAGGGACTCCCACGCTCAAAGAGCCACCATCCGGCAGAACAGATGTACAGCACCGGAGGATATGAATTTACAGTCGTATTGTAGATTAAAAATATTTTTTTACATGCATTTTACACACTAATGATTTTGCATTTTACATTTCCCCATTACTATATCAGTTGTAACAAACAAAGAAACAAATTCAAGAAAGTAATGAAAGAGGAAATTAAAATGAAAAATCGTATGAAAAAACTTTTAGTTTTAGCAACTGCTGCAACAATGATGACAGCAGCATTTACAGGATGTGGTTCAAGCTCAGACGGAGCAGACAACAATGCAGATACAAGCGCAGATGAAGGTACATCAAATGAGAACTTAAGCGGTTCACTTTCACTTGCAGGAAGTACTTCAATGGAGAAGCTTTGTGAGGCGCTCAAGGAGTCATTCATGGAGAAAAACCCTGGAGTAACAGTAACAGTAGAGTATACAGGCTCTGGTTCAGGAATCGAGTCAGTATCAGCAGGAAGCGTAGATATCGGAGATTCATCGAGAGCACTTACAGATGATGAGAAAGCAAACGGTGTTGAGGAAAACATCGTAGCAATCGACGGAATCGCAGTAATCACAGACAAGGACAACTCAGTAACAGAGCTTACATCAGATGACTTAAAGAAAATCTACACAGGTGAGATTTCAAACTGGAAAGACCTTGGTGGAAAAGATGAGGCAATCGTAGCAATCGGCCGTGAGGCAGCTTCAGGTACAAGAGGAGCCTTCGAGGAGCTTCTTGATGTAAAGGATCAGTGCAAATATGCACAGGAGCTTGACTCAACAGGAGCAGTTCTTGCAAAGGTAGGCTCAACACCGGGAGCAATCGGATATGTTTCACTTGACGTGCTTGATGATACAGTAACAGCAATGAAAATTGACGGAGTAGAGGCAACAGAGGAAAACATTGTAGCAGGCAAATATCTTCTTTCTCGTCCATTCGTAATGGCTACAAAGGGCAAGATTGACGAGCAGAACGATATTGTTAAAGCTTGGTTTGACTATGTAAACTCAGATGAGGGACAGGCAGTTATCAAGAAGGTAGGCCTTATCCTCCCTCAGTAGAAATTATCGGTCATAGTAATGATACGAAATACAGACATCAGTATTAATACATATCGACAAGATACAGGGTTTCCTCAGGAAATGGCAGGTTTCCTGGGGAACTTTTTGAAACAAGGAGTATCAAATGAAACATAAATCCATAGTAGAGAATGTTGCCAAAATAATATTCACGGTATGTGCGGTTGTGGCAATATTCGCAGTATTATCAATAACAATTTATATGTTCCTTAAAGGCGCACCGGCATTTTTCAAGGTTGGAGTGTTAAATCTCTTATTCGGAACAAAATGGGCGCCGACAGCGGCAGACCCAAGCTACGGAATATTGTACATAATCCTCACATCCATCATAGGAACAGCAGTATCTATACTCATAGGAGTACCGATTGCTCTTCTTACGGCAGTATTTCTCACTGAGGTGTCAAACAAAAAGCTCTCAGCGGTAGTGCAGCCGGCAGTAGAGCTGCTTGCAGCCATTCCATCAGTAATCTATGGACTTTTAGGACTTATGATACTTAATCCGGTATTATACAAGCTGGAGAAACATATTTTTGCAAACTCAGCAACACATCAGTTTACCGGCGGATCAAATCTGCTTGCAGCAATCATAGTGCTTGCAATCATGATTCTTCCTACGGTAATCAACATGAGCGTATCATCAATACAGGCAGTACCGCAGCAGATGAGAGCGGCATCCCTTGCTCTTGGAGCAACAAAGATACAGACAATATTTAAAGTGACGGTTCCTGCAGCAAAATCAGGAATCATGACAGGAATTGTGCTCGGAATAGGTCGTGCGCTCGGAGAAGCGATGGCTATCAACATGGTAGCCGGTGGAACGGTAAGCTTTCCACTTCCGTTCAACTCAGTGCGTTTCCTTACCACACAGCTCGTCAGCGAGATGGGATACGCCAGCGGACTTCACAGACAGGTGCTTTTCTCAGTAGGTCTTGTGCTTTTTGTGTTTATCATGATAATCAATCTCACCCTTATGAAACTCAAAAAGAAAGGAGCTGTGGAAAATGACTAGTATAAATGGAAAACGCCGTAGAATAGGCGATGATGTAGTATACTTTTTCATATATCTGTGTGCGGCATTATCGGTAGTGCTGCTTGCGGGAATCATCATATATGTATTTGTCAGGGGAATCGGCCAGGTAAACTGGCAGTTTCTGACCAGCGAGACATCCGTCTTAAGAGGCACTGTCGGAATAGCGGGAAACCTGCTCAATACACTTTACATCATAATTATCACCATGCTCATAGCAACTCCTGTCGGAGTGGGAGCAGCCGTGTACTTGAATGAGTATGCAAAGCCGGGTAAGCTCGTATCCACAATAGAGTTTGCCACAGAGACACTTGCAGGAATACCGTCAATCATCTTCGGTCTCTTCGGAATGATGTTCTTTGGACAGACAATAGGCTTTGGCTACAGTATCCTGACAGGTTCATTGACACTGACACTCATGGTGCTGCCTCTCATTACCAGAAATACACAGGAGGCGCTTAAAACTGTACCGGACAGCTACAGACACGGAGCAGTCGGACTTGGAGCCGGAAAATGGCACACCATCCGCACCATCCTGTTGCCATCAGCCATGCCGGGAATCATCACAGGTGTTATCCTTGCAATCGGCCGAATAGTAGGTGAGTCAGCAGCACTTCTCTTTACGGCAGGAAGTGCAGGAATGCTTCCAAAGGTTGCCAGCGGTTATTTCTCAAAGATAATGCAGTCAGGTGGAACACTTACCATCAAGCTCTACCTTGCAGCGACAAGTGAAGGAAAATTCGACCAGGCATTTGGAATTGCGGTTGTGCTTCTCGTAATCGTATTCTTAATCAACATCCTGACAAAGGTGCTGGCAAAGAAATTCCAGGCGAATCGGAGCTCCTTTTGAGTTTCATAAAGATTATTTCTTAAACAAATCTTAATATGTTACATAATTGGATTTTAATGTTACAATTGATACAATAAGATCAACATAAAACTTCCGGAGGCAATTATGTATAAAGTATTAGTATGTGATGATGAGAAAGACATTGTATCAGCAATCAGCATTTATTTAACCAGCGATGGCTACGAGGTAATCCCGGCGCGAAACGGGCTGGAGGCACTCGACATAGTAAAGCACAATGATGTGCATCTTGTCCTGATGGATATCATGATGCCTGTCATGGACGGCATAGAGGCGATGGTGGAAATCAGAAAAATCTCTAATGTGCCGGTCATACTGCTCACTGCCAAAAGTGAGGACACTGACAAGGTACTCGGGCTCACGGTCGGAGCAGACGACTATGTGACGAAACCGTTTAACCCGGTAGAGCTGCAGGCAAGGGTGAAGTCGCAGATCAGGAGATACATGCTTCTTGGCGCAGGCAATACAAGCGCAGGAAAGCTTGTAATCGGCGGCATTGAGCTGGATGACAAATCAAAGACAGTGACAGTTGATGGCGAGGCAGCAAATCTCACACGTACAGAGTACGATATTTTGAAGCTTCTCATGGAGCATCCGGCGAGGTGTATTCGCCGAATCAGATATATGCAAAGGTCTGGAAGGATGAGCCGTATGGGACAGAAAACACGGTGGCGGTACATATCCGTCATCTTAGAGAAAAGGTTGAGATAAATCCGGCTGAGCCAAGGTACTTAAAGGTCATCTGGGGTCGCGGATACAAAATTGACGCTGAATAGGTGCATGCTTGATAAAGTTTGTCAGGTGAAGCACTATAAAATGGAAGGTGAATGATATGAAAAAAATATCAAGAAATCTGTGGCTTAAGCTGGCGGCATTTATAGTATGCTCGGTCATGGCGGCAGGGCTTGTTGTAACAACGTTAGTTGCAGTGTATACAAACAATTATGAAAGTACAGCACAGCTAAGGGATGAAATTCATGCGAATATTGCAGGAGCCTATAGCAGACAGATGGTGTACAATTATGAATCCGGTGATGACAATGCATTTTCGCAGATGATGGACGATACCAATCTGCAGGCCGCAGTGGTAAAGAGTAATGAAACATCAGAGGACAAGGTAGATGTAAAATCTGATGCAGCAAAGGTGTATTCAAGTGTGGATGAAATATCAAATCCGGATTATATTTTTAGCTACAAGGCAAAGAACTTAAAGTGGAACAGGCTATCATATCTGTGGGATGCAATGAGCGGCAGCTATGAAGATTCAGACGATGCATCAAACAATATGAACAGTGAGAGAATCAGCTCAATCATGTATTCCAAGACAAATGGGCTCTTTTATCTGTGCCTGAATGATGGTACCGCTTATGTCATTCCAAAGGTGAGGGTGATGACAGGCTCTAACGATAACAGCTCGCTTGGCTTATATAAGGCAGTTGAGAAAACCGATGAGAATGGAAATAATTACTTTGCCTACGAGGAGATGTTTACAGGCCAGTCACTCGATATTACAGCTTTGCCGAGTGGAAAAATGTAAAGTGCTATGATGAAAAAGGAAATCATATAAAGTGTGGCATGAATCTGAGTGATGACGGCGATTCGCGCTTTGATAGTGACGGCTCTTACTACGATTATGATGAGGATATTTATTATGACAGCTACGAAATCATAAAAGTGGTGGAGCAGGTGAATGAGAGCTATGAGCTTTTACCGGATACCTTTAATATATCGGATACCGGAATTGTGTACTATCCATACACCCAAACGGAAGATAAGCCTGAGTACTATTATGTGTATGCAAAGCTTCCGCAGCAGCTTCAGGAAAAGGGCGATTACTTCAATCAGGCAGACAGCTTACTTGACGTCATGGAATTTACAGAGGCTCATTTAAGTGTATTGTTTGTCATATTTATACTTGGTTTTGTGATTACAGCGGGGTATCTGCTGACAGTTGCCGGAAAACGTGAGGATTCGGAAGAAATTAAATTACGATTATATGACAGGCTGCCGTATGAGGTGATGCTTGGAGTGACAATGTTTGCAGACTTTATGGTATTTCCGGCAGGCTTTTTGCTTATAAAGCAGCTTCCGGTGGTGGCACTCATTTGTCTGGCGGCAACCATGGTTTCGCTTGAAGCAATCCTGACAACATACGTAAGAATCAGGGCACATGAGTTCTGGAAGCATACATTGTGCTACTATGTTGTGAGATTTTTCTTAAAGCCTGTCAAAAAGCTATGCAGGATGGTATTTGCCCCAATCAGATACGGCTTTTCATGGATAGAAAGAAATGTACCGCTGTTTCTGATCAGTATGCTGGCATTCGGTTTCATATGCCTGCTTGAGCTTATAGGATTTGGAATAAGGAGTATTGGATTTATATTCATTATAAAGCTTATAGAGCTTGCTCTGCTTATCGCATTTATCATGCAGTATGACAGGATAAGATGCGCCGCAAAGGCTATAGCAAACGGTGATTTTTCACAGCCGGTTGATACATCAAGGCTCATGCTGTTTTTCAGAAAGCATGGTGAGGATTTGAACAATGTGAGCAATGGAATAGAGGCGGCGGTCTCTGAAAAAATGAAGAGCGAGCGCTTCAGGACGGAGCTCATCACAAATGTGTCGCATGATATCAAGACACCGCTCACCTCCATTATCAATTATGTGGACCTGTTGCAGAAGGAGGACATAGATAACGAGAAGGTACGCGAATATCTTGACGTTCTCGACAGACAGTCATCACGTCTGAAAAAATTAATTCAGGATTTACTTGAGGCTTCAAAGGCATCTACCGGCAGCATAAATGTAGAACTTGAGGAACTGGATGCGGCTGTTATGCTGTCACAGGTAGCCGGAGAATATGAAGAAAAATTCAAGAAAAATAATCTTGATTTAATTATTAAAAATGACGTTACGCCTGTCATGATTCAGGCAGATGGACGACATCTGTGGAGAGTGTTTGATAACCTGATGAACAATATCAACAAATACGCCCAGCCGGGTACGAGAGTGTACATTGACATCATTCCAAAGGACAGCGGAGCCATCATAACCTTCAAGAATGTATCAGCTACACCGCTTAATATCTCAAGCGATGAGCTCAAGGAGCGTTTTGTCAGAGGAGACAGCTCGCGAAATACCGAGGGCAGCGGACTGGGACTGTCTATTGCAGAAAGCCTTATGAAGCTTATGAATGGTACTTTGGAGTTGACTGTGGACGGTGATTTATTTAAGGTGACTCTGGAGTTTTAAACTTATAAGGCATTAGAAACAACAACAGCCGGGGCATCTGCCCCGGCTGTTACACTATTATTTTCAGACCAGCTGCTCAATAATGCAACTGTGATGCTTCTTATTCTTGCCATCCATATTATAATTTATTCCGACAAGCAGTACCTTACCAGAGTATTCCTTTAAAACCCCGTGATAACGTTTTTCCTTTATCTGCCTTATTGCACTATATGCCGATTGATTATATTTAAGTTCAATAATCATTGCAGGTCTTTCTCCTGCATTTAGCCTGGGTATGAAAACAAAATCAGCAAAGCCTTTGCCTGCTGGCATCTCTCTAACAACATTATAATATGCAGGTGCTGTAAAATATGCCATAGATAAAACACAGCTTAGTGAATTTTCATCATTATATTTAAGTATTGATGTGTAGGCATCGTGAGCTTTTTCAATGAGCTCGGCCACTTTTTCGCTGTCACCATTTATGGTTGCTTGCAAAAGTTCATCACATCTTGAAATCGAATCCGCTACTTTACTCCATCCACTTGTACAAAGTGCAGCCTGATAGGCTTTTTTAACCTCAAAATTTGGAACAAACGCATTTTTTTCATCTATTTTATATCCTAAATATCCCAAATGAATTAAAGCTGTGAGGGCTTCATCTTTAGATGAAATTGATACAAAATCATTCTGAAAGGTATCTGTATTCACGTAAACCATGCCATCTGATAACATTGTCATTATATCATCTTTTAAGCCATCATAATTCATCGTAATAAATGTGTTTATAGAGGCAAATGAAGATGTGTTTTTCCAATATGAATCGAATCTGTGCCTCTCTATTGCCATAGAAACAGAATTTGGATTGTACATATGAAGTCCATTAATCAAATAACCATTGTACCAAGCCTTCGTATTATCCATATCCAGTTGAAACTGTTCGCATAATTGTTTCACTTCATCTTCTGTAAATCCAAAAAACCGTGTGATAGGGTACGAATCAATCATAGTAAATTCGGTAAAATTATTTAGGGCAGACTCATCTTTTATCTTCTTAATCGGCAAAATTCCGGTAATATAAGCTAGTGCCAAAAATGATTTTGACTCCTCCGACTTGAATAATGAATGTAAAAACTGTAGATATTTGTGAACAAGCTCCTCTTCCTTGCTGTTACGGATAACGCAATCCCATTCATCAACTATTATCACAAAAGGAATCCCTGTATCTTTATAAATCACCATCAGATTATAGCTCAGACTATCCTCATAATTCAGCTTATCTCCAAATTCACGCCTGAAATCTTTGTAAATATATTCCTGTATTTTTTCAATCAGATTATCCTTATATGAATCCCAAAAGGTAGAAACATCAACATGAATAACATTATATTTATTCATGTATTTTTTATAATCGGAATATGTCTCAATCCTGGTACCGGCAAATATATCAGTAGAATCGCACCCCAGACTGTAATATGCATCTATCATACCTGCCGCGTGTGATTTGCCAAACCTGCGAGCATGACTGACAGCAATGCAGTTTCTTGGTGTGCCAAGCCATTCATTTGTGTAATTAAGCAGCTCTGTTTTATCAACATATATCTTATAATTTCGGTCTTTTCTGAAGCTATCATTGCTTGGGTTGAAATATATACCCATACTGTTGTTCCCCCTTTCGCTTTATATTTTTACTCCCTTTTTACAAATGTGTGTCTAATGCATAAAACCTTATAATTATTCGCTTTTACAACTTTTATACATTTTCTATTCATTTTTTCATAATGGGGAGCTTATTTTTGATAAGTTGTCGTGTAATCGTAAACTACTTGAAACTCCTCACAAAGAATTCTTGTTTGTCCATTGAATTCAGTTTTAGTTTCTTCAAATTCTTTTGTAAAGAATTCTTCATGAACCGCTCTCCAATATGCAAGACTTCTGTCTCCTTCCCCTTCCTTGTAAGCGTGTTCCTCTGATACTTCATTAAATGGAACGACTGTAGTCTTAGTGGTTTGAATAATGCAAATTGCCTCATCCTTTGAGTCTAAAATAATACTATAATCACCTGGCTGTGGTAATGGCTCTTCTTCTCCTTCCATAAAATATAGATCATATGCGGATGCAGTTGCAGTCTTGATTCCCTTTAATACAAGGTCTGCCAGCTGATCAGGTGCATCTCCAAATCCCCACGCGCTATAAGGAGTATCAATATCTATATTCTCTTTCTCGCAATATGCTTTCCATAATTCTTCTGCTCTCATAATTCTCCAATCTGCAAATCCCGATTTGCATAACAGCATTCTAACATATGTTGATAAAAAATACTACTGCCAAACTAAGGTCTACCAATTACTCTGATAGGCTCAGCTAACAAGCTTTTGAAATGGGACTACTTAATTAGGTATACCTAAAGCATTTGATAAATTGTTGATGAATGATTATGTTGTATCATATCCAATCCTTTATTAAGAAAGATATACCTGCTATAATTGTACCGGATAATAGTGTTGAAACACATGATATATAATTATAAATGGTGAAAAATGAAATGGCAATAAAAATGTAAATAGAAAACAAAAAGGAATGCTATTACAAATTATAATAACATTCCTTAATCATCATATCATCTCCAAAAACCTCTCATGAATCCGTGTATCATCATCAAGCTCCGGATGAAAAGCCAGCCCAATCTGGTTCTTATACTGCACACCGACAATTTTGCCGTCATACTCTGCGAGCACATGTACATCATTTTTGGCTGAGTCATCAATAGCTTCCACGTAAGGCGCCCTGATAAATGTCATTGTAAAGTCAAAGCTATTGTCAAACCTTGTTGTAGCCTCAAAGCTTCCAAGCTGTCGGCCGTAGGCATTTCTTTTAACAATGACAGGCAGAGTGCCGAAATATACGTTGTCATCGTTGCTGATATGTGAAGCTAAAAGTATAAGACCGGCGCAGGTTGCAAGCAACGGAAGTCCGTTTGCGATTCTTCCCTTAAGCTCATCAAACATATCAAGCTCACGGAGCAGCTTGCCCTGCACAGTGCTCTCACCGCCCGGCAGCACGAGTCCGTCTAAGTCACAGATATCTGATTTTTTGCGCAGCTCAACACACTCACAGCCTAAAGTCTCAAGCATGCGTTTGTGCTCAATAAACGCTCCCTGAACGGCTAAAACACCAATCTTAAGTCCTGATTTCATTTTATTTGCCTCTTTCCTCCATGATGATTTTAATCTCGCTCTCGTTGATTCCGACCATAGCCTCACCGAGATCCTCAGAAAGCTCTGAGATAAGCTTCGCATCTGTAAAGTTTGTCACAGCCTTTACGATAGCGGCAGCTCTCTTGGCAGGATCGCCTGATTTAAAGATACCTGAACCGACGAACACACCCTCAGCACCGAGCTGCATCATAAGAGCCGCATCAGCCGGAGTAGCCACACCGCCTGCCGCAAAGTTTACAACCGGAAGCTTGCCATTATCGTGAACAAACTTAACCAGCTCGAAAGGCACCTGAAGATTTTTAGCTGCCTCGAAAAGCTCATCCTCACGCATGGAAGTAAGCTTAGCAATCTCAGAATTCATCTTTCTCATATGTCTGACAGCCTGCACGATATCACCTGTACCGGGCTCACCCTTTGTACGGATCATGGAAGCTCCCTCGTTGATACGGCGAAGTGCTTCACCGAGGTCTCTTGCACCACATACGAAAGGCACCTTGAAATCTCTCTTGTTGATATGGTACACATCATCAGCAGGTGAAAGCACCTCAGACTCATCAATGTAGTCAATCTCGATAGCCTCGAGCACCTGAGCCTCCACGAAGTGACCTATACGGCACTTTGCCATGACAGGGATGCTGACAGCTCCTGAATTCCCTTGATCATCTTAGGGTCGCTCATTCTTGAAACACCGCCTGCGGCTCTGATATCAGCAGGGATTCTTTCAAGCGCCATGACAGCACATGCACCGGCAGCTCGGCAATCCTGGCCTGCTCCGGAGTCGTAACATCCATGATGACACCGCCCTTGAGCATCTGCGCAAGCCCTTTGTTGAGTTCGTATTGAGTATTCTTATTGTTTTCCATTTGTTAAATCTCCTTTTATTTTTATATTGTTTTTATGTCAATTTATATGACGGAAGTAGTCGGGCGTAAGCAAATATGTTTAGGTGGCGCAGGCGGCGAGTAGCGACGGTTTCGTCTGGCATAGAAAAACTATAAGGCATAATTCTTACAGTATCTTGGCAGCAAAGCGTAGCGAACACGAGAGTGTACACGCCACCTGCGCCACCGGGCTGTATTTGCTCATGCCAGCCATATATCATGGTTGCAATATTACGCCACATCTGGTAATATTAAAATATTCAAAATAAGGAAAATAAAAATGCCAGAAAGCGGTGAATCAAATGCTGACCTACGACCTCACAAAAACAGACGGGCCACTCTACAAATGCCTTTATGAGTGCATCAAAAACGATATATCACAGGGAAAATTAAGCTCCGGGGAGAAAATGCCATCAAAACGTACCCTCGCCAAGAATCTGGGGGTTAGTACCATTACGGTTGAAAATGCATATGACCAGTTGATAGGCGAGGGCTATATGTTTGCAAGGCCCAAGAGGGGCTATTTCATAGCCGATGTGTCAGATATCAGGGTAATAAAGGCACCGGTGCACAAGGAGCTTAGCATAAAACTGCCGCCTGAGCAGGATGAAAGTATATTTGACTTCTCATCAAACAGGACAGACTCGGGTAACTTTCCGTTTTCCATATGGGCAAAGCTCATGCGAGAGACGATTTCACTTAGGGAGCAGGAGCTTTTGTCGGTGTCGCCGTGTGGCGGAGTGAGAGAGCTTCGGGAAGCGATAGCAAGCCATCTGTCATCGTTTCGCGGTATGAATGTGGACCCGGACCAGATAATAGTCGGAGCGGGAACAGAGTATCTGTACGGACTGCTTGTGAAGCTTTTGGGTACGGACAAGGTATACTGCGTGGAGGATCCGGCTATAAGAAAATCAGCCAGATATACGAGTGCAACAATGCAAAATGCCTGCCGGTGCAGATGGATGAGCAGGGCATCATCGTGGAGCTTATAAAGAAAGCGAACGCGCAGATAGCACATATCAGCCCGACACACCATTTCCCGACAGGAATCACGATGCCTGTGAACCGCCGCTATGAGCTTTTGGCATGGGCCAACGAGAGCAGCGACAGATACATCATAGAGGATGATTATGACAGTGAGTTTCGCATGAACGGACACCCGATACCGCCCATCCTCTCGATAGATGCGTGTGAAAAGGTCATCTATATAAATACATTTTCAAAATCTCTCACATCCACCATCCGAATCAGCTACATGGTGCTGCCGGAGCATCTGGCAAATGAGTTTTACAGGAGGCTTTCATTTTATTCATGTACGGTATCCACCTTCGAGCAGTACACGCTGGCACGATTTATCAGCGAAGGCTATTTTGAAAAGCACATAAACAGGATGAGACTGCACTACGGCAGAAAGCGCCAGAGCGTGCTTTCGTCCATAAAAGGCTGCTTCACTGAAAAGGAATGCAGTGTAATAGAAAATGACTCCGGACTGCATTTTATCATACAGTTTGACACAAACATTCCGGACAAAACAGTTGAAGAAAGGCTTTTGAAAAAAGGCATAAAGCTTCAGGCGATTACACATTTCAACCTGAGCAAGCCAAAGGAAGACCGGCATCAGTTTATTATCAATTACTCCAACATTGATGCAGACAGGATAATGGATGAACTTTTAATTATTAAAGATACAATACTTTAACCAGACAGTACTTTAATAAAGCCGACTATAAAGCATATAAATAGTGTATACAAATAATAAATACAAACAGTGCGAATAATTTATGTGTGTAAAAATTTGACATAGATTTTACATACATCTGATAGAGCATTTTACAAAGCATCCATATAATGTATTCTCGAAGACAAGAAATTTATTACATGTTGCAGGAGATACAAATGGAGAAAAAAATCAAAATTCAGGTTCGCGACCTGAATCTGTATTATGGCCAGAATCATGCACTGCATGGTGTCAATATGGACATAAAAGAAAACAGCGTGACAGCGCTGATCGGACCGTCAGGATGTGGTAAGTCTACATTTTTAAAGTGCATCAACAGAATGAATGATCTGGTTGACAACGTCAGAATCGAGGGAAGCATAGAGATAGATGGTGAGAATATATATGCACCATCAGTCGATACAACCGTACTTCGTAAAAAGGTCGGCATGGTTTTCCAGCAGCCAAATCCGTTCCCGATGAGCATATATGACAATATCGCATATGGCCCGAGGGTGCATGGCATCAAGGATAAAAAGACACTCGATCAGATAGTTGAGGAAAGTCTTCAGGGTGCTGCGATATTCGATGAAGTTAAAGATAGATTAAAGAAATCTGCTATGGGACTTTCGGGTGGACAGCAGCAGAGACTGTGTATTGCGAGAGCGCTTGCCGTACAGCCGGAGGTGCTTTTGATGGATGAGCCTACATCAGCGCTCGACCCTATCTCTACTTCAAAGATAGAGGAGCTCATGGAGGATTTAAAGAAAAAGTACACAGTTGTGGTTGTAACACATAACATGCAGCAGGCAGTGCGTGTGTCAGACGATACAGCCTTCTTCCTTGTGGGAGATATGGTAGAGTTTGGTGACACAAAGACGATTTTCTCATATCCACAGGACAAGAGAACAGAGGATTACATCACAGGGAGGTTTGGTTAATGAGATCGAAATTCGACGAGCAGCTTAAGAAGCTGAATGAAGAAATGATGCACATGGGAAGCATGATTGAGGAGTCAATCCAGAAAGCAATCGAGCATTTATACATCAGGATGCCGATAGCGCCAAAGCCATCATGGAGGGCGATTCAGAGATAGACAGAGAGCAGAAAAAGATAGAGAGCCTGTGCTTTAATCTGCTCATGCAGCAGCAGCCTGTAGCAAGAGACCTTAGAACAATTTCAGCAGCGATGAAGATGGTTACTGATATGGAGCGTATAGGGGACCACGCAGCCGATATCAGCGAGATGACCATTTTGATGAGCAGTGACAAGCCATACAGGGTCAATATAGAGCATGTCAAGAGCATGGCTTCAGAGACAATGCTTATGCTTATCAGAGCAATCGAGGCATATGTTGAGAAGAACAATGACAAGGCTTACATAGTGATGAAGCAGGATGATGTGGTTGATGAGCTTTTTGATAAGGTAAAGGCTGAGCTTATTGATTTCATCAGGGAGCATCCGGAGGATGGTGAGCAGGCAGAGGATCTTCTCATGGTTGCAAAATACTTTGAGCGTATCGGAGACCATGCGACAAATATTGCAGAATGGGTTGAATTTGCACTTGATGACAAGGTTCGTAAGTCATGATTTAATTATCACACACAAATGAAAGGTATACATCGAATTGCAAGCAAGCATGCATCGATGATACCTTTTTACTCTTTAATCATGAAATTGATACAGACGATGGATTTTACATAAATTTTACATAAAACCATCGTCTGTTTTACATTAGTAATGTATAATCGAAAGTAAAATACAGGTAAAAATTTTACATAAGATTTTTTGAAATGGAGAAAGCTATGGCACTTATTTATATTGTAGAGGACGATGAGAGCATACGTGAGATAGAGACTATTGCTTTAAAAAACAGTAATTACATCGTCAGTGCATTTGAAAACGCAAAGGAATTTTACAAGAAGCTGGATGAACTCGTACCGGACCTCATACTGCTTGATGTGATGCTTCCGGATGAGAGTGGCTACGATATCGTGAGAAAGCTCAGAAAACGTCCGGCCACACAGGATATTCCTATTATAATGGTCACAGCCAAGACCACAGAGATGGATATGATAAAAGGGCTTGACGGAGGCGCAGATGATTACATCAAAAAGCCTTTCTCAATCATGGAGCTTATCACAAGAGTAAAGGCACTGCTTAGGAGAACTGCGAAGGAGGAGCCGAAGCTTTTAAAGCTGGATGATCTGGTGATTGACCATGAGCGCCATGTGGTTACAGTGAACAATGAGCCGGTTGACCTTACATACAAGGAGTATGAGCTTTTAAGGCTTCTGATGGGCAGTCAGGGTATAGTCATGACCAGGGAGGTTATCATGAGAAGCGTCTGGGATACTGACTTTGAGGGTGAGACACGTACGGTGGACATGCACATAAAGACACTCCGCCACAAGCTGGGTGACTATGGCAGCAGGATAAAGACAGTCAGAAATGTGGGCTATGTTATAGAATAATAGCTGTTATAATGATTTCTAATATACATAAGCGGAGCGTACAGCATGAAAAAGAAGATTAACTATTATCTGGTAGCAACAGCACTTTTTGTAGCAATTGCCACTATGGTTTCCATGACAGTAATCAACTATTACATCTTTCAGAAGCAGGTAAAGGAAGACCTGCAGGTCATGGCAGAGACAATAGAAAGCACCGAAATACTAAAACAGGATGTAAATGAAATCCCCCAGATTGACGTGGAGGGGATTCGTGTCACCTGGATTGACAAGGACGGCACAGTGCTGTATGACAATCAAAATGATGCGAAAAAACTTGAAAATCATGGCGATAGACCGGAAGTTGAATCAGCATTTGATAAAGGTACGGGAGACTGCGTGAGAACATCAGCCACCATGAACAGCAATACCTTCTATCATGCCATAAAGCTCAATGATGGAACGGTACTGCGTGTCTCCATTGCAGCGAGAAGTATCTGGAACATGTTTGCAAGCAGTATACCTGCCATGCTTATAGTGACGGTTATCATAGTAGGAATATGTGTGGTTCTCGCCAAGAGCCTGACCAGAAAGCTCATGAAGCCAATCGAAACACTCGCAGGCAACCTGGAGCAGGCCTCTGTCATCCAGAAAAAGACAGAGTACAAGGAGCTCGTGCCGTTCATGAATGCGATAAGGATACAGCATGAGGCGTGCTTGCCGCGGCAAAGAGCAGACAGGACTTCACAGCCAATGTGTCACACGAGCTAAAGACTCCACTCACAGCCATCTCCGGCTACGCAGAGCTCATAGAAAACGGCATGGTCGAAAAGGAGCAGCAGATTCATTTTGCTGCTGAAATCAGAAGAAATGCACAGCGCCTGCTTTCCTTGATCAATGATATCATAAAGCTCTCGGAGCTTGATTCAAGCGAGGCGCAGCAGGGCTTTGAACAGCTTGATCTATATGGTCTGGTCAAGGACTGCATGGAAAATCTACAGGTGAATGCCGAGCAGAGAAAAGTAGCACTCAATTTTGACGGCACTGACTGTATGGTACGAGGCAACAGGCAGCTTCTCACTGAGCTCGTTGAGAATCTCTGCCAGAATGCTATCCGCTACAACAATGAGGGTGGCACCGTAAATGTGACGGTACACAAGCTCGGTGGCAAGACAGTTCTCACGGTCGAGGACAACGGCATAGGCATCCCAAAGGATCAGCAGGAGCGCGTCTTTGAGCGCTTCTACAGAGTAGATAAGAGCCGCTCGAAGGAGACCGGCGGCACAGGCCTTGGGCTTGCGATAGTAAAGCATATAGTGGAGCTGCATGATGCAGGGCTTACACTCGACAGCGAGGTGGGGCGTGGCACAACAATAAAAGGTGGAGTTTTAGCTCCGCCTTTTTGCGTCTCCTGCGCCATACCGGGCACACAAGCTCTTGCAAAATAGTGGCGCAGTGTTTATAATCATATGTTAGCAGTGAAAACAAGGCAAAACCAGGAGGAACAGCCATGTATCAGGAAATATCAAAATTACTTATGTACGGAGATTTATCTCAGGATGAGATACTTTATAAATTGGGACAGCTCTTTGAGCAGTTTGAGGTGGGCGAGTACAACAAGACAGAGCTTGTGCGCGACATCAATACACAGGTCAAGAGAATCCTAAAGGTAGCGACAGACTATGGTTTTGATGACAATCTGTGGCACAACTATCTCACTTTCTTCCTTATGATGAGTGAGAATCCGTTTTCCATCACCTGTGAGAAGGTCGGAGCCAGTGATGGCAGCGTAAACGGGCTTGTGGCAAACGATTTCAGGATTTTTAAGAAGCTTTTCGATTATGATTTCAAGCCAATCGAGTCAGCACTCGGAATCGACTGCTTCACACAGATCAGCAATTATAAGGCTATCGTGAAAAAGGACCTTATGTACAATCACAATGTCAGCGAGAAAGTAAGGGCGCTGAGCAAGAAGCTTGAGGCAGCTAAGGATGAGCAGGAGTTCTTTGATGTGGTAACAGGCTTTTACAAGGCATACGGAGTCGGCATGTTTGGTCTCAACAAGGCATTCAGGATTGAGGAGCATCTGGACGGTGGCTTCTCCTTCATGCCAATCAACAATATGGATGCGGTCATGCTCGATGACTGATTGGCTATGAAATCCAGAAGAAAAAGCTCACAGACAATACAGAAGCGTTTGTACAGGGCAAAAAGGCCAACAATGTGCTGCTTTTCGGAGACAGCGGAACCGGAAAATCAACAAGCATCAAGGCCATTGTCAATCAGTATTATGATGACGGACTGCGCATGATTGAGATATACAAGCATCAGTTTAAATATCTGTCAAAGATTATCGCAGCAATCAAAAACAGAAACTACAGATTTATCATATATATGGATGACCTCTCATTCGAGGAGCATGAGATTGAGTACAAGTTCCTAAAGGCAGTTATCGAGGGTGGCGTGGAGACAAAGCCTGACAACATACTGATTTACGCAACCTCTAACCGCCGTCACCTGATAAAGGAGACATGGAATGACCGTAATGACCAGGACAACAGCAATGACAAGCACCACTCAGATACGTTGAGGAGAAGCTGTCACTTGTAAACCGTTTTGGTGTGACAATCAGCTACTCAAAGCCATCGCAGAAGGAGTTCTTCAATATCGTAACAGAGCTTGCGAGAAAGAGCGGCTGCACACTTTCCGACGAGGAGCTGTGCAGGGAGGCAAACAAGTGGGAGCTCAGCCACGGTGGTATTTCAGGACGTACTGCAACACAGTTTGTCAACTACATTATGGCTAATAATTAAGCAGCAGGCATAAGCATGAAAGGATAGTATATGCTCTACCAGATAAGTAATGGCGCTGTCGCATTTGGCGACGACGTCATTTTGCATAGTATAGATTTTGAAATCAGAAACACAGAAAAGATAGCGATAGTCGGCAGAAACGGCTGTGGCAAGACAACACTTTTAAAGCTCATTTCAGGCGAGGTTGAGATGGAAAAGCTCGACAGCGATGAGAGCGCCTTTATTGCAAAGGCAGGAAACCCGGAGATAGGGTATCTGAAGCAGATTGCGTTTGATGATCCTGATGTGACACTCGAGCAGGAGGTGCGCAAATGCTTCGTGAAAATGGACGAGCGAAAGGCAGAGCTTGCGCGCGCGGCGGCAGAGCTTGAGCATGATTATTCCGATGAAAAGGTAGCCAGATATACCGCGATGGAGGAAGCTTTCAAGGATGATGGCGGCTACTATTATGAGAAGGAATATGAGGTCATGATCCGCAAGTTCGGCTTCTCGGATGATGAGCGCAAAAAGCCAATCCGTGACTTTTCCGGAGGGCAGCAGACCAAAATAGCATTCATAAAGCTGCTTTTGTCAAAGCCTGACATACTGCTTTTGGACGAGCCGACCAACCACCTCGATGTCACGACGATTGAGTGGCTTGAGGGCTATCTGAAGTCGTACCCGAAGGCAGTAGTTGTCGTATCCCATGACCGTATGTTTCTCGACAATGTGGTAGATGTAGTATACGAGATAGAGTACGGCACAGCAAGGCGCTATCCGGCAATTATACCAATTTTATCGCCCGCAAAAAGGAAAACTACGACAAGCAGATGAAGGATCACATCGCCCAGCAGAAGGAGATAGAGCGTTTGCAGCGTATGGTTACGCGCTTCAAGGGCAAGCCGACCAAGACAGCCATGGCGCAGTCAAAGCAGAAGGCTATCGACCGCATGGTGATTATCGAGCACCGGACAAGTACGACAACAAGACCTTCCATGCCAATTTCCAGCCCGAAAAGGAGACCGGAAACGATGTGCTTTATACATCAGAGCTTGCAATCGGCTATGACCATCCGCTCTCCGTAGTGTCGCTTGATTTGAAAAGAGGCGAAAAGCTTGGCATACTCGGCGGAAACGGACTTGGAAAATCGACATTTTTAAAGACTATCGTGGGTAAGATCCCTGCACTTTCAGGCGAGTACCGCTTTGGAACCAACGTGCAGATAGGATATTTCGACCAGCAAATGGCCATGTATACAAGCAACAAGACTGTGCTCGATGATTTTTGGGATGAGTATCCGAATCTCACGGAAACCGAGGCCAGAAATGCACTCGGAGCCTTCCTTTTTTCAGGGGATGACGTGTTCAAGAACGTAAATATGCTCTCAGGAGGAGAAAAAGTCAGACTGGCGCTTTGCAAGATTTTAAAGACCAGACCGAACGTGCTCGTGCTCGATGAGCCAACTAACCATATGGATATCGTAGGCAAGGAAACGCTAGAGAGCATGCTTAAGGACTACAAGGGCACACTGATTTTTGTATCACACGACAGATATTTTGTGAAAAAGGTAGCCACACAGCTGCTTGTGTTCGAGGATGGCACGACCAATCTCTATCAGTTGGCTATGAGCAGTATCAGGAAAAGCTCGATCGTGAGGCTGAGGAAGGCAAAAATGTATACAGAGGCAATGCAATATTTGGCGGCGCGATAAGCCAGAACGGCGGCAGTCAGACAGGCAGTGATGCAAACCAGAGTACGTCACAAACCGTTGCAGCAGGTAATGTGGGCGAAAGCACCAATGCAAATAGCGCAGCCCAGGCTGGCGGCATGGCTGTCTCATCAACCGGCAAGGCATACTACAACCCGGGCAAGGAGCGCTCAAAGATACAAAAAAAAGGTCAAAAAGGCCGAGGAGGACCTGGCGGTCAAGGAAGCAAAGCTCGATGAGCTCAAGGCTGAGCTCATGAAGCCGGAGTATCAGTCAAGCTACTCAAAGCTCACGGAAATCCAAAACGAGATAGACGCTCTCGAGGAAGAAATCCTTATTGATATGGAGGCGTGGGAGGAGCTTTCCTCTCAGCTTGAGGCACTGGGATAGGTTAGATGCGCTGTGGTAGCTTAGAAACGTTGTGATAGCTTAGATGTGCTGTTGTAGTTGAGAAATGTTGCGATAGTGTATAAAAAATCACTCGACTTGATGTTTTTTATTCTGATGAAATCCCTAATCATAGCGAAATCAAGCGATTTCGCGAAAAACCGTAAATAAACCCTTGATTATTTATATAAATTGCATAAAAATGATTGATGAAAACGAAATTTATGGTATAATATTTACATGATACAGACAACGTATCAAATAAACGATAAAGGGGTTGGACATCATGAGAATAACAATTTCAGGAAAAAACATCGAATTAACAGAGGGGCTTAAGCAGGCAGTAGAGGAGAAGCTGTCAAAGCTGGAGAAGTTTTTTAAACCGGACACAGACGTATACGTTACACTCAGCGTAGAAAAGGATAGACAGAAAATCGAGGTTACTATCCGGCAAAGGGACATGTTATCCGTTCAGAGCAGGTCAGCAACGATATGTACGTATCAATCGACCTCGTAGAGGAAGTAATCGAGAGACAGCTTCGCAAATACAGAACCAAGATTTCCGCAAAGAAGTATGCACCGGCGATATTCCAGGATGATTTCGTGGAGGCAGACGATGCAGAGGACGAGGAAATCAAGATTGTCCGTACCAAGAGATTTGGTATGAAACCTATGTATCCTGAGGATGCATGCATCCAGATGGAGCTCTCAGGCCACGATTTCTTCGTATTCAGAAATGCAGAGAATGACGAAGTAAATGTAGTCTACAAGAGAAAAGGACATACATACGGACTTATCGAACCGGAATGTTAGACTCTTGTTTTTCATCATAATTTAACCTTTCTTTCATCGAAAACCGGCAGCCGTTGGCTGCCGGTTTTTATGTCTGTTTAACCTCATTTGGTCTTGGATATGCGATTGGTTCCAATGGCAGTAAGACCACAAAAAATAACCGCCCCAGCCTGGAAACTGAACGGTTATTTTAACTAAGTAAATGATCAGGCGAACCGTTGTTATAGGTAGCACCTTTTTGTTAACTATATTTTAACATTCATTTCTAATCATGTCAAAATTATTTCAAAAAATGAAATAATTGAGAGAATTACATAATTCATAGTCATTGATTTTACTGATGTTTCAGGACATATAAAAAACAATATATTTTTTAGTTTTTAGTTTTCAAAAGAAGCTTGCACAGAAATGTGGAGGCTCTTTTTATGTGAAATAATTAGAGGCTTCCACTATTATGCCAGAAGCCTCTAATTTTTAAGCTGTTTTGGGGATTTTTGCGGCTTCAGCTACTTTTTTTCTGGATTTTTTTCGGCTTATGGACTGGTTTTGGGATAAAGTCCATATAATGGTGTAAATTACAAATTTATATAAAAAAGAGCCGAGAGCTCATCTTTCAGTTATAATTAAGTTACCACACAAAAACATAATTGAAAGGATGAAACTCATGGCTCAATTAC
>ENA-OQAZ01000023-OQAZ01000023.1-human-gut-metagenome-genome-assembly--contig:-NODE-23-length-62931-cov-2.193348_pt1 | contig 62931 bp, 86 predicted proteins | sample MGYA00242737_ERZ504531 | MGnify/ENA primary metagenome ERZ504531 (study PRJEB26092, sample SAMD00036244) | human gut metagenome | host: Homo sapiens | study: EMG produced TPA metagenomics assembly of... | reverse complement strand
TAAAAAAGAAAGCTGTACACTACTTATGTAGTGTGCGGCTTTCTTTTTGTTTCATAGGAAATTCCGAAGGAACTTCCTATGAAACAAAAGGCACTGCGTGCCGGAGATGCGCACTCGCACGAAGATGAAGAATGTCGCAAGCGGTCTACGCTCCGCTTCGGTCGTTACTGAGCGCCACTGGCGCTCAGTAACGCACTCGGCGCGAGAATGTGCCGAGGCACATTCTTTCTTATATTTTTGCGTGAAATTACAGGGAAAGGGAATGAAGTTCCGTAAAAAATGAAGGATAAGATACATCTACACACTGACCATCCTGGATTTCAGTATTTCCCTCGGCGGCAAGGGCTGCGATGGAAAAGGCCATTGCGATCCGGTGATCCAGATAACTGTTGATCTGTCCTCCATGAACCGGATTACCGCCACGGATGATCATGCCGTCGTCGGTTGGTGTTACATCAACGCCCATGGCAAGAAGTCCTTCTGTAGTTGTTTTGATACGGTCAGTCTCTTTGACCTTCAATTCGGCAGCATCCCTGATGATCGTAGTTCCCTCGGCGAAAGCAGCCATCACTGCAATCATCGGAATCTCATCGATCAGTGTAGGGATGATTGCACCTTCTACGGTGGTTCCGTGAAGAGTGCTTGTACGTACAAGAAGATCGGCAGTTGGTTCACCACTGTCACGATTTTCATTTAGATAGGTAATGTCTGCCCCCATTGCCCTGCATACTTCAAGGATTCCGGCACGAGTCGGGTTGGTACCTACATTCTTTATCAGAAGTTCAGAACCTGGAACCAGAAGGCAGCAGCGATGAAGTAAGCAGCAGAAGAAATATCTCCGGGAACCAGGATCTTCTGTCCGTATAATTCCTCACATGGGAGAATAGATGCAGTTGCACTGCCATCAGAATGTACTTCTGTCTGTACGTTGGCACCGAAGCCATTCAGCATCAGTTCTGTATGATTACGGGAAAGTACAGGTTCTGTAACCAGGGTTAATCCGTCTGCATAAAGTCCTGCCAGGAGTACGGAAGATTTAACCTGAGCAGAAGCTACTTTTGAGTGATAGTGGATTGCGTGCAGGGATGGATTCTGACCGGCAGAAAGATGGCTGTTGATCAAAAGTGGTGCGCACCCGTTCCCATTCTGGCTTAAAATATCAGCGCCCATCATTCCAAGAGGCTCCATGATCCTCTTCATCGGGCGGGAGTTCAGAGAAGCATCGCCGGAAAGAGTGGTGGCAAACGGCTGACCGGAAAGAATACCGGAAATCAGTCTTGTAGTGGTTCCGCTGTTCCCCACATCTAAAAAAGAAGAAGGTTCGGAAAGTCCGTGAAGGCCTTTGCCGTGAACCAGGATACGGTCAGGTGTGTCTTCGATATTGATTCCCATGGCACGAAAGCAGCCGATGGTAGAGAGGCAGTCGGCACCGTGAAGAAAATGTGTGATCTCAGTAGTTCCTTTTGCCAGTGCACCGAACATAATAGAACGGTGGGAGATGGATTTATCGCCGGGAACAGATACTTCCCCGCGAAGCTGTTTAACAGGTTGGATTTGCATAATATAGTAACCTCTCATTCGTAAAATTCTATTTTCAAGCATTGTGACCAATTTACACAAAGTTCTGAAAAGATTTTTTGGACTGTCTTGCATTTAATGATGTGAGTGTCAAAAGTCCTCTTGCAAGCAAGCTTGCATCAGCTTTCTGACCTTTTGACCCTGGTATCATCATTTAATTATTAACGCTCATAAACAATATAACGATGCTTCTGCAAAAGGCTACTGCCTTCTCACAGGAGATGCTGTCATAGAATTCGATGCGGAGTACGCCTTCTTCAAATTCACGGTTATGAACGATTCCGATGTTCTTAATGCTGAGTGCATTAGAAGCGAGGATGGTCGCAATGGTGGCGATCACACCGGCTTCATCCGGGATGTCACAGTAGATCTCGAATGCACGCTTGATCGGGCCGGCAGAACCGTTTGGCATGGAATTGCGGTAGTTCCGGGAATGATCGAACATATCGTAGATTCCCTGGGAGTCTCCGGCATCAACCAGTTTTTTCGCTTCATTTAATGTTTCGATATAATTTCCAAGGATCTGGGAAATATTACTCTGATTCTGTGCACAGATATGTTCCCACATGGTCGGTGAGGAAGAGGCGATTCGCGTAATGTCCTTAAAGCCGCCGGCGGCGAGGGTTTTCATCAACTCATCCTTGGTGTCGGTGTCTCTGACAAAGTTGACCAGACTTGCGGCAATGATATGTGGCAAGTGGCTGATCGTGCCGGTGACGATGTCGTGTTCATGATAATCCAGTACGATCGGAAGTGCACGCAAGGATTCTACGAAGGATGCGTATGCATCAACCTTTTTTTTCGCTACTTTGGCGGAAGGGGTGAGAACAAAGTAAGCGTTCTCGATCAGGATTGGTTTGGAATTGGCAAAACCACTCTTTTCGGAACCGGCCATCGGGTGTCCTCCGATAAAGTAATCCTCCAGTCCCAGCCGGATGATCTCGTCATGGATCGGAGTTTTGACACTTCCGACGTCAGTTAGGATCATATCATCATGCAGGTAAGGCATCATCTGCTTTAAATATGCAGTATTGAAAGCAACCGGGGCACATAAGAAGATGTAGTTGCAGCCTCGGAAATTATCATCGATTGAGGTACAGGCCACATTGATGATGGATTCTTGTGTGGCAAGTGCCAGAGTTTCTCTATTCTTGTCGAAAGCGACAATCTCATAATCCGGATAATATCGCCGGATCGCCTTTGCAATAGAGCCCCCAATGAGTCCGAGTCCGATAAATCCGATTTTTTTCTGTTTCATAATCTTTCGTCCTTTCGTGATAGTCTACCTTTCATAATATAGGAAAACAGGCTATCTGTCAATAAAGCAATACTTTAAAGTGTAAAAGTGAAAGTTTTTGTTGAAATTCTATAAAATAGTTGTGTTTTTATAGAAAGTTTAGTACAATATATCCATGAGAAACTTTAGCAAGGAGGCAGCAAGCATGAAGGTTTACAGAACGGATGAAATTAGAAACGTGGTCCTTTTAGGACATGGGGGAAGCGGAAAGACCAGTCTGGCAGAAGCGATGGCTTATGTATCTGGAGCAACAAATCGTATGGGATCTGTTGAGAACGGTAATACGATCAGTGATTTTGATAAAGAAGAACAGAAACGTAAATTCTCACTTAGCACAAGTCTGATTCCGATTGAATGGGAAAAAGCAAAGATTAATATCCTTGATACACCTGGATATTTTGATTTTGTCGGAGAAGTGGAAGAAGCAGTCAGCGCAGCCGATGCAGCTGTTATCGTTGTTTCCGGAAAAGCCGGTGTGCAGGTAGGAACCGAGAAAGCATGGGAACTCTGTGATAAGTATAATCTTCCGCGTATGATCTATGTTACTGAGATGGATGTGATGATGCCAGCTTCCGTCAGGTTGTTGAAGATCTGACCGCAAGATATGGTAAAGTGATCGCACCACATTTCCAACCGATCCGTGAGAACGAGAAATTAGTAGGTTATGTCAATGTTATCAAGAATGCAGGTAGAAGATACACCGGACTTGGACAGAGAGAAGAGTGTGAGATTCCGGATTACTGTCTGCCGAACCTGCAGATTTACAGAGAGAAGCTTCTTGAAGCAGTGGCAGAGACCAGTGAAGCATTTATGGAACGTTATTTTGAGGGAGATGAATTCTCGGTTGAAGAGATCCGCTCTGCCATGAGAACAGAAGTTATGGACGGAGATATCGTTCCGGTAGCAATGGGATCCAATGTTCAGGCACAGGGTGTTGCAAACTTACTGTCTGATATCGTAAGATTTTTCCCAAGTCCGGAATACCGTGAATGCGTAGGTATCAACCGTAAGACCAATGAGATCTTTGAAGCACATCATGATTTTGCAGCCGCAAAGACCGCATATGTATTCAAGACCATGGTAGATCCGTTTATCGGAAAATATTCTTTTGTAAAAGTATGTTCCGGTGTATTAAAGGGGGATGATGTCCTTTACAATCCGGAGTCAGATGCAGAAGCAAAGATCGGCAAGATCTACACCTTATCCGGCAACAAACCGGTAGAAGTTCAGGAACTGTTTGCAGGTGATATCGGAGCGATTGCAAAAACTGACAAGTACAAAGACAGGGGATACCCTTTCAACAAAAAATACACCGGTATCTTATGGAAGAACCGAATACTCCAAACCGTATACATATATGAAGTATGTAGTGAATAACAAAGGTGATGAGGACAAGGTATCACAGGCTCTTGCGAAGATGATGGCAGAGGATGTGACACTGAAAGTGGTAAATGACAGTGAGAACCGCCAGTCACTGATTTATGGAATGGGTGACCAGCATCTGGAAGTGACAGCAAGCAAGCTGGCAGAACGTTACAAAGTCGGAATCAGACTGGAGACACCAAAAGTTGCGTTCCGTGAGACAATCCGCAAGAATTCGGATGTAGATACCAAGTATAAGAAACAGTCCGGAGGACATGGACAGTATGGACATGTTAAGATGCGTTTTGAACCATCCGGAGATCTGGATACACCGTATGTATTCCAGGAAGAAGTAGTCGGAGGTGCTGTTCCGAAGAACTATTTCCCGGCGGTTGAAAAAGGATTGCAGGAATCTGTATTAAAAGGACCTCTCGCCGGATATCCGGTAGTTGGCGTGAAAGCAACCCTGTATGATGGATCTTACCATCCGGTAGATTCTTCTGAAATGGCATTTAAGACTGCGACGATCCAGGCATTTAAGAAAGGATTTATGGAAGCAGGACCGGTTCTTCTTGAGCCAATCGCATCTGTGAAAGTAACCGTTCCGGATGATTATACCGGAGACGTTATGGGAGATCTGAACAAGAGACGTGGCCGTGTTCTTGGAATGAATCCACAGTCAGGCGGATATCAGGTAATTGAAGCGGATGTACCGATGACAGGCATGTTTGGATATTGCACAACACTTCGTTCTATGACAGGTGGACGAGGAAGCTATTCGTATGAATTTGCCCGTTATGAACAGGCTCCGGCAGATGTACAGGAAAAAGAAATTGAAAAGCGTGCAGCTGAAGAATAAGAATAAGGAAAAGCCGGGAGAAAATCCCGGTTTTTTCTATTGTACTTTCGTACTAAAAGTGGTATACATATTATGATGGTGGCAGCTTCGGCTGTCCCATTGGTATTTTATACAATTTTAGTATTAAAGGCTTAGTATTAAGAGCAAAAGTAGAGGAAAAGAAAAATGAAAATTGTAATTATTGGGGACGGGAAGGTTGGTCATAAACTGACCATACAGTTATCCGAAGAAAATTACGATGTGGTTTTGATTGACCAGAATGAGGGAAAATTAAAAGAAGCACTGAATCAGCTTGATATTCTCTGCATTACCGGAGATGGTGCAGATGCGAAAGTGCAGAAAGAAGCAGGAGTGCCGGGCGCTGATCTTGTTGTGGCATGTGCATCGACAGACGAATTGAATATGCTGAGCTGCTACTCGCAAAGAGACTGGGGGCAAAGCACACGATCGCCCGTGTAAGGAATCCGATCTATTATCAGCAGATCGATCTTTTGAAAGAGGACTTAAGACTGAGTATGGCTGTCAACCCGGAACTTATGGCTGCATTTGAGATTTCCAGATCGATCCTTCTTCCGGATACTGCAAAGGTAGAGACTTTTATGAAGGGAAAAGTCGAATTGGTAGAATTCATTGTCAAAGAAAGAAGCCATCTGGGCGGAGTATCGCTTGCTGAGCTTTATCGCAAGTTCCAGATCAAAGTTCTGGTATGTGCTGTAAGACGTGGATCGGAAGTGATCATCCGAATGGTGATTTTGTCATCCATGATGGAGACCGGCTTCATATTGTTGCATCCCACAAATATATTGAAGAATTTTTCCATCTGATCGGAAAGCGGAAAGAGCCGAAGAATATTCTGATTTGTGGTGGGGGAAAAGTCGGATATTATCTGGCAAAACAGCTTTTAGGACTTGGTATGCAGGTTAAGATCATTGAGCAGGACTGGAAGAAATGCGAAGATCTCTGCGACCAGCTTCCGAAAGCGACGATCATCTGTGGGAATGCCGCAGACCATGACCTTTTGATTGAAGAAGGAATTGAACAGGCAGATGCCTGGTCAGTCTGACCGGTATGGATGAGGAGAATATTATCCTTGCACTTTTTGCAAAGACAAAAAGGTGTGGACAAGATCGTGGCAAAGGTCAACGAAGACGGACGTGCCCAGCTTGTCGAGGAACTTGGGATCGATCTGATTGTATCGGCAAAGACTGCAACAGCAGATGCGATCATGAGTTATGTGCGTGCACGCCAGAATTCTCTCAAGAATGTCAATGTTGAATCTATGTATCAGCTGGTTGGCGGAAGAGTAGAAGCACTGGAATTTATTATCAAAGAAAAAACAGAATATACAGATATCCCGTTTAAGGATCTGGAACTGAAGCCGAACAATCTGATCGCATGTATCGGAAGAAAACGGCAGATTATTATTCCGGACGGGGATGAATCCATTCAGGTGGGCGACAGTGTTGTAATCGTTACGACCCAGAAGAAAGTTAAGGATATCACAGATATTCTGGCTGAGCAATAGGGGTGAAAAGAAATGAATGTGAAAATGATACGCTATATCATCAGTAAGATGATGGGAGTAGAGGGACTGCTGATGCTGCTTCCGATGATGGTTGGAATTATTTATGGCGAGCACACATCGGTTTATTTTCTGATTACAGCTGCGATCCTGACGGCAATTTATCTGCTGTTTGGCAGAAAATGCCCGGAGAACATGACGATTTATGCCAAAGAAGGTCTGATCATTGTTGCAACGGCCTGGATTTTCTGGTCACTTGCAGGTGCACTTCCATTTGTACTCAGCAAAAGTATTCCAAGCTATGTGGATGCTTTTTTTGAAACAGTATCCGGATTTACGACGACAGGTTCTACGATCCTGACTGAGATTGAAGGACTTCCGAAAGGAATTCTTTTCTGGCGTTCCCTGACACATTGGGTTGGTGGAATGGGAGTGCTGGTATTTGTTATGGTACTTACCTCTCTGGATGAGAAGAATTCCATGCATCTGATGCGTGCGGAAGTTCCGGGGCCAGAGGCAGATAAACTGGTTCCAAAGGCAAGAGGAACCGCAAGGATCCTGTATGGAATGTATTTTGCACTGACTGCAATTGAGGTAGTTTTTCTTCTGGCAGGAGGATGAACCTGTTTGACGCAGTGACACATGCATTCAGTACTGCCGGTACCGGAGGATTTTCCGGCTACAATGCAAGTGTGGCACACTTCAACAGTGCCTACATTGATGGTGTGATCACCGTATTTATGATCCTGTTTGGTATCAATTTTAACCTGTATTTCTTTCTGCTTTTGAAAGAATTTAAGAGTGTATTTAAGAATGAGGAGCTGCGTGCTTACCTGGGAATCATTGCAGGAGCAACCGTTGTGATCACCTGCAATATCACCGGAGGTTATCATTCTCTTTTAAAGGCATTCCGCTATGCGGTGTTCCAGGTGGCATCCGTGATCACGACAACTGGATTTGTGACGGCAGATTTCAACAAGTGGCCGGAGCTTTCCAAATGTGTTCTGCTTCTTGTGATGGTAATCGGTGCTTCTGCCGGTTCAACAGGCGGTGGTATCAAAGTATCAAGACTTCTGATCCTGGTAAAAAGCATCCGCCGGGAGCTGAAAACTATGATCCATCCGAAAGCAGTCAATATCGTAAAAGTAAATGGGAAAAAAATGAAAGAAGAGACGATGCGGGGGGTATATGTATACTTTATTGCGTATATACTAATCCTGATCGTATCCGTGCTTCTGATCTCGATCAATAACTTTGATTTTACTACTTCATTTACCGGAGTGCTTACTACACTTAATAATGTAGGACCGGGACTGAATCTGGTAGGACCGGTGGAAAATTTTGCGAAGTTCTCAGACTTCTCGAAGATTGTGTTCTGCGTGGATATGCTGATCGGACGACTGGAGATCTTCCCGTTCTTGATGCTGTTCTCGCCGTCACTTTGGAGTAGAAAATTCTAAGACAGCTTCGGTAAGGCAAAACGATGAAAAGGAGAATTTATGAAAAAGAAAAATATAGCGATTAGTTTTCTGCTGCTTTTAGTGGCAGCAGGAATCTGGTATTATGTATCACTGCCGGCTTTTAATATCCATTCTTCCGGAGTGTGGTATTTTGTGCTTGTTCTGGTGCTTGCGGTCGGTCTTGTGCTTGCAGGAAAAAAAGGCTTGCGATACGGAGCGATTGATCTGAAGGAGATGAAGAATCCAAAGGTTTCAATGGTGTGTCCGTCTTTTATTCTTTTGTTAGTGATTTATCTGGCCGGAACCATTCTTTCTTCACCGATTGTGAATGCGAAGAAATACCAACAGCTTCTGAAGGTAGAAGAGGGCGAATTCACAAAAGATATCGAGGAGCTTTCCTTTGACCAGATCCCGCTTCTGGATAAGGAGTCTGCGCAGCTTTTAGGAGACCGGAAGATGGGAAGCATGTCAGATATGGTATCCCAGTTTGAGGTGGACGATATTTACAGTCAGATCAACTACAAGGATCGTCCGGTCCGTGTGTCACCTTTGAAATATGCGAATCTGATCAAATGGTTTACCAATCGGAAAGATGGACTTCCTGCATATATCCGGATCGATATGGCAAGTCAGACAACGGAGATGGTAAAGCTGGAGCAGGGAATGAAGTATTCGACCAGCGAGCATTTTGGAAGAAATATTTACCGTCATCTTCGTTTTGCGCATCCGACTTATATTTACGGAGACCTTAGTTTTGAAATTGATGATAATGGTGTTCCATACTGGGTAGCACCGGTCAAAAAGTATAATATCGGTCTTTTCGGAGGAGAAACGGTAGGACATGTGGTGCTCTGCAATGCGATCACCGGTGAAATGCAGGACTACAGGATCGATGAAGTCCCGGAATGGATCGACCGACCTATTCGGCAGATCTTCTGGTACAGCTTTATGATTATTATGGCACGTTAAAGCATGGGTATTTTAACAGTGTACTCAGCCAGAAAGATTGTCTGAAGACAACAAACGGATATAATTATCTGGCGATTGATGATGATGTATGGGTGTACACGGGAGTAACTTCTGTAAACAGTGACCAGTCCAATGTGGGATTTGTTCTGATGAACCAGAGAACTATGGAGACAAAGTATTATCCGGTGGCAGGTGCGATCGAGGATTCTGCGATGGCATCGGCAGAAGGACAGGTACAGAACCTGAAGTATCGGGCGACTTTCCCGCTGCTGCTTAACATTTCCGGGGAGCCGACTTACTTATGGCACTTAAGGATGATGCAGGACTTGTGAAAAGTATGCAATGGTCAATGTCCAGAAGTACCAGGTTGTTGCGATCGGAGACACGGTAAGTGCATGTGAAGAATCCTACAATAATCTGCTTCTTACCAATGGAATCAAGGAAAAAGAAGAAGTGAAGATGGATACCGGCACGATCGAAGGAAAGATCACGAAAATCGCCCAGGGTGTTATAGATGGAGATTCTCATTACTACATTATGCTGGAAGGATCAGATGAGATTTTTGATGTATCGGTAGTCGATTTTATTGAGATCATCAAGTACAATGTGGGAGATGATGTAAAACTGGAGTATGCAAAAGGGGATAAGGCAAATACGGTTTTGTCTTTGAAATAGCATGATGTTGGGGTCAAAAGGTATTTTGACCCCTTTGATACCAGATTGCGAGAGTGCAAAAATCCTCTTGCAAGCAAGCTTGCATCGGCTTTCTGACCTTTTGACCCTGGTATCATAGCATAAAAAGAATGTGCTCTGTCACATTTGGAAAACCATAAAAGGAGGGATGAAGATTTACAGAAAATCTTCATCCCTCCTTTTGGATAATGTCTATCTTAGTTAAGGAGTGTACAATCTTCAAAATTTACATTACCAAGCTGTTCATTCGTTGCACTGATGCTGACATAAAAATCTACATCATTTTCTTTGGAGATCTTTTTCAGTGTTTCGATGAAAGAAGGAATGTTCTCAAGTGTGATGTCGGCGTGCTTTAAAATACCGTCGATAAAGATTGCTTTGATATCATGGTCTGCGCTTAACATACCGTAAATAAATCCAAGATATTCATCGGTATTGGTGATTACATCATAGTCATCCATGCAGATCGCTCTGATGTTGAAAGATAAGCTGTATGTATCTCTGTGGCTCTTCTTGATGAAGAATACGTTTCCTTCACATGTCTTTACAGCTTCGTTAGCACGTTCGATCATTTGCTGGGTTTTTCCGCTTCCTTTTGGGCCTGTCAATAAATTAACCATATTATCAAGTCTCCTTTGTTTATGAATTTGTACTAAAAAAGTACGAGATTTTATAAAACTATTATACACTAATCACAATGCATTAACAAGCTATTTATTTGCATCTTTTAAAGAAATGTGATACGATATAGCTCGGAAACAATTTGCAGTTAGAAAAGGCTAATTTATAAAATTATAATAATAAGAAAAGAGGAACGAAAAATGACGAAAGTTGATATTATTTCTGGTTTCCTGGGAGCAGGAAAGACAACATTCATCAAGAAACTGATCGAGGATGTATTTCCGGGAGAAAGACTGGTCTGATCGAGAACGAATTTGGGGAGATCGGTATTGATGGCGGATTCTTAAAAGATGCCGGCGTTGAGATCACAGAGATGAACTCAGGATGTATCTGCTGTACAGTGGTGGGGATTTTAGCAAAGCACTTCAGAAAGTACTTGTAGATTATACACCGGATCGTGTCATCATCGAACCTTCAGGAGTTGGAAAGCTTTCTGATGTTGTAAAAGCAATCGAGGGTGTCAAAGATGAGGCAGATATTGAGATTGACGGAAGAATCACAGTTGTTGACGGTAAGAAAGCAAAGATCTATCTCAAGAACTTCGGAGAATTCTTCAATAACCAGGTAGAGCATGCATCTACGATCGTTATCAGCCGTACCCAGATGATGACAGATGAAAAGGTAGAAGAGTGTGTGCATATGCTGCGTGAGAAAAATGCAGAGGCAACCATTATTTCCACACCTTGGGAAGAACTTGGAAAAGATGCCGTTTTGCATGCCCTGCAGCATGGCGCTGAGATCGAAGGTATCTTGGAAGAACATGCACATGAGCATGACGACCACGAACATCACCATCATCATGATGACGAATGTGGCTGCGGTCATGATCATGATCACGACCATCATCACGATCACGAAGAGCATGAGCATCATCATGAACATGATGAGAACTGCACCTGCGGATGCCATGACCATCACCACGGACACGAAGGACATCATCATGCAGATGAAGTATTTACGAGCTGGGGCAAGGAGACTGCTCATAAGTATACAGAAGAAGAACTGGATTACCTGCTGAAAGCATTATCTGAGACAGATGCTTACGGAACCGTACTTCGTTCCAAAGGAATTATCCAGATGGCAGACGGTTCCTGGAAGCAGTTTGATATGGTTCCGGAAGAATATGAAGTCCGTGAGGGACAGGCTGATTACACAGGACGTGTATGCGTGATCGGAACAGATCTCAAAGAAGAGGATCTGATTAAGTTATTCCATATCTAGGAGGAGCAAGCGGCGATGACAACACCGGTATATATCTGTACAGGATTTCTGGACAGTGGAAAAACAACATTTATCAAGGACACACTGATGAAGCAGGAATGGATCGAAGAAGGTCCGACATTGCTTTTGCAGTGTGAAGAGGGAGAGGAAGAGTACTCGGAAAAATATCTGGATGAGAACGGACTGTTCCTCTTCAATATAGAAGAAAGAGAAAAGTTAAATAAAACTTTCTTTGAAAACTGTGAGAAGATCTATCATCCGGTTCAGGTGATCATTGAGTACAATGGAACCTGGGATCTGCAGGAAATCCTGGATGAAGATTTTCCACGCAACTGGGAGATTCAGGGTGTGTACTCAACGGTTAGCGGTGAGACGCTGGACATGTACCTGAAGAATATGCGGAATATGCTGATGAACCAGCTTACAGAATCTGAGTTGATCATCATCAACCGTTGTGGGGAAAATACAGACCGAAGTGCGTTCAGACGTGCCCTTAAGATCCAGAACCCACAGGCACAGCTGATTTTTGAAGGCGTGGATGGCAATATTATCCCGCAGACAGAAGAGGATCTGCCATATGATCTGAAAGCAGACCATATCTTCATTGATGATGTGGACTTTGGGACCTGGTATGTGGATGCATATGAGCATCCGGAGCGCTACGAGCACAAGAAGATCACCTTCCTTGCACAGCTTTTCCGTCCGAAGGGAATGCCGGCAAATATGCTGATTCCGGGAAGACAGATCATGACCTGCTGCGCAGATGATATCCGTTTCTATGGATATCCATGTAATCTTGGAAGGGCAGCGCAGATTACACAGAGAAGCTGGAAAAAAGTAACCGTCAAGTTCGAGTACGAAGCGTACCGTCCGATGGTTCCAAAGCAGCCGGTTCTTTATATGCTGGAGATGGAATCCGCAGAAAAACCGGAAGAAGAGGTAGTATATCTTGGATAAATTTCAAGTATTAAAGCAATTTTTTGGCTATGACGGATTCGACCGGGACAGGAGAAGCTGATCGATGCGATCCTGTCCGGTCGGGATGTACTCGGCATACTGCAACGGGAGCCGGAAAGTCCATCTGTTTTCAGATTCCGGCTCTGATGATGGGAGGTATTACACTTGTGATATCTCCCCTTATTTCTCTTATGAAGGATCAGGTGGCATCCCTCAACCAGGCAGGGGTTCATGCAGCCTATCTGAACAGTTCCCTGACTATGGGGCAGTACCGAAAGGCACTTGCTTTTGCAAAAGAAGGAAGATATAAGATTATCTATGTGGCACCGGAGCGGCTGGAAACTGCAGAGTTTATGGATTTTGCTATGAGCGTGGATATTTCTATGATCGCAGTCGATGAAGCGCACTGTGTTTCCCAGTGGGGACAGGATTTCCGGCCAAGTTATTTAAAGATCACAGAGTTTGTAGAGTATCTTCCAAAGCGGCCGGTTGTGAGTGCATTTACTGCAACAGCGACGAAAGAAGTAAGAGAGGATATGATCGATATCCTGATGCTGGAGGATCCGGAAGTAGTAATGACAGGTTACGACAGACCGAATCTATTCCTTGCGGTACAGTTCCCAAAGAATAAATATGCCGCGCTCAAAGCATTTATTGAGGAGCATCCGGATCAATGCGGGATTGTCTACTGTCTGACCAGAAAGCAGGTGGAGGAAAATTGCGCACTCCTGGAAATGGATGGGTTTTCCGTGACCAAGGTATCATGCGGGACTGACAGACCGGGAGCGGCGTGATAATCAGGATGATTTCATTTATGACCGGAAGCAGATCATGGTGGCGACGAATGCATTCGGGATGGGAATTGATAAATCCAATGTCCGCTTTGTCGTACATTACAATATGCCGAAGAATTTGGAGTCCTATTATCAGGAAGTGGGACGCTGCGCCCGAGACGGTGAGCCGGGGGAGTGCCTGCTTTTATATAGCGGACAGGATGTGATCACAAACCAGATGTTCATTGAGAACAACCGCGACAATCAGGAACTGGATGAACTGACGCGCCGGATCGTGATGGAGCGGGATCAGGAGCGCTTGAAAAAGATGACTTATTATTGTTTTACAAAGGAATGTCTGCGTGATTATATTCTGCGGTATTTTGGGGAATACGGAAGCAATTACTGTGGGAACTGTTCGAACTGTAAGACGCAGTTTGATACCGTGGATATGACGGCAGAGGCAAGGATACTTGCCATGTGTGTAAAAGAAAGTCATCAGCGTTATGGAATTAATGTGATTCTGGATACGGTGCATGGGGCAAACAATGCGAAGATCCGACAGTATGGCATGGGTGTCAGTCCGGCTTACGGGGTACTTTCTAAGACGCCATCGTGGAAGCTCAGGCAGATATTCAACCAGCTTCTGGCAGAAGGATATCTGAAGACCACGCCGGATTCTTATATGATTGTGAAGCTGACTGAAAAGTCGGAAGCACTGATTGCAGGGCAGGAGACATTTACAATGAAGATGGCAAAAGAACCGGAGAAAGAGGCGAAGACAACACCGAAGAAAAAAGTGAAGAAAACGGCCGGACTGGTTCTGAATAAAGAGCAGGAAGAGTCTTTTGAAATCCTGCGCGTTCTGCGGGCAGAGATAGCAAGAGAAGAAAAAGTTCCGCCTTATATTGTATTTTCCGATAAGACTCTTGTGCAGATGTGTATCGAAAAACCGACAAATAAGAATGCTATGCTGAAAGTTTCCGGTGTGGGAGAGTTCAAGTTTGAAAAATATGGAGAGCGCTTTCTGGAGGTGATCCGGTCGTGGATATAGAATATCATCTGATCCGGTCAGATAGGCGCAGTATTGGAATCGAAGTTGACCGGGAAGGAAAGGTGACGGTCCGTGCACCCTATTCCTGTGAGAAAAAGCGGATTGACCGGTTCCTTCTGGAAAAAGAGAACTGGATCCGACAGAAGGTAAAGCTTCAGAAGGAAAATGCAATGAAGCGGCAGGAAAAGAGAGAGATGCCGGAAGCAGAAAAGAAATATTACCGGAATCTGGCAAGAGAAGTATTAGGTGCAAGGACCGGATACTATGCCCGGAAAATGGGTGTGACCTATGGACGTATTTCCATCCGGGAGCAGAAGACCAGGTGGGGAAGCTGCAGCAGCGTGGGGAATCTCAATTACAACTGGAAGCTGGTGCTGATGCCGCCGGGAGTTCTGGATTATGTTGTGGTGCATGAGCTGGCACATCGTAGAGAAATGAATCATTCCGCTGCATTCTGGAAGGTCGTGGCGACGTGGATGCCGGACTATAAAAAATATAGAAAATGGCTGAGAGATAACGGAAATCAATTTTAAATAGGTAAAAATAATCAAGAATTCGTAGAAAACAATCAAGAATCTCTTGACGGAACTTGTATTTATTTTTATAATAACAAGGTATATGAAAAAAACAAGGATAAGGATCAGTAAAAGATTAGAGTCTGTACAGAGAACTGCCGGGTGGTGCAAGGCAGCAGATCAAATCTTTGAACTCGCCTTTGAGTTCTTCTGCTGAACGGTTTTCAGATAGGCAGAAGCGGGAATTCGTTATAGAATCACAAGTGCGCTGCACCGTAAGTTATGTTACCGGGATGCGGCGAAGAAGAGTGGTACCACGGAATTTAATCTTTCGTCTCTTTGAATTTATCAAAAGAGGCGAAAGATTTTTATTTAACAGGAAATCCTGATGAAATTTCCTGTTAAATAAAAGGTTAAGACACTTTTTTTCATACTGAAACAATACCAGGAGGAAAGAAAAATGGCAGTACCTTACAATCATAAGGCAATCGAAAAGAAATGGAAAGAAAAATGGGCTGAGAATCCGGTTAATCCGAAAGTGGATGAAAACGGCAACCCGAAAAAGAAATATTATTGTCTGGACATGTTCCCGTATCCGTCAGGAAACGGTCTTCATGTAGGACACTGGAGAGGCTATGTTATCTCCGACGTGTGGAGCCGTTACAAACTGCTTCAGGGATATTACATCATTCATCCGATGGGATGGGATGCATTCGGTCTTCCGGCTGAAAACTATGCGATCAAAATGGGAACCCATCCTGCAAAATCGACAGCAGCAAACATCGCGAATATCAAACGTCAGATCAATGAGATCTCAGCGCTTTATGACTGGGATATGGAAGTCAATACAACAGATCCTGATTTCTACAAATGGACACAGTGGATCTTTGTAAAGATGTTCAAAGAAGGACTTGCATACGAAAAAGAATTCCCGATCAACTGGTGCCCGTCTTGTAAGACAGGTCTTGCAAACGAAGAGGTTGTAGGCGGAAAATGCGAACGCTGCGGCGCTGAAGTTACAAAGAAGAACCTTCGTCAGTGGATGCTGCGTATCACAAAATATGCAGACCGTCTGTTAAATGACCTGGATAAGCTTGACTGGCCGGAAAAAGTTAAAAAGATGCAGACAGATGGATTGGTAAATCTTACGGTGCAGAAGTAGATTTCCCGGTTGAAGGAAGAGAAGATAAGATCACTGTATACACAACAAGACCAGATACGCTTCATGGAGCAACCTTCATGGTACTTGCACCGGAACATAAGCTTGCAGCAGAGCTTGCAACACCGGAACACAAAGAAGAAGTAGAAAAATATATCTTCGATTCTTCTATGAAGTCTAATGTAGACCGTCTGCAGGACAAAGAAAAAACAGGTGTATTTACAGGAACTTACGCGATCAACCCTCTGAACGGAGCAAAGGTACCGATCTGGCTTTCTGATTATGTACTGGCTGATTATGGTACAGGAGCCATCATGTGTGTACCGGCTCATGATGACCGTGACTTTGAATTTGCAACCAAGTTCAACATCCCGATCATCCAGGTTATTGCAAAAGACGGTAAAGAAATCGAAAATATGACAGAAGCTTACACAGAGGCTTCCGGAACGATGATCAATTCCGGAGAATGGAATGGCATGGAAAGCTCTGTCCTTAAGAAAGAAGCTCCACATATCATCGAAGAAAGAGGAATCGGACGTGCAACTGTAAACTACAAGTTGCGTGACTGGGTATTCTCCCGTCAGAGATACTGGGGAGAACCAATTCCGATCGTACACTGCCCGGAATGTGGCGCTGTACCGGTACCGGAGGATCAGCTTCCGCTGAGACTGCCGGATGTAGAATCTTAACTGAACCGAGGAACAGGAGAATCTCCACTTGCGGGAATCGATGAATGGGTAAATACAACCTGTCCTGTTTGTGGAAAACCGGCAAACGTGAGACAAATACCATGCCGCAGTGGGCTGGATCTTCATGGTATTTCCTGCGTTATGTAGATAATCACAACAACGAAGAACTTGTATCCAGAGAAAAAGCAGATGCAATGCTTCCGGTAGATATGTATATCGGTGGGGTAGAACATGCAGTACTTCACCTTCTGTATTCAAGATTCTATACTAAATTCCTTTGCGATATCGGTGTGATCGATTTTGATGAGCCGTTTATCAAACTGTTCAACCAGGGAATGATCACAGGTAAGAATGGTATCAAGATGAGTAAGTCAAAAGGAAATGTCGTGTCTCCGGATGATCTTGTAAGAGATTATGGATGCGATTCTTTAAGAATGTATGAACTCTTCGTAGGACCACCGGAACTGGATGCAGAGTGGGATGACAGAGGAATCGATGGTGTATACCGTTTCCTTAAGAAACTCTGGAACCTGCTTATGGACAGCAAGGATAAAGATATCAAACCAACCAAAGAGATGATCAAAGTACGTCATAAACTGGTTTATGATATCACAACCCGTCTGGAAAGCTTCAGCCTGAATACCGTTATTTCTGCATTCATGGAGCATACAAATACACTGGTTGCGATCGCTAAGAAGGAAGGCGGAGTAGACAGAGATACTCTGGATACCTTGCTGTATTACTGGCACCATTTGCACCACATATGGCAGAAGAAATCTGGGAAGAACTTGGCAACAAAGAAAGCGTATTCCGTGCCGGATGGCCAAAATACGATACAGAAGCCATGAAAGATGATGAAATCGAAATTCCGGTACAGATCAATGGAAAAACAAGAGCAGTCATCAAAATTTCCGCAGAGGCTACAAAAGAAGAAGCAATCGCTGCCGGAAAAGAAGCAATCGCAGATAAACTTACAGGAAATATCGTAAAAGAAATCTACGTTCCGAAGAAGATCATAAACATTGTTCAAAAATAGGCAGTGCAAATAAGGAAAGCCGAGGTCAAATCCTGCTAGCAGGAATTTGACCTCGGCTTGAGTTATTTATAGGGCGTATGCCCGTCAATCGAACGAACTATGTTCGTGAGATTGTGCACTGCCGTAAATTTGCGACAAAGTAATCCATTCAAGGCGTACGCCCGTCAATCGAACGAACTATGTTCGTGAGATTGTGCACTGCCGTAAATTTGCGACAAAAGTAATCCATTCAAGTATAAGTCCGTCAATTTTCCGGTAATCCTTTACGGATTCCAAAATATGAAGTAGAATAAAGAAAAAGATTTCACCGGTATATTAGATTCAAAAAGCAGGAGGAGGATCGGTATGGACATTGCAACAATGGTTGCAATCAATAATCTGAATATGATGACAATGATGCAGGCCATGCAGCAGAGACAGAATGTAATTACGATTTTAAGCAATGGAAAGGAAAAGCGGATTATGGAAGGTTCAATGTTAGATCAGTATATGGGAAAAAGCTGTACAGTAAGTCTTTTTAACGAAGTAGGCGCAATTAAAGGAACACTTATGGAAGCTGATTCCCAGTGGATCAAAGTGGATGCAGGGAAAAAGGGAATACAGCTGATCAACCGGAATATGGTCAGAAATATTACATTTGATAACAAATAAAAATATGCTATACTGTTCTTGAACTTTGAGTAAGGAGGAACAAACAGATGGGAAATGTACACAGTATAGACGTAGAAGAGGATCAGTTTGCATACCGTTATGATACGCAGCTTTTGATTGACAGAAGAGATGAAGATCTGGATGAAGATGAGATTGCAGAATATATATCCGAACATTTTGAAGGAAACTGTCTGATCGCGGTAGGAGATGAAGATCTGATCAAAATTCATTTCCATACAAACGAGCCATGGAAGATTCTGGAATATTGTAATAGTATTGGCGAGATTTACGATATCGTAGTGGAAGATATGATCCGGCAGTCAGCTGGGTTAAAAGGATAGTATGTACCTGATATCACTTTATTTTGACGAAGGGACAAACAAGAAGATCCAGTTATATATGGAACAGATTGCACAAAGAACGGGCAATATGGCGATGATTGACGGAAAGGTTCCGCCACATATTACCTTATCGGCATTTGATATGGCAGAAGAAGAGAAAGCAATCGCCGGCTTTACGGCAATGGAACAGGAATTTGAAAAAGGACAGATTTTCTGGTGCTCGGTAGGGATGTTTCTGCCACATACAATTTATTTGTCACCGGTTTTAAATGCATATCTGCAAAAGCTGTCAGAGTCTGTTTTCTCAAAGATCAGATATCTGGAGGAGGTACGGATCCAGATCAGATACCAGCCGTTTTCCTGGTTCCCGCATACAACACTGGGAAAAAGACTGAACCAGGCGGAAATGCGGGAGGCATTTGTTGTGATGCAGAACCAGTTTGCACCGTTTACAGGTGAAGCGGTTGAGATTGGGCTTGCGAGGACGAATCCATATAGGGATTTATGTAAGATAAAGTTAAAATAAAAAGAAGATTTTCGCGGATCTGAATCGACACGTGAAAATCTTCTTTTTCGCTATCAGAGGAGCTATCCGAGCACAGTTCTACTAAAGCTTTCCCTCTGGAACTCTGGAAATGATCGTCCGGTTGATCCGTACCAGGAAGAAGGAGGATACCATAAGTGAAATGATCTCCGCAATCGGGAATGACCACCACACTACATGAAGACCGCCAAGCTTTGCAAGGATATATGCGGCAGGGATCAGTACAAATAACTGACGCATAATGGAGACGATCATGCTGAAAAATGCTTTTCCAAGAGCCTGAAATACTGTTCCTGATACAATACAGAACCATGCGATCAGATAGTGGATTCCGATGATCCGCAGGGCAGGAACTCCGATGGTGAGCATCTCGTCCGATGCATTGAACATACCCAAAAGTATCTGTGGGATTCCTTCAAAGCAGAGGAATCCGATGAAGTGAGGCAGAAGGCAACTAGCATACTGAGCTTGATCGTTTTGAGCATACGTTTTCTCTGACCGGCACCATAATTGTAGGCAATGATCGGAGTAATCCCATTGTTGAGACCGAATACCGGCATGAAGAAGAAACTCTGTAGCTTAAAGTAAACGCCGAATACAGCAGTTGCGGTTGATGAAAACTCGATCAGGATGCGGTTCATGCAGTAAGTCATAACCGATCCGATGGACTGCATAATAATCGTTGGAATTCCAACTGCATAAATGGTGCCGATAATATGGAAATCGAGTCTGAACCCATGAAACTTCAGTTTCACATCATGATTGTACCGGTGGTTACAAAATCCGGCGACAAGTGCGGCAACGCATTGTCCGATCACGGTTGCAACAGCAGCTCCGGTCACACCCATTTTTGGAGCTCCGAGAAGTCCGAAGATCAGGATTGGATCAAGAATGATGTTAGTGATTGCCCCTGTCAGCTGGGAAGTCATACTGAAGATGGTTCTTCCGGTTGAAGTAAGAAGACGTTCAAAGAAGACCTGTGCAAGCAGCCCGAAAGAAAAAATCATGACGGTGCTTAAGTACTCAATTCCGAGTTCCATGATCTCCTGGTCAGCATTTCCAATCTGACTTGCGTAAAAAGGACGGACGATCGTAAAGCCAAGAATGAAAAATACGAGATAGCTGAAAAAATATAAAACGGCGGCGTTGCTTGCAGTTGCATTTGCTTTTTTGAAATTTTTCTCTCCAAGTGATTTGGAAAGGAGTGCATTCATGCCGACACCGGTTCCGGTTCCAACTGCAATAAGCAGTGTCTGGAGTGGAAAGGCAAGTGAAACGGCGGTCAGTGCATTTTCCGATAATTTAGCGACAAAAATACTGTCTACGATGTTGTACAAAGCCTGTACCAGCATAGAAATCATCATAGGCAGAGACATATTAAATAATAGTTTTCCGATGGGCATGGTACCCATTTTGTTTTCTGCAGGTGCAGATGTATTTTCCTGATTCATTTTCTCATTCCTTTCTGTTCTGATAAAAGAGTAAAAATATTGTAAAAACAGCCACTAAACACATATGATATAGGAAAATACGAAGATAATCAAGTGGAATAAGGGAGTATAAATTGACTTCTTTCGGACAGACGGGTATAATTCTTGTTATATGGAGAAATAGGAAAGGGATATACTAGAATGAGTAATACAAATCAGAAAATCGAAACTTTAAATAAACTGCGTACTACAGAGGCAATTTATGTACTGATGTCATCCTGTACAAGAATGCCATATGTGTCTGCGACCCGGAGACATTTGATGATGAGATCCTTCTTTACTACACAGAAGCGGAAGCGAAAGAAGAGGCTATGAAGCTTCAGAAGGAGGGAAATCCAATGCAGCTTGTCAAGGTGGATGAAAATTCCCGCCTGTCATTTTTTACCGGGCTGTTTCCGATGGGAGTCAACTGTATTCTGGTGGACAAAGGGTTGGACGGACAGATTACTGTGCAGCTTGACGAATTGATCACGAGACCGAAGGATGAAGAACTGCCAGAAGGAAAAATACGTGTAGAGAATCCGGAACTGGTGCTGACTGCAGCGTATTTTATGCAACAGATGAGAAAGCCGGATAAACCGGAGATGACGGATGAGTTAAAAGAACTGAACGAAGAAATGCTTGCCCATTATCAGGAGGGGCGCTATATTGTGACTGTTCAGGAGGACAAAGGAATTCCGATTCTGAAACAGAAAGATGGAAAAGTGTATCAGCCAATCTTTACGGATGTGCAGGAAGTTAAGAAATTCCAGAATCTGAACAAGGGTGTGACATTGAAAACCGCTGTTGTAGAAGGAAGTAAGATTCCGGAAATTCTTTCACCGGAAGCATTTGGCGTTGCAGTCAATCCGTTTGGGGTGAACCTGCAGTTGCAGATAAAGAGAAAACCGGCGAAAACGAAAGAAAACGAAAACAAAACACAAGAATAATCGAAAATAAAAAAGAAAAAATGAAAAAAAGGGGTTCCATAATAAAAGAAAATTTTGTATAATAATACTAGTATCGAAATACATTATTATACCAAAATGGAGGACAAGAAAATGAAAATTGCAATTGGTTGTGATCCTAACGCAACAGAGTACAAAAAAATTCTCACCCCGTTTGTAGAAGAAATGGGACATGAAGTTGTTGATTTCGGAAGTGATGATCCGATTTATGCAAACACTGCAATTCGTCTTGCAACAAGTGTTGCAGCAGGAGAATGTGACAGAGGAATCCTGATCTGCGGAACAGGTATCGGGGTAAGCATTGCTGCCAACAAAGTTCCGGGAGCTTATGCAGCACTGGTTAACAATGTATATCAGGCTCAGAGAGCACAGCTCAGTAACAATGCCAATATTATCACACTTGGTGCACAGGTTACAGGAATTGAGCTCGCAAAATGCCTCGTAAAAGAGTACTTAAGCGTAACTTTCGATCCGGAATCCCGTTCTATGCCGAAGGTGGCAAGAATTACAGAATATGAAAAAGAAGGTAAATAATCTGAGTTATTCAGAAAGCGTAAAGGGCAGTCCATCAAGGGCTGCTTTTTGCTATAGAAAAACACGATAAGGATATACAATTATAGTATAAATGTATTTGAGATAGAAGGGAAAATGTGATAACATTAGATAGCAAAATTCAAAAAGGGGAAAAGGAAAAAGAGATGAAAAACAAGAAGCTATGGATATTTGGGGGAATCATCCTTTTGATTGTGATCCTGAATCATATTTTTGACTGGTCTTCTTACATAAGTACTGCAGAAAATCTTGAATTTATGAAGCGGATAGTGCAGAATAATCTTCCTCTGGCAATTCTATTGTATATGGTATTGACAGTTGTTGGGTGTGTGGTGCTTGCGCTTCCGGGAGTGACGTTTGCGATACTGGCAGGACTTCTCTTTGGACCAGTAATCGGTACGATTTGTTGTTCTCTGGCAACAACGATCGGGGCGGTTCTTGCATTTATTGCAGGACGTTTTTTCTTGAAAGACAGTATTGGACCAGTGGTTGCAAAAAACCGTATCTTGAAAAAATGGTTGTTTGACGATACTGGCTGTAATGAATTATTTGTTCTTATGATTACACGTCTGGTTCCGGTATTTCCATTTAATCTGCAGAATTTTGCGTATGGTATTACAGATATCCGTTTTAGTACGTATGCAATTGGTTCGTTGATATTTATGCTACCTGGTACAGCGATGTATACGGTTGGTACAGCAGGCCTTGCGGATAAGGAGAATAGGTTGCTTTATATTGGAATAGCAGTAGTGCTGGCAGTTGTAGTCACGATAATCGGATGATCCTGAAAAAGCGTTACCTGAAAGATGACCTGGAAGAAAATAAGGAATAAGGAGTAAAAAGTATGGAAAAAAAGAAAAATATTTGGGTGGGGAAAATAGTAGTGATCGTTTTGATTATTGTATCAATCGGAAGTTATTATGTATTTCCATCCGTAAAACATGTGATGAATCAGGTATTTAAGATGTTTGCTAGTGGAGACTTTGCAGTGGTCAGAGACTTTGTAGCATCTTATGGGGCATATGCGGCATTGATTTCATTTTTGCTTATGATTTTTCAGTCGATTGCAGCGCCACTTCCGGCATTTCTGATTACATTTGCAAATGCGAATCTTTTTGGATGGTGGCAGGGAGCTATTCTGTCATGGAGCAGTGCGATGGCAGGAGCAGCGGTATGTTTTTTCATTGCAAGAATACTTGGACGTGATGTGGCAGAAAAGCTTACGAGTAAAGCTGGAATGCAGCAGATAGATATCATTTTTTAAAAAATATGGAAAGAATACAGTTCTGATCTGTCGTTTGCTTCCGTTTATTTCGTTTGATATTGTAAGTTATGCAGCAGGACTTACTTCGATGTCGTTTATATCTTTTTTTGTGGCAACTGGTGTAGGACAGCTTCCGGCAACGATTGTATATTCTTATGTTGGAGGAATGCTGACAGGAGGAGCGAAGCTTCTGGTGACAGGACTGCTGATCCTGTTTGCTCTGTCGGCACTGATTTTTATGGGGAGAAAGATCTACATGGACAGACAGAATAAAAAAGCAAAATAAATGGTAAAAAAAAGTCATTATCTATGGATGGGATAATGACTTTTTCTGTACAATCTTTAGAAAAAATTTACACAATCTTTCTTGAATCCGTTTTCTCTTGGGACTATAATAGACGTTACTAAGAAAATCGGGAGGATATTATGCTGTTTCAGAATACAGGACTGACCAGGGCAATGTATCAGTTTTTCCAGACTTTAATCTACGTTGCGCCTGCCACACTACTTGCTGTTTCGCTGCATGAATTTGCACATGGATATGTGTCATATAAACTCGGGGATATGACACCGAAATATGACGGAAGACTGACCTTGAATCCATTTAAGCATCTGGATGTGTGGGGAACGTTATGTCTGCTTGTTTTTCATGTGGGATGGGCAAAGCCGGTAAGGATCAATACCAGGAATTATAAGAATAAAAAAAGAGATACGATCCTTGTGGCAGCAGCGGGAGTAGTCATGAATTTCCTGCTTGCGTTTGTCTGTATGATTCTGCACGGGCTTTTGTATAAGTACGGATCGAGTGGGTTGATTCTGAATTATCTTTATGTGCTTACTTATTATGGAGCAGTGCTGAATATTGGACTTGGTGTGTTCAATCTGATTCCGATTCCGCCCCTTGACGGATCGAATATTCTTGCTGAGATCTTTCCGAGGGTAGCGGAGTTTTACTGGAAGATCCGACCGTATAGTATGTGGATTCTGCTTCTGTTACTTGGAACAGGAATTCTGGATGTGCCGATCAGTCTGCTGAATTCTGCAGTAATCAATGGAATGTGGAGTTTTGTGAAAGCAATTCTGAGAGTTGGATTTGTGACGACCGGTGGAGGAACTGTGATTTAGGAAAAGATGAAAAACGGGAATTGTAGTAAATGAGAATGAAAAATGCGTATAGAATAATGCAGGTAGTCGAGAGGATTACCTGCATTTTTCGTATACATTGTAAAATTGAAAAGAAATTACGAAATATTACGAAAGACATTCAATAAAAAATGTCTTTCATATAATATGTAAGGCATTTAGAATGGAACATCCATTTCATTTTCGGATGTATCGCTTTTGGATTCATCAGATTCATCAGGGGTAGAAGACTTTGGAAGTCCTCCGGATACGGCAGTCTTTGCACTGATTCCGTTGATCTCAACGCGGTCGTCAACGACAATGACCAGGCATTTCTGACCATCGATAATACGTGTTTCTACAAGATCTGCGCATTCCGGGTTTACCTGAATGGTGATGTCCGGAGTTTTAATCTCGAATTTTTTGAGGCTTGCAATATTGGAGGCAAGGAGTGTACTGTGCTCGCCGGCAGCGGAATCGTAATGCGTATCGAATGTTTCCAACTTTTCTTCTTCGACACCGCTTTTTGCAAGGAGGTATTTAACTTCTGCTTTGTCAAGGGCGAGTGGTTCCGGATTTTCAGAATTCTGTTCAATCATTTCATTCAAGTTTTCGTGGATATTTTTGACCGTATCGTAGTCGCAGTCATCTCCGAGCGTTTCTTCGATCAGTGTACGGAAAGTTTCTTTCTGATCTCCGGCGGTGAGTGGCGGAACACATCCAAGAAGCAGATCGGTCAGACCGTTTCCGAGATTCTCTGCATTTTTTGAATAATAAAGTAGATTGTGAATATCGGTGCTGCGGTCATTAAAAGCAGGGAAGAGGAAACCGGCATCCGGCATCTCTACGATCCAGTCACGGATACGCTCATGGAAGCTGTTCTCTTCTGCATGATAACTGAGTCCTGGCTTGGAAAGCTTGACCGGACAGAAGGTACACATGATGTAATCATAGACTTCATCGGATGCATCGAACATTTCACTTCCGTCCGTTGATTTTCCCGGAATATCGTAGGCTGCATGGACCAGCAGGATCAGATAGTTCTCTGCATAATCATAGGAATCGATGACACGATTATAGAATTCTTCCAGAAGAGCGTCGTCAGTAAGCCGGCCGTTTCTTAATTTGAGAAGAAATTCCTGTGTACCACCTTCCGATTCGGTCTCCAGAGGAAATTCCATATTCAGAAGATTTTTTCCGATCGTACCGGACAAGGACTTTCTGAAAATGTCAAAATACTTGAACATTTCCTCTTCCGGAAGAGAAAGGAAAGCATCTTTCATCTCTGTTTTTTTCTCTTTTTCACCATCTACATAGCATCCGCAGATGCGGGTGATCGCACAGTTGGATGGGGTGAACTGTTTTTTGATTTCAGTAACTTCTTTTTTATTCATAGTAAGTAAATCCCCTTTTGGTAATTGTGATTTTGTAAAAGACTGATGCTTATGAATTATAACATATTTTGAGGAATAGTGTGATTAGGAGAGAAAATTATTTGATTATTTTCAGAATAATGTATATACTAAGTATATACATTATATGGAGGTGAATTTTATGCAAACACAGGTAAAAGCATGGGGAAATAGTCAGGGAATCAGACTTCCAAAAGATATTTTACAAGAGGCCAATGTAGAAATAAATGATATGCTGGAAGTAAAAGTATCGGATGGTATGATTATGCTTGTTAAGACTTTCAGGCATCAAAAATTAGAAGAAAGAGCTGAAAAGTTTGGTGGTAAGTTAAATCTTGATGGAGAATATGAATGGGATAAGCCGGAAGGAAGAGAGGTGTGGTAGAAAATGGAGATACAGCAGGGGGATGTTTTAAAAGTGGAAAAAATTAAGGATCCTGTATTTGTTGCAAGTAAAAATTTTTTTAATCAGTCGGGAGAAATAATTGGCTGTCCAATATTAGGAGAGAGTACAGAAAGCCCACTTCACATTTATGTTGAAATGGATGAAAATAAAGGTTATATCCAATGTGAACAAATGAAAATGTTAGACTTGAGAGTCAGGGGGTATAAAATAATAGATCGTGTAAAAATGGCAGATGTAATTAATGTAACAGACGCAATACAGAGTATATTCGACTATATATAAATGCAGGGAACCAATCTGGAACCCTGCATTTATTATATCTGCTATTAAGCCATCATTCCTGTGAGAATATCATTCACAAGCTTTCCGTCAGCTTTTCCTTTTACTTTCGGCATCAGTTCTTTCATGATACGTCCTTTATCCTTTGGTGTCGGAGCATCAATTCCAAGACCGGAAAGGACACCTGCGATTACTTCTTTGATCTCAGCTTCGTCCATCATCTTCGGAGCATACTGCTCAAGAACAGCGATACGTTTCTCGCATTCTTCAATAATGTCTGTACGATCAGCAGGAGTCATCTCCAGAGTTTCTTTTGTCTGTTTGATCTCTTTTAAGATAACCTGAACTTCTTCTTCTTCGGTAAGATCGGCACGTTTGTCGATGCTTTGTTCTTAAGGGCTGCAAGAAGAGCAGATAATGTCTCTTTTGTGTCTTATCTTTTGCTTTCATGGCTGCTACCATAGCGCTTCTTACTTCATCAATTTTACTCATTGTATATTCCTCCAAACTTGAGGCAAAATGCCTGTCTGCATTTTATTGTAGCAGATGGGGAAAGAATTTTCAATCTCTGGAAGAGGAAAACTTGGGTGGCTATTTTTCAAAAAGTGCGGTATACTGAGAGGAATGAATCAGGGATAGATGAGAGGTTAAGCGATAGGATGAGTGGCTGTACATTATGTCCGCGGATGTGTGAGGCGGACAGGGAGAATGGGAAGACAGGTTTTTGCGGAGAGACAGGGAAGATCCGGGCGGCGAGAGCGGCGCTTCATATGTGGGAGGAACCCTGTATTTCCGGAAAGGAAGGATCAGGACGGTCTTTTTTACGGGATGTACTTTAAGATGTGTGTTCTGTCAGAACCATGAGATTGCGGGAAGCAAGGTTGGCAAAGTGATTTCAGAAAAGCGGCTGGCGGAGATTTTTCTGGAACTGCAGGGGAAAGGTGCGAATAATATCAATCTTGTGACGCCGACGCATTTTGTGCCGCAGATCATCCGGGCGCTTCAGAGTGCAAAGAAGCAGGGGATGTATTTGCCGGTTGTTTATAATACGGGCGGTTACGAGAGGGTGGAAACTTTGAAAATGCTGGATGGTCTGGTGGACATTTACCTGCCGGATTTCAAATATTTAAATACAGATCATGCGAAAAAATATTCGATGGCGGAGGATTATCCGGAGGTTGCGAAGGCGGCTCTTGCTGAATGGTAAGACAGGCAGGGAAGCCGGTATTTGATGAGCGCGGAATGATGAAGCGTGGCGTGATCGTGCGTCATCTGCTTTTGCCGGGATGTCTTGCGGATGGAAAAAGAGTGGTGAAATATTTGCATGAAACTTATGAAAACCGGATTTATATGAGCCTGATGAGCCAGTATACGCCACTGGAGAGTCTGGATGCGGCAAAATATCCGGAACTGAACCGAAAAGTGCCGGAGTATGCGTATGAGAAACTGGTGGACTATGCGATCTCGCTTGGTGTGATGCAGGCGTTTATACAGGAAGGGGATACGGCAAAGGAGAGCTTTATTCCACCGTTTACACTGGAAGGAGTATAGGAGGAGATTGATATGAAAAGACAGGTGACAATGGAAGAAATTTCAGATGGAAAATTATATACCAGCAATGATCTGGTAAAAGCGGACTGTGGCGATTGTGCGGGATGCCACGCCTGTTGTACGGGGATGGGAAGCTCGATTGTGCTGGATCCGCTGGATATTGTCCGGATTTGCAGGGGAACAGGAGCGGCTTTTGAAACTTTGCTTGCAGGAAAGATTGAACTGAATGTGGTAGACGGAATCATTTTGCCGAATCTGAAGATGGCAGGAGCGGAAGATGGCTGTGGTTTTCTGACAGAGGAAGGAAGATGTGGGATTCATCCATTTCGTCCGGGAATCTGCAGGCTTTTCCCGCTTGGAAGATATTATGAGGAAAATGGTTTCCGCTATTTTCTTCAGGTACATGAATGTCAGAAAGAGAACCGGGCGAAAGTAAAGGTCAAAAAATGGTTGATACACCGAATCTGAAAAAGTATGAAGCGTATATTGCCAGATGGCATGGATACTGATTCAGTTACAGGAATTCATTGCAGCACACCCGGAGAGCGCAAAAGCGGTCAGCATGGATGTACTGAAGAGATTTTACCTTACTCCGTATCAGACGGAAGAATTTTACAGTGAATTTTTCCAGAGAATGGACGAAGCAAAAAAGGCATATTGTTAAATACAATTGAAATAATCGGCAGCCAGTGAGTATTGAGCTGTCAGAAATTCTGGAAAGGTGCCACGGAAACCGGAACCTTGCGGCAAAAGAGCTGGGGATCAGTACGACGACGCTCTGGCGGAGGATGAAGAAATATGGCGTGGAAGCAAAGTATGATGAATAGCTGATGAGAAATAAAGAATAAAAAAAGATAGGACAGACTTTCTAATACCCGTTGTGAGGGTGAAGGAAAGGCTGTCCTGTTTTTTGACGAAAATCTGTAAGTAAACTTATCTGTCAAGAATATTTTCTTATATAGGCAAAACTGTACACGGATATGGAAGATGTGTGCACAGGAATCCGTGTCTGGAATTTAAAAATATCACAACTGCAAGGCAAGATATAAAAGCACCGCATCCTTGAAAACACGCGGATTCAGCCCACATTTCTGATAAATATGATTCAGCTTGTACTGCACTGTGTTTTTGTGAAGAAACAGCTTCTGGCTGGTTCCGAGAAGAGACATATTTGCTTCAAAGTAAGTCTGAAGCAGATTTCTTTCTTCATCAGAAAGTGCAGAGATCGTTTTTTGCAGATAAGCATTTTTTTCCTGCTCCGAGATGGAAGAGAGCAGAATTTCCAGTGTCATATCATCGAAAAAAGCAATCCCGTTTTCCGAACTCCGGCAGTATTTCAGCGCAGTGAGTGCAGATTGGTAAGAAAGAGACAGCTGGAAAAGCTGACATTTCTTTCCGACTGCAATGGAGAGCAAAGCTCCACAGTTTGCGGTAAAATCAGCCAGTATCTGATAGAGAGCGGCTTTGCCGGAGTTTTCCAGCACGGCAAGATATTCATTTGGATAATAAAAGGTATAAAGAGTAATACCAAGCGTGCCGAAAAGTCCGATGATCTTCTGTTCAAGGGAAGAAGAGTTGTTGTGTCCATCCGGTGATGACTGGATGATCAGAAGCCGTTTCTTTGTCCCTGGATTTACCTGCAGATCCGAAAGGCAGGTGTCCAGATAATCCGGATCAGCAATCTCATTCCGGATCAGGCATCGATAACAAAGTGTTTTTTATCTTCCAGAGAGCGGCTCAGTCGGTTCAGCTCTTTTTCACGGATCAGCAGATGGGTAATCCGGTCGGCAAGATGGACGTACTGGCGGACCTGGTCCGGTTCTCCGGTAATTCCGATCACTGCAAGAAAACTGCGTGATAATAGAGTGGCATATTGATCCCTTTTTGTGTTCCGGGAAAATCATCATCTGAAAAAACTTCGATTGTCTGTTCTGTCTGGGCGGCTTTGTGACCGATGGCATGAAACGTACCAATCCGGTCGGTGTTGGTACTCGCAAAAATCATTCCCTGCTTATCGATAAAATTGATATCCTGTCCGCAGGTGTCTTTGATCGTGTTTACTACCTGAAAGGCAAGTGATTTGTCTAACTTCATTTTAAACATCCTCCGATTCTGGAAAAGAAGTTGCGGGAATGATGCAGATGCTTATCCTGCATTTAACAGGATAAAGAGAACGGTATCATTACCACTTATTTAAGAATTGTAGCATTATTTGGAGAGAGGAACAAGGTGGAAAGGTACAAGGGGAAGATTGCATAAAAGAAGAACTGGAAAATGTATATGATTCACAAAAATGCAATATATGAATGAAAGATTTCAAAATATGAAATAAAACAATTACTGAAAAAGTATAGATTGACAGAAAAATATCATGTTGAAATCAAAATGAAATGATTTTGAAAACTTCATTACTATATAACTATATATGAAAAATTGTAAAGAATACATAAAAAAAGTACATAGGTATTGATGAAAGCGTCAATAGAATTTATGTCTTTTTTCGTACAATAGCATTGTCAGATAAATGACGGCGCGCTGACATAATGAACGAGTAGAGGAAAGATTAGTAAAGAGGTAACCAAATATGAGCGAATCAACTAGAATGATGCTGGGACTGGCAATCGGTAAAAAGAAAGAAGAATGGGCGCTTGCAATTCAGTTTGGAAAGTGCCCCTTTATGGATAATATGTAGGCAATTTGCGTTATGGAAGTTGCCTGCATATTTGTCATTGCTTAAAACTACATAGGCGGATTGTTTACGGCAAAACTTAATCTGCAATATTTGCGATCACTGAGAGGTTTGCAGAGTCATCCAGAGAAATGGTAACAGAAGAACCTGCCTTCACAAGTGAAAGTTCTTCATTTGATGAAGAATCATTGTTACAGATGAAATGAAGATCTGTCAGGTCGTAGATCGTTGTGTTGTTGATGGTCAGTGTAGGAAAAGAAGAAAATCATAAAGAAAAGAGAGTATTTCTGTAAAACTATACAAAAATACTCTCTGAAATTTGTAAATAATATCAAAACTATAACAGACGGAATAACCTGTTCCACAGCTGCTGCCATATTTGATTTTGCATTTTTGGGATCCATTGCTTCGTCTAGTGTTGTGATTCCACGGACGATCGGGAAGAATGCATCGATTCCGGCCGCATTGCAGGCTGTTGCTTCCGGGGTGACGCTTCCGGCAAAAGCAACGACTTTGGAGCCGTATTTTTTTGCAAGTCTTGCCACACCGACAGGAGCTTTTCCCATAGCGGTCTGGTGATCGAGGCGTCCCTCGCCGGTAACAGTGATATCTGTATCTTCTAATTCTTTTTCCAGTTCGACAGCGTTAAGAATCAGATCGATTCCAGGAGTCAGCGTAGCATTTAAATAACTGAGAAATGCAAAGCCAAGACCACCTGCAGCACCAGCACCTTCTGCAGATGCATAATCATTATGAAGAAATTTGGAGGTAACAGAAGCATAATGATTCATTGCCTGATCCAGTTCTTCTGCTATTTCCGGTGTGACACCTTTTTGCGGACCATAAATATAGGTAGCTCCGTTCTTTCCGCAAAGTGGATTAGTTACATCACAGGCAATATGAAAACTGCATTCTTTGAGAATTGGGTTAGCTTTTTCTATTATAATAGAAGATACCCGTTCAAGCGCCTGTCCGCCTTCGCCGACATCCTGTCCATTTTCATCGGAAAATTGATAGCCAAGTGCCTTAAGCATTCCAATTCCACCATCATTTGTTGCGCTTCCTCCAATTCCAATAATGAAATTGCGGATACCGCGTTCCATGGCATCTGCGATCATTTCACCGACACCGTAAGTGGTTACAGTAAGTGGATTTTTTTCAGATTCTCTTACCAGGATAATTCCGGCAGCGGCAGCCATTTCGAGGATGGCAGTATTTTTTTCTGCCAGATATCCGTAATGTGCATTTACCGGAGTACCAAGAGGACCAGTCACTGTAAGATCAATACGCTCACCACCAAGTCCTGCAATCAGGGCATCTGTGGTGCCTTCACCACCATCTGCAAGTGGTTTTACGACAACATTCGCATCCGGGTGTGCTTTTAAGATTCCTTCCTTTGCAGCCATTCCGGCTTCAATCGAAGTGAGACTTCCTTTAAATGAATCAATTGCAACTACAACTTTCATAATTTCTAATCTCCTTATCATTGAATTTATTTTATGATAAATCCAGTGTATCATGGATTGAAGGAAAAAAGAATGTTATAAGAAATAATAAAAAAGAATAAATAAAACATAAAAATAATGTCCCTTATAACATTTGCAAAAAGTGGGATATTTCCTATAATATGAGGTGTTCGAGAATTGCGGGAATTGCATAGCAATGGAGCAATCCGGTTACATCAGTATAGTAAAAACAGACAGTAAGGAACAGAAAAACAAAATGCAGGGAGTGGAAATCATGAATAAAAAAGAGATAAAACTGAGTAATGGAATGGAAATGCCAAGACTTGGAATGGGAACCTGGTTTCTTGGAGAAAATAGGAGCAAAGACGCGGAAGAGACAGCGGCACTCAGAGCAGGAATTGATGCGGGAATACGATTGATCGATACAGCGGAAATGTATGGAGATGGAAGATCAGAGCAGTTGATCGGACGAGCAATCCAAGGGTATGACCGCAGCAGGTTATTTCTTGTATCGAAGGTATATCCGCATAATGCCGGAAGAAGAAAAATTTTCAAAAGTCTGCAGCAGACACTGAAAAATCTACAGACAGATTATCTGGATTTGTATCTTTTACACTGGAGAGGAGGGATTCCACTTGAGGAAACGGTAGAATGCATGGAACAGCTTGTGAAAGAAGGAAAGATCCGTAGCTGGGGAGTATCGAATTTTGATACAGACGATATGGAAGAATTGTTTTCAGTGCCGAATGGAAATCATTGCGTGGTGAATCAGGTGCTGTATCATCTGGGCTCCAGAGGAGTAGAATTCGATCTTCTTCCGTGGTTAAAAGAACATAATGTGCCACTTATGGCATACTGTCCGCTGGCGCAGGCAGGGGATCTGCAGAAAGATCTTCTGCAAAGCAGTGCAGTGAAGGAAGTAGCGCGGATTCATGGAATTACACCAATGCAGGTGCTTCTGGCATTCGTTCTGTATAAGGAAAATGTGATTGCCATTCCAAGAAGTGGAAAGGCAGAACATGTACTGCAGAACTTGGAGGCGGGAAAGGTTCATTTGACAGTGGAGGAATATGCCAGATTAGATGCTGCTTTTCCGGCACCTCGGAAAAAAATATATCTTGATATTGTGTAAATCCCAATGGAATGTGGACGGTGAGATACAAATTAAAAAAATAGAGAAAGACCACACTTATAGATAAACAAAATAAAACTTATTGAAAATTTAAAAAATTGTTTTGCATTCTTGTTCTTTTTATGATATTGTCTTTAGAGGTACAATAATTCAGGGAGGAACAAGAAATGAATAATTACATGTATCTGGTCCCGATTGCAGCTGTTATTGCTTTATTATTTGCAGCATATCTTGCTGGTAAAGTAGGAAAACAGGATGCAGGTACGGACCGCATGAAAGAGATTGCAGGCGCAATCGCGGAGGGCGCAAGAGCTTTCCTCATGGCTGAATACAAGATTCTGGTCATTTTTGTAGTAGTGCTTTTTGTACTGATCGGATTTGGTATCAGCTGGGTAACAGCAGTATGCTTTGTAATTGGAGCACTTTTCTCAACAGTTGCAGGATACTGTGGTATGACAGTCGCTACAAAAGCGAACGTAAGAACTGCTAACGCAGCAAAAGAAAGCGGAATGAATAAAGCATTATCAATTGCTTTTTCTGGCGGGGCCGTTATGGGAATGTGCGTAGCAGGTCTTGGAGCACTTGGCGTAAGCTTGTGTACATTGTTACAAAGAACGTAGATGTGCTTTGCTAGATCAGCTTGGTGCATCTTCAATCGCACTTTTCGCCCGTGTTGGTGGTGGTATCTACACCAAAGCAGCAGACGTTGGTGCAGACCTTGTTGGTAAAGTAGAAGCAGGTATCCCGGAAGATGATCCGCGTAACCCGGCTGTTATCGCTGACAATGTAGGTGATAACGTAGGTGACGTTGCAGGTATGGGAGCTGACCTTTTTGAATCTTATGTTGGTTCACTTGTATCAGCACTGACTCTTGGAGCAGCAGCAGGAGCTGTATCCGGAGTTCTTTATCCGCTTGCGATCGCAGGATGTGGTCTGATTGCTTCTATCATTGGAACCTTCTTTGTAAAAGGTGATGAGAATTCGAATCCACAGAAAGCTCTCACAAAGGGAAGCTATGCAGCTTCTATCGTAGTTATTGTTGTAGCACTTGTACTGAGTAATGTACTCTTCGGAAAGATGAGTGCAGCTATTGCTGTTATCGCAGGTCTGGTTGTTGGTGTGATCATCGGTAACATCACAGAGTACTACACATCAGCAGACATACAACCGGTTCAGGGAATCGGAGAACAGTCAGAGACTGGTGCAGCTACTACAATCATCAGTGGTCTTGCAGTAGGAATGAAATCTACAGCATCCCGCTTCTCCTGATCTGTGTAGGTATCTTTGTATCTTACTCAGTTGCAGGACTTTACGGAATCGCACTTGCAGCAGTAGGTATGCTTTCTACAACAGGTATCACAGTTGCCGTTGATGCATACGGACCGATCGCAGACAATGCAGGTGGTATCGCAGAAATGTCAGGATTGGATGAATCTGTTCGTGAAATCACAGATAAGCTTGACTCAGTAGGAAATACAACTGCAGCTATGGGTAAGGGATTCGCGATCGGATCAGCAGCTCTTACCGCACTTGCACTTTTCGTATCTTATGCACAGGCAGTTGGTCTTGAAGCAATCAATCTTCTTGACTACAGAGTAATCATCGGTATCTTTATCGGTGGTATGCTTACATTCCTCTTCTCCGCATTTACTATGGAGTCTGTATCAAAGGCTGCATACAAGATGATCGAAGAAGTAAGACGCCAGTTCCGTGAAAAACCGGGCATTATGAAAGGTGAAGAAAAACCGGATTATACATCATGCGTTGCAATTTCTACCACAGCAGCTCTTCACGAAATGCTGCTTCCGGGTGTGATGGCAGTCGTAGTACCGTTGATCGTTGGTATCGTTCTTGGTGTGGAATCCCTCGGCGGATTACTTTCCGGAGCACTTGTTACAGGTGTACTTATGGCAATCTTCATGTCCAACGCAGGTGGAGCATGGGATAATGCTAAGAAATACATCGAAACAGGACATCATGGCGGAAAAGGAAGCGAAGCTCACAAAGCAGCAGTTGTTGGTGATACAGTAGGTGATCCGTTCAAGGATACATCAGGACCGTCTATCAACATCCTGATCAAACTTATGACAATTGTTTCACTTGTATTTGCACCGTTATTCTTATCAATCGGTGGATTACTGTAAGAATTGAATAAAGTAAAAGAAATCCTTCATTTGCGGGAAACCGCAGATGAGGGATTTTTTTGTAAAAGGCACGAATTATTTGATTTATAAATAAGACAAGCAAATTATAGTTAAATACGATAAGACAATCTATAGAAATAGGACTGGTTTGATGTTAGAATGAAAAGTGATGTAAGATGACAAAGGAGAGAGAAAAATGATAGAAGAAAGTATGATTCGGGAAAAATTTATAAAAGGATATGATTGCTCTCAGGTCGTTCTGTCTTATTTCGCAGAGAGACTTGGGATTACGGAAGAGATGGCGAATAAAGTCTCGGCTTGTTTTGGAGGTGGAATGATGCATGGGGATACATGCGGTGCATTTACCGGAGCAATCATGGCTGTTGGATTAAAATATGGACACTGGGATGTGAATACTCTGCTTCGGCAAAAAGAAGAAATGATGAACAAATATGCAGAATTTAGAGCATTGTTTCTGGAAAAGTTTGCAACAAACAGTTGCAAAGAGTTATTAGGCTATGATGTATCGCTTCCGGAACAGCTTGAAGAAGCACTTTCGAGTGGCAGAATGCTGGATTTTTGTCCTAAAGTAGTGGAAAGTGTGATTGAAATGTTGGAGGAAATATTATAGATGAAAGATGCACTTATTTTATTTACGAGGGTGCCGATACCAGGACAGACAAAGACCAGCTGATGCCTTTTCTAACTGGGGAAGAGTGCGCGCGTCTACATGCCTGCTTTGTAAAGGATATATATGAAAAAGCAAAGCAGGTGGATGCGGATATTTTCGTGTTTTTTACACCAAAGGATGAAAAGAAGCTGCTACAGCAAGTTCTTGATAATGAGACAGTATGTCTTCCACAATTTGGTGATGATCTTGGTGAAAGGATGAAGAATGCGATTGGAATCGTACTGAGAATGGGGTATGAGAAAGTAATTCTGATCGGGACAGATATTCCGCAGATTCATCCGGAAACACTGAAAAATGCATTTGATAATCTTGGGGGAAAAGATATTGTGATTCATCCTACATTTGATGGAGGGTACTATCTGATCGGAATGAAAAAAGAATATGATTCTATATGGAAAATTGAACGATACGGAACGAATACAGTTATTTATGATACCTTACAGCACATGAGAAATGAGAAGCTCTCTACGGCGGTAGGTCAGATGTATTATGATGTGGATGATAAGGGAGATTTGTACCACCTGTATGAGGATATTGAAAAGGGAGCAATTTGTAACTGTCCAATTACGATTGATTATCTGGAACTGGGACTGAAAGGAAAGCTGGATAAAAATTATGAATAAGTGGGATTTGGATGCATGTATCCATTGTGGAAAATGTACCAGAAGTTGTCTGTTTCTGGAAAAATACGGAATTGATCTGCCGGTATTAAAAGAAAAACCGGAGCTGGCATATCATTGTTTCTTGTGTGGAACCTGCGGGTGTGTCTGTCCAAAAGGAATTGATGGAAAAGAGATTGCACTTGACAAGTCGGAGAAAATTGGTTGAAGACGGAGGTGGGAAGCTTCTTGATAATTCATATGACGGACTGCTCTTAGAAAAGAATCCGTATAAATTTGCAAATTACCGCCATTCAAAAAAGAAAGCAGTTTTTTTTACGGGATGTAATTTTCCGTCTTTTTTTCCGAAAACGACAGATAAGTTGGTGGAAGAATTCGCAAAATATGATGTGGGAGTTGTATATGACTGTTGTGGGAAACCGATTGAAGAACTGGGACTTGTTTCAGAGGCAGCGGGGATCATTGAGCGAATCAACTGGAAATTAAAAGAGTCAGGAGTAGAACAGGTGATCATGGCATGTCCGAACTGCTATTATTTTTTAAAAGGACGACTGGATGCGGAGATTATCAGTGTTTACGAAAAAATGGCAGAGCTTAAAATTGGAAATATTTATCAAAAAGAAAGGATTCCAATGTATTATCCATGTCCGGACCGGAAAGACAGAAAGTTTGAATATGATATGAAGCCATTCCTTGTCGGAAAGGTAGAAGATGCATTCAGAGATGTACAGTGTTGCGGGCTTGGTGGATGCGCAGCTGGAAAAGAAGCGGATGTGGCACAGGCACTGACAGACCGTGTAAAAGCATCGAGGGAGCCGGAACTTTATACATATTGCGCTTCGTGCATCTGTAGTTTCAGAAGGAGAGGATATGAAGATGCAAAGCATTTGCTACCGCTTATTATGGGAATCGATGAAAAGGTACCTCTTGGGAAAACACCTATTTTGAATCGGGCAAAATGTAAATTTAAATAGGGGAGTCGTGGGAAAAGAATGACGATTAAAGAATTAGAGGAATTTCGGATGATTTGTCAAAGAGGAAGTCTTGCGAGGGCTTCAAAAGAGCTTTTTATGTCACCACAGGGACTCAGCCGTGTACTGAAAAATCTGGAAAATGAACTGGAATGTACGTTGCTTGACAGGGTTGCCTCCGGGATAGAACTGACAGAGAGTGGACAGAGGCTGTATGATTATGCGAATACGGTTCTTAGCGAATATGACAAATTGAAAAAAGAAATTGATATGATACGTGCGAGTGAGGAAGGGACAGTAGAACTTCTTGTTGCCTATGATATCCTACGTTACCTGACGCCAGACTGTATTCTGGAATTTCAGAAGAAATATCCGAATGTGACATTTTCTTATATGGAATATCCGGATCGGATCGTAGAGAAAATGCTGCTTGACAAAGAAGGGAATGTGGCATTGTCGATCGGACCATTTGCAGGAGATTGTTTTGATATGAAAAGTTTAAAAAAATGCAGTCTGGGGCTTCTGGTCTATGAAGGACATTCTCTGGCGAAAAAAAGAGAAGCAACTATTCTGGATCTGGAAGGCGAGCCTCTTTATCTTGAAAACAGCAGTTTTAAACTCAATGAGTTTATTCAGAGCAGATGCTGGAACCGGGGATTTGAACCGGATATTGTATTTGAGACAAATGGATTTGATCTCTGCTATAAAATGTGCCGGCTGAAGAGAGGGATTTCTGTGACGATTGACTTTGTCCATGAAGATATGAATACAGAGGGGCTGGTCATGATTCCTTTCGCAGAAGATGATATGATCTGGGAAATCGGTCTTCTTACGCTGAAGGACAGAGCAATGGAATCATCGGTAGAAAAATTCTATAAGTATATAGAAAAATACAATAGCTAAACGAAGTGTTGAGGGGCAACAACAAAGCAGGAATGAAAAACAGCGTGCTTTTTGTTAATAATTTGTTATAATGAAGGACGGAGAAAATGAAGGAGGAAAATTTTAATGAAAAAGAGAATTGCAGCGCTGCTTTTAAGTACTGTGATGGCGTTTTCCTTAACAGCATGTGGAAACAGCGCAAAGACAGAAAAAGCAGACAACAAAGAAACCAAGCAGACAACCGAAGCAGTAGAGGATATGAGCTTCGATGAAATGGTGGATGCAGCCAAGGGTACAACCGTTACATTTTACGGATGGGGCGGAGATGATAGCTTAAATGACTGGCTTGATAACTACTATGCACCGCGTCTGAAAGAAAAATATGACATCACACTGGAACGTGTACCGATGGATATTGATGCGATTTTAAGTCAGCTTTCCGGTGAAATTTCAACAGATAAAAAAGATGGCGATATCGATATGATCTGGATTAATGGAGAAAACTTCAAGACCTGTAAAGAAAACAACATGCTTTACGGACCGTTTGCAGAAGAACTTCCGAACTTCCAGTCTTATATTGATACAGATGATGAAGAGACAAATGCAGACTTCTGCTTTCCGATTGAGGGATATGAAGCTCCATACGGAAAAGCACAGCTTGTTATGATCGCAGATACAGCAGTAACACCGGATCTTCCGACAAACACAGATGAGTCATGGAGTTCTGCAAAGCGAACAAAGGAAAAGTAACTTATCCTGCATTACCTGACTTTACAGGAAGTGCATTTGTTCGTAATGTGATTTACGATATCTGCGGATATGAACAGTTCATGGATATGGAAGCTGATAAAGAGACTGTAAAAGCAGCAATTGAGCCAGCTCTTGAATATCTGCGTGAACTGAATCCATACCTGTGGAATGAAGGAAAGACTTTCCCGAAGGATTCTACGGCACTGACCAATATGTACTCTGACGGAGAAGTTGTAATGGATATCTCTTACAGTGCATACTCAACAGCTACCAACATTGAAAATGGTACTTACACAGAGACATCTCAGTCTTTCCAGTTCGATAAAGGAACAATTGGAAATACAAACTACATTGCAATTGCAGCAAACTCAGGAAATGTAGCAGGAGCACAGGTGGCAATAAATGAGATGCTTGATCCGGAAGTACAGGCAGACCGTTTTGCTGAGATCCGTACTATTCCGGTTGTAGATTACAACAAATTAAACGATACACAGAAAGAAGCATTTGATAAAGTTGAAATCGGTAAGGGAGTAATCTCTCAGGATGAACTTTTATCAAAACGTCTTCCGGAAATGCCTTCCGCACTTGTACCGATCATCGAAGAGATCTGGGCAGAGGAAGTAGTAGGAAAATAAAATGAAGAAAAAAATGACACCTTATATACTGTTGGTGCCGCAACTTATATTAGGCGTAGTTTTTATTATTGGTTTGGGAACTGGAATCATCCAAAGTTTAGGGGTGATTCCAGCTTTTGGATTAACGGAACCGACGCTGAAATATTATAAGGAGGTACTGACAAGACCGGATCTTTTGCAGTCATTAAAATATAGTCTGTACATTGCATTTATGTCGCTTTTCTTGCCACAGTAACAGGAACATTTCTGTGTGCAGTTCTGGTGAGTGCCGGAAAAGTGCGCGGAATCATTATGCGGATTGTTCAGATTCCGATCATTGTTCCCCATGTTGTTGTGGCACTCTTTATTGTAAACATTCTTTCGCAAAATGGAATCCTTGCGAGAATCCTTGCAAATGCAGGACTGATTACGGATCAGCAGCAGTTTCCGATGTTGATCTATGACAGATATGGACTTGGCGTAATTCTTGCCTATCTGTGGAAGGAAATTCCATTCATAATCTATTTTGTGATTGCTCTGATGGCGAATATCAATGGCAGTCTTGGAGAAGCAGCGACCAATCTTGGAGCGAATAAACTTCAGGCCTTCATGAAAGTAACGCTTCCTTTATGTATGAATACAGTGCTCAGTGGTTTCCTGATCATCTTTGTATTTGCACTTGGAGCATATGAGCTGCCGTTCATACTTGGAGCAACGATACCAAAGGCGCTGCCGGTTCTGGCTTATCTGGAATATACCAAGCCTGATCTGCGGGCGCGACCGTATGCGATGGCGATCAATGGAATCCTGATCGTGATCTCTCTGATTGCAGCAGTTTTATATTACATATTACTTCGCCGGAGCACGAAGAAGCTGGCAGGTTAGGAGGAACAGGAAGATGAAAAGAAAAAAGAACATCTGGGAAGGTCTGATCATAGGCATTTTTATTTTCCTGGTGATTGTACCAATCTTACGATCCTTGTCTGGGTAGGGACAGAGAGATGGGCATGGCCGTCACTTATCCCGCAGAAATTTTCGATGAGAGCGGTGAATGGAATACTGAGAAACAGGCAGCAGCTTGTGCGACTTTGTATGTCCAGTCTTTTCATATCGGCTTCGGTCGCGTTCCTGTCGGTTGTGATCGGAACAATGACGGCGAGGGCGCTGGAATGCTATGACTTTTTTGGAAAGCGGCTGTTTTCATTTATGTCGATGCTTCCGTTTCTTGTTCCGGGAACCGTGTTTGCGATGGGGGTTCAGATTACATTTATTAAGTGTGGACTTAGCGGAACTGTTCTGGGGGTTATTATTGTCCATCTGATCTGCTCTCTTCCATATGCAGTGACACTGATGCAGGATGGAACAAGAGCAATGGGGGTAAAGCTGGAGGAGCAGGCAAGAGTTCTGGGGGCTGGTGCGCTTCAGGCGTTTTTTAAAGTGACACTTCCGAATCTGTTTCCGGTCATGCTTTCTGCGTTTTCGATGGCATTTGTTGTTTCATTCAGTCAGTATTTCCTGACGTTTGATGATCGGCGGGGGAAATGTCAAAACATTTGCGATCGTCATGGTTCCATATCTCGGAAGCGGAGAACGTAATTTTGCCAGCATTTACAGTGTGATATTCCTGGTGATCATGCTTCTGGTGTTTGGAATACTGGAATGGATCGTGGGACGTTTTACAAAGGCACAGGAAGTAGAATATTATTAGGCAGGAGGAGCACATGAGTCTTACAATTAAAGAACTTTGTGTAGATTTACAAAAGACAGGAATACTGAAGAATATAAATCTGGAGATAGAACGGGAGAATTTGTTTCGCTTCTTGGCGCCTCAGGCTGCGGAAAGACAACACTGTTAAAAAGCATTGCAGGTCTTCTTGAAACGCAGGAAGGGGATATCCGGATCGATGACACATCGATTACAAATCTTGCACCGGAAAAAAGAGGAACCGTGATTGTTTTTCAGGATCTCAGACTGTTTCCGCATATGACGGTAGAACAGAATATCAGCTTTTCGATGGATCTGAAAAAATCCCGAAAAAAGATAAGCAGGCGCGGGTAGGAGAACTGTTAAAAGTTGTTCAGCTGGAAGGATTTGAGAAGCGTAAGATCCAGGAAATGTCCGGTGGACAGCGTCAGAGGGTCGCGCTGGCAAGAGCGCTTGCGGCAGATCCGAAAATTCTTCTTCTTGATGAACCATTTTCAAGCCTAGATGAGAATCTGCGGTGCGAGATGGCAGATCTGGTAAGAAAGCTGCATCATGAGATGGAGCTTACAGTCGTTATGGTCACGCATGATAAAGAAGAAGCAATGAAGGTGTCTGACCGGATCGCTCTGATGAAAGCTGGAGAAGTGCTTCAGTATGATAAGCCGGAGAGGATATTTTACCATCCAGAGTCCAGAGCGGTGGCAGATTATATGGGACAGACAAATTATATTTTGGGGAAAGTGGAGAATGGCAGATTCGTAAGCCGGGCAGTTTCATTTGAGACGCAGAAAGCAGAAGGAGAGTATGAGCTGATGGTCCGACCATCGGCGATCACGCTGACTGTAGATGAGACGGAAAGAATGTATCAGATTGAAGAAGTTATGTTTGAGGGGGAAACAGCAGAAATCCTGTTGAAGTATGCAGATGGAAAGCTGACAGTATGGCTGCTTCACCGTGACTGGATGAAACTGGGGGTAAAAACAGGAGAACTGGTTGGCATCAAAATTGATGAAAGACAGGGGATTTTGTTTCAGAAGTGATAAAAGGAGAATGGTATGCGAAAAATAATTCATGATTGTGACTGTACGTTTGGAATTAACGGGTGTGATGTAGATGATGGACTGGCACTGCTGTATCTTCTGGGGGATCCGGAAGCAGAGGTTCTGGGAGTGACGACAACTTATGGGAACAATACGCTGGAGAAGGTTTACGAAAATACAAAGAAGTTTGTAAAGAAAATCGGGCATGACGAGTTGCGTGTTTACAAAGGTGGAGCGGCACCGGGAGAAACCGAAGGGGAAGCGGCACATTATCTTGCCGAGATGACAGAAAAATATGCCGGGGAGCTGGAAATTCTGGTGACGGGTTCCGTGACAAATCTTTATGGAGCCTGGAAACACAATCCTGAGTTTTTTCATCAGGTGAAGAGTATCGTATTGATGGGAGGAACAACAGAACCACTGATCTTTGCAAAGCGGGAAATGGATGAACTTAATTTCTCCTGTGATCCGCTGGCAACTTATACGACACTTACCAGTGGAATGGATGTTGCGGTTATTACGGGCAATAATTGCCTGAAGGTACTTTTTACAAGAGAAGAGTATGAAAGAGAGCTTTCGGATCTGAGTAAGGGAGTTGTAAGGCTGATTAAGAATGAGACGGATTACTGGTTTGACAATAACTGGGATGAATATGGAATTCCCGGATATTATAACTGGGATGCGATTGCTGCGGCTTACATGATGCATCCGGAACTTTTTGAGATACAGAGAGTGGACATGCAGCTGTCAACAGAAAAGCTTACAAAGGGAAGACTGATTCTGGCAGAGGATGAAACGAAAAAAGAACTGCACTCTCAAGATCCCGGTGATCAGAGATGCGGACGAGTTCCGGAGAAATCTGTATGATACCTGGATGAACGTAGAAATTGAAACCGTGAAGTAGAGATGAAAATATCAATTATTATACCAACATACAATGAAGAATCGACAATTGAAAGGCTGATGAAGACACTGGAGCCGCTGAATGAAAGATGTGAGATTCTGTTTGTAGACGGGGGAAGCACGGATGGAACACTGGCACTTTTGAAGGACCGGTATCCGGTAATTCAGTCCCCGAAAGGAAGGGCAAAGCAGATGAACAAGGGAGCGGAAGAAAGCAGTGGAGATGTACTTTTTTTCCTGCACTGCGACAGTGAAGTTCCAGCTACAGCATTAGAAGAGATTGAGACTGTAATGAAAAAATACCGGCAGGGTGTTTTGGAATTGCATTTCATTCATATAACTTTTTTATGTTCACCTGCAGGGTGATCTCCAATCACAGGATTAAAGACAGAAAAGTAATGTTTGGAGACCAGGGGATTTTATTGACCGGAAGTTGTTTTTTGAAGTGGGAAAATTTCCAGAGATGCCGATTCTGGAGGATTATCAGTTTTCACTGATCCTCAAAGAAAAAGGGATTCCGCTTGGGATGACAAGACACAGGATTTATACTTCAGACAGAAGATTTGGCGGAAATACAATCGAAAAGCTGAAAGTAATGTGGCTTATGAACCGGCTGAGAGCCATGTACCGATGGTGTTCCGGCAGAAGAGATTGCAAAATTATATAAGGATGTCCGTTAGGGAGTCTGCTTTATGCAGACTCCTTTACTTATTCGGAAAATCAATAAAAGAAATAGAGAAAATCAATGATAAGTGTAAGGGATTTGATTGAATAAAGACTGAAAAAATAATATAATTATAATTTAAAGGGGAAGAAAATATGTCAGTTTATATTCAAAATTTTGTCAAATTTAAGCCGTTTTTAAAAGAACTGGTTTCAAGAGACGTGAAGGTGAAATATCGGCGTTCCATACTGGGGGTTTTATGGACACTGCTGAATCCACTTCTTATGATGACGGTTTTATCCATCGTTTTCTCAAATCTGTTTAAATTTGATATAGAGAATTTTCCGTTGTATTTGTTATGTGGGCAGGTTATTTTTAACTTTTTCAATGACGCTACGACAAATGCAATGTCAGCAATTATCGGGAGTGCATCTCTGATAAAGAAAGTGTATGTACCGAAATATGTATTCGTGATGTCAAGGGTGTGTTCCAGTCTGATCAATCTGATGGCATCCTGTGCAGCGTTATTTCTGATTATGATCGGTATGCGTGCGGAGCTTCACTGGACAATGCTTCTTTCAGTTGTGCCACTTTTTTTGCTGGTGGTTCAGGCTCTGGGGATTGGACTGATTCTGGCGACGATTGCGGTGAAATACAGGGATGTTCTGCACTTGTATTCGGTGCTGATGGCAGTGCTGATGTATCTGACACCGGTTATCTATCCAATGTCGATTCTGCCGGAATGGTTATACCATCTGGTAATGATAAACCCTCTGACCAGTATTCTGATCATGTTCCGGAATGTTGTGATCTATGGCAGACTTCCAGGTCTGGTGATGCTTCTGGTGACAGCAGCAGAAGCTGTACTGTGTCTTGGAGTGGGATGCTGGGTTTTTTATAAGCATCAGGATGGTTTTATCTTTGATTTGTAGGAGTAAGGATGGAGAAAAAAGTAATTGTAAAAGTAGAAGATGTTTCCATCAAATTCAGTCTGGCATCAGAGAAATTTGATGGATTTAAGGAATATTTTATACAGAGAGTAAAGAAAAAGATTACCTATCAGGATTTCTGGGCATTGCAGGATGTGTCGTTTGAGGTCTATAAAGGAGAAACACTGGGCTAATCGGTGTAAACGGAAGTGGAAAGAGCACGATGTTGAAAATCATTGCAGGTGTCATGAAGCCAACCCGCGGCAGTGTTAAGACTTCTGGTGTGATCGCACCGCTGATTGAGTTGGGAGCCGGGTTTGATTTTGATCTGACTGCAAAAGAAAATGTATTTCTGAATGGGACGCTTCTTGGATATACGAGAGAATATTTGGAGGAGCATTATAAAGAAATCGTAGAATTTTCAGAATTGGAGCAATTTATGGATGTGCCGGTGAAAAATTTTCATCTGGAATGTTTTCACGGCTTGCATTTGCGGTCGCAACGATTGGGCAGCCGGATATTCTGATCGTAGATGAGGTATTGTCGGTAGGAGATTTCCATTTTCAGCAGAAATGTGAGGCGAGAATTAACCGGATGAAGGAAAATGGTGCCACGATTCTTTTTGTTTCACATAATATGGAGCAGGTGAGAAATTTGTGCAGTCGGATCGTGTGGCTGGAGCATGGCAGGGTTCACAGTATCGGAGACGCGGATGAATTGTGCAGGGAATATCAGGAAGCAGAATAAGAGGGAAAAATGAAAAAAATAAAAAAGATGGCAGCAGTCATTATACTGATTCTGATTGCATTTATTTATGGACATATTCATAAGACCCATGCGATTTATGACCGGACGGTTGAAAATGATCAGTATATCATGCTGGACGGATCACAGAGTCAGATAACACAGGAGTTTATCTGTGAGGAAGATTCGCTGGATGGAATTCAGGTGAAATGTCAGAATTTGCAGGAAGATCCAGAAGCAGAGATTCGAGTTTATCTTCAGGATTGTGAAAATGGAGGAATTGTCGCAAAATCTGTGAAGAAGGCAGGAGAAATCAAAACGGGCAAATTCAATGAATTTTCGTTTGATACGGTCAGCAGATGCAGAGGGAAGGCGTATAAAGTAGTGTTTGAGAAAGATTTTCTTGCACTTTATGCAGAAAAGACATCAGAAGAAGGAACAAATTTGAAAATAAATAGTGAAGAAAGTGAAGGAACTTTAATTTTAAAGACGGTTACATATCGGTTTGATATAGAAACATTTTGTGTATTTATGTTATTAGTATCGTACATCTGTGTTTTCTTTCAGTTTTTGAACTGGTTATTTTCCAGATAGTATGGAAGAGAGGACTTGAAAATGGAAAATGCTTTTTATATTGTGGCATGTCGATTTCATGTAAGAGAAAAAGACAGATTGCTTATTACAGGATATTTTCTGGAAAACAGACCGGATGGAAACCGGATTGAGATCCGGCTGGATGGTAAGAAAATGTTTTATACAATGGATGGAATTCGTCTTCACCCAATGAAATTCCGCAAGATAAAAAAAAGACTTATTACCAAACAGTTTTTTTTCTGGGTACATCTTCCGAAAGACTGGAGAGAGGCATCCAGACTGGAGGTAGCACAGTCGTACCGTGGAAAAGAAGAAAAGATGAAGACATTTGCAGTCAGTGAGTTGAAAAAACTGGAAAAATGGCAGGCAAATAGTATTGATAAAGTGAATATGGAAGAGAAAGGCTTCTCAATCGAGGGATGGTATTATAACAGGAAAAATGCATCAATCCGGTTTTTAGATGAGAATCAGAATGAGCTGGAGATGAAAGAAGAAAAAGTACGGCGGCTGGATGTTTTGCGGGAGTATCCGGAATGTAAAAAAGAAGAAATTGTCGGATTTAAGGCATTTTATGAGGAAGTCGTTCCGCGAAAATTAGAAGTGTGCTTTGAAGAGGACGAAAGGCATGCGGAAGAGACAATGAATCTTAAAAGAAAACTGAGACGCCAGAAAATGCAGGATGATCTTCGCAAAGTCAGAATCTATTATCGTCAGTTTGGAGTCCGTGCGGCATTTATAAGGGTTGGTGACAAATTAAGTGGAAAAAACGGTACTGAGTATGAAGAATGGCTGCGAAGACATGAGCCGTCCAAAATCAGGCTGTATCAGCAGAAGAGAAAGAAGTTTGCCCGGATGCCAAAGATTTCGATTGTTGTTCCCCTTTATCGGACACCAGAAGAATATCTGCGGGAAATGCTGGATTCTGTAAGAAGACAATCCTATCAGAACTGGGAACTCTGCCTCTCAGATGGAAGTGGGGAAGATTCACCGATTACAGAAATTCTGAAAGAGTATACAAAGAAGGATAGCCGGATCCAAGTGAAGAATAATAAAAAACAGCTGCATATTTCAGACAATACAAATGTGGCACTGGATATGGCAACAGGAGATTATATCGCTTTTATGGATCATGACGATCTGCTGACACCGGACGCATTGTATGAGTGTGTGGCAGAGCTGAATGAATATCCGGATACAGAGCTTATTTATACGGACGAGGATAAGATTACAATGGATGGAGAAGAGTATTTCTTCCCTCATTTTAAATCGGATTTTAATCTGGATATGCTCTGTACAACAAATTATTTCTGTCATCTGGTGGTTGTTAAAAAGGAATTATATCAGGCGGCAGGAAAGTTGAACGGCGAATACGATGGTGCACAGGACTATGATTTTGTACTCCGGTGTGTTGAGAAGACCGATAAGATCCGGCATATACCGAAAATCCTATATCACTGGCGAGCATGCGAAGGATCTACAGCAGGCAGTGCAGACAATAAATCCTATATTGTGGATGCAGGTGCAAAAGCGGTAAGAGCGCATTACAGAAGAATGGGAATTGAAGCAGAAGTCATTCCAACGAAGTATCCGGGAATGTACCGGACAAAATATCCGGTGAAACAAACGCCTAAGATATCAATCATTATTCCGAACAAAGATCATACCGATGATCTGATCAAATGTCTGCGGTCGATCCGGGAGAAAAATACATATGAGAATATAGAAATCCTTATTGTGGAAAATAACAGCCAGAAAAAAAGAACTTTTAAAGATTACAGAAAGGATCATGTATGAGGATTCCAGAGTTAAAGTTCTGTACTGGAAAGGAGAAGGGTTCAATTATCCGGAAATCAACCAATATGGAGTTGACCATGCGGCTGGAGAATATCTGCTGTTCCTGAACAACGATACAGAAATGATCGGCAGTGATTGCATCAAAGAAATGCTGAGTTATTGTATGCGGGAGGATGTAGGTGCTGTCGGAGCGAGAATGTATTACGAAGATGGAACGCTTCAGCATGGAGGAGTGATCATCGGACTTGGAGGAGTGGCAGGACATGCATTCCTTGGCATAGACGGAGATTCGCCGGGATACTTTGCGAGGGCGCAGGTGATCCATGATCTGAGTGCGGTGACCGCAGCCTGTATGATGATGAAAAAACGGGTGTATGAAGAAGTTGGAGGATTTGACTCGAAGTTTGCGGTGGCATTTAATGATGTAGATCTGTGCCTGAAAATACGAAAAGCCGGATATCTGATCGTATATGATCCATATGCGGAACTGATTCATTATGAATCCAAGTCAAGAGGATATGAAGATACGGAAGAGAAAATCGAACGTTTCCACGGAGAAGTAAATCTGTTTCAGACAAGGTGGAAAGATTTCCTGAAAAAGGGTGATCCATATTACAGTCCGAATCTGACACTGGATCATAATGATTTTGGACTGAATCATCTGGCAAAAGTGGAGAGGAGATAGGAGATGTTCAATAAAATGTCTCTGTATCGGGTAAAAAAAGGATTCGTATATCTGCGGTACTTTGGACCAAAAGAGTTTCTGATACGATTAAAAGAAAGAATCCGTATTCAGAAGATTGATTATGAAAAATGGTATGAGAATCACAGACGAACAGAAGAGGAATTGGAAAGTCAAAGGCAGGAAGTATTTGCGTATGCACCCCTGATCAGTATTGTCGTGCCGGTATATCAGGCACCGGAAGAATTTTTGAGACAGATGATTCTGTCTGTATGCCGTCAGACGTATAAAAATTGGGAATTATGTATGACTGTTTCAGATGAAGAGAGACACAGAATGGAAGAAATTCTGGAAGAGGATGAGTTCAAAGAAAAAGCGATTCACCTGATCGGTATTTCAGAAAACAGAGGAATTTCTGAAAATACAAATGCAGCGATAAAGGAAGCTACCGGAACATATATCGGTTTTTTGGATCAAGATGATCTGCTTGCGCCGGATGCATTGTACGAGATGGTAAAGAAGTTGAATGAGTATCCGGAGGTCGGACTTCTTTATTCAGATGAAGATAAAGTGACGGCAGATCTGAAAAAACATTTTCAGCCGCATTTTAAACCAGATTTTAATCTGGATCTGTTGCGAGCCAATAACTATATTTGTCATTTTTGCGTGATAAGAAAAAGTCTAATTGAAGAAATAGGTGGATTAAGAAGTGATTTTGACGGAGCACAGGATTACGATCTCGTTTTCCGCTGTGTGGAAAAAACGATAATGGCGCATGTGCCGAGGATTCTTTATCATTGGAGGGTACATCAGGTTTCTACTGCGGACAATCCAATCAGTAAAAACTTATGCATTTGAGGCTGGACAGCGTGCCATAGAAGCACATCTGCTAAGATGTGGTGAACATGCAGAAGTTTTACCGGAACTGGATAGAGGGTTTTATCGTGTCCGGTATAAGATGCAGGGGAATCCAAAGATTTCCATTCTGATTCCCAATAAAGATCATATAAAAGATTTGGAGAAATGTCTACAATCGATTTCCAGATCGGATTATAAGAATTACGAGATCAATAATTAATCGAAAATAACAGCGAAAAAGCGGAAACATTTGCTTATTATAAAACAATAGAGTCAGACCGGATCCGGATTCTGAAGTGGGAGGGATCATTTAATTATTCGGCGATCAACAACTACGCAGTAAGCGAGACTGATGGAGAATATCTGGTACTTCTGAATAATGATACAGAAGTGATTGGAAAGGACTGGCTAGGAGAAATGCTTGCGAACTGCCAGAGAAAAGAAGTCGGGATTGTCGGAGCAAAGCTTTATTATCCAAATGGTCAGGTGCAGCATGCTGGAGTCATTGTTGGGATTCGGGGAATTGCTGGTAATATGTTCCGGGGACTTCCAAAAGGTTATTCCGGGTATATGCACAAAGCAAGTACTCAGCAGGATTTGTCAGCGGTGACCGCAGCATGTATGATGGTAAAGCGTTCTGTATATGAAGAAGTGGGTGGATTTGAGGAGCAACTTGCAGTGGCGTTCAATGATGTTGATTTTTGTCTGAAGGTACGCAGATGTGGATATCTTGTAGTGTATGATCCTTATGTGAAACTGTATCATTATGAATCCAGATCGAGAGGGGCAGAAGATAATGAGGAAAAGATCAGAAGATATCAGTGTGAGATTGATTATGTACGCCGGAACTGGTCTGAAATCATGGAAAAAGGAGATCCGATGTACAATCCTAATCTTACGCTGGTGAAGTGTGATTATTCTTTGCGTGAAAAAGAAGATGGATAGAGAAAAGATGGTGGTATTTTGATAAAGAACAATCAGCGGATGTTAAATAAAGCGCAGGTATGTATGGATGCGGGAATCATTGGTGCTACATATTTTTTCTCATGGTATCTGAGATTTAAAAGTGGGCTTTTTGTGCAGGACGCAGGGGTTCTGCCGGCGAAAACGTATTTTTCAGCTTTGTTTTTAATAATCCCTGGATATCTGCTTTTGTATAGTGTTTTTCAGCTTTATATGCCGAGGAGGGTAAAAAGTTACCGTAAGGAGCTGATGGATATCATCCGTGCCAATGGAATTGGATTTATGATCTTTATCCTGGTACTTTATTTTATAAAGCAGGAGCATTTTTCAAGACAGATGCTGTGTATTTTCTTCTTTATAAACATCTCGCTGGAATTTGCTTCGAGATATCTGATTCGCACAATTTTGTGGAAAATGCGAAAGCAGGGACTGAATCAGAAACATATCCTGATGATTGGAGAGAGTCAGATGGCAGAACAGTATATGGACAGGCTGAGAGAGAATCCAAAGTGGGGATATCAAGTGTTTGCCCATCTGAAAGATGAAGAGAAACTGGAAAGAATACTGGAGGGGAATGAACTGGATGAGGTTGTGATTGCGCTTCGTGCGGAGGATTATGGAAAACTGGAGCGGATTGTGGATGTCTGTGAGAAGGCAGGGGTACACACGAAAATGATTCCTGATTTTGGAAATGTGATTTCTACCAGGCCTTATATTGAGGATGTGCAGGGGATTCCGGTGATTCATGTCCGCAGAGTTCCACTGAATATCATGCGGAACAGGGTGGCAAAGAGGGCAGTTGATCTGATAGGGGCAACGGTTGCAATCATTCTTTTTTCACCGGTCATGCTGCTTACTGTGCTGGTGGTTGCCTTGACAGAGGAAGGGAGTGTGATCTACCGGCAGGAAAGAGTTGGACTGCATAACCAGGTATTTTATATGTACAAATTTCGGTCTATGATCATGCAGGATGAAGAAAAGGAAAAAGCAGAATGGTCTACCAGGAATGATCCGAGGATTACACCGGTTGGAAAGCTGATCCGCAGAACAAGTATAGATGAATTGCCGCAGCTTTTTAATGTGCTGAAAGGGAGATGAGTCTGGTGGGACCAAGACCGGAAAGACCGCAGTTTGTGCAAAAGTTCCGGGATGAAATTCCACGTTATATGGTAAAACATCAGGTACGTCCGGGAATGACTGGATGGGCGCAGATCAATGGCTACCGGGGAGATACTTCCATTGAGAAGCGGATCGAATATGATCTTTACTATATTGAGAACTGGACAATGGTATTTGATATGAAAATATTGATTCTGACAATTTTTAAAGGATTTTTTGACGGAAGATGAAGATAGATGTGATCATACCGGTCTACAGACCGACAGAAAAACTGCATAAAGTATTGTACAGGCTCTGCAGACAGACGCACCTTCCGGAGCAAATCATTCTGTTACACACCAGGATGGGATAAAGCTGGATGTTTCGGTTTGTAAAGACCGGGTTTCTGTTACAGAGATTCCGATTTTGGAAAAAGAATTTGATCATGGAAGAACCAGAGAGCAGGGAATCTGGATGTCAGATGCAGATATTGTGGTCATGATGACCCAGGATGCAGTTCCGGCAGATCCGTTTCTTTTGGAAAAGCTTTCAGAAGTATTAAATGAGCATCCGGATGCTGTGGCAGCTTATGCCAGACAGATACCGGATCAGAACTGTGGTCTGTTGGAAAAATATACGAGAGTTTTCAATTATCCCCCAAAAAGCCAGATTAAATCGCAGAAGGATTTGCCAAAACTGGGAATAAAAACTTATTTTTGCTCCAATGTGTGTGCTGCCTATCGGAGAGGAGTCTATCTGGAACTGGGAGGATTTCCGCATCCGGCCATCTTCAATGAAGATTTGATCTTTGCAGCAGGAGCAATCCAAAATGGATGGAAGATTATTTATAAAGCAGATGCACGGGTGATTCATTCTCATGAGTATACTTACAGAGAGCTGATAAGGAGAAATTTTGACCAGGGTGTATCGCAGGCATGTCATTCAGAAATATTTGAAAAAGTAAAGTCAGAGAAAGAAGGCATACACCTGATTTGCACACTTGTGAAAAAGCTTTTAAAAGAAAGAAAATATTTGCAGATTATACAGCTGTTTGTGGAAAGCGGGTGCAAATATCTGGGCTACCAGATGGGAAAACATTACCGACAATTACCGAAAAGTTTCATCATGAAACTGACAATGAATCATAATTACTGGAGAGGAAGGAATGATGAGGATGCTTAAAAAAATTGCAGGATGGTCATGGAAGAAAAAGATAATAGTGATTATTTGCGTAGTGTTGACACTTGTTCTGGGGGCGGCAGGTGCCGTATTCGGATATGCTGCCAGTAAAGTGAACAAAATTCAGAAGATTGAAGTAAAAAAAGAAACGTTGAAAGAGTCTATTACAGAAGAGGTGGAGCATAAAAGCGGATATCTGAATGTGGCAGTATTCGGGCTGGATTCTAGGGATGGGTCACTAGATAAAGGAAATCGAAGTGATACGATCATGATCGTAAGTTTGAATCAGGAAACTTATGAAGTGAAAATGGTATCGGTGTACCGTGATACTTTTATGCGGCTGAAAGATGGAAGTTATAATAAGGCGAATGCAGCCTATTCTTATTTCGGACCGGATGGGGGTGTTGCTCTTTTGAATGAGAACATGGATATGAACATTGAAAAGTATGTATCTGTGAACTTTAATGCCTTAGTCGATGTAATTGATGCGGTGGGAGGAATGGATCTGGAGCTGACTGATGCAGAAGTAGTCCACATGAATAATTATTGTGTGGAGACTTCTGAAGTAACCGGAAAAAGTTATAAGAAGATTGAGCCGGAAGTCGGAGGTAGCTATCATCTGAATGGAGTACAGGCGGTTTCTTATGCGAGAATCCGTTATACAGATGGTGGAGACGCGCAGCGTACAGTGCGTCAGAGAATCGTCCTTTTGAATATCATGCAGAAGCTGCAGCAGATGGACCTGACGACGATCAATAAAATTGCTGACAGTGTTTTTCCACAGATTGCAACCAATTTTTCTTTTACTGAAATTCTGAATTATGACGAAAGATTTTCAAAAATATAGAGTAGGTGAAACACTTGGATTTCCAAATGTAAGATATTCCAAAATGCTTTCTGGAGTGGGAAGTACAGAAATTGCAGATACACTGGCATCCAATGTTGCCGAGGTACATCAGTTCCTGTTTGGAGATACAGATTATCAGGTATCCGGGACGGTAAAAGGAATTGATGATGAAATAAGCGATGCGCTTTCCAGTGGAAAATATGAGGAAGCAGACGAAACTGAAAAAGAGGATGAAAAATCGGAAGATAAGACATCTGAGGAAACAAATCATACAGAAACAAATATAAAAGTAACGGAAGATGGAAATGCAGGAACGGATTCCGGCAGTTCATCGGGAGACAGTGGTTCGGGTTCGCAGGCAGTGACAGAACCGCAGCAGCCGGATACAGAAGCACCACCGGATTACTATGAGGAAGATTACTATTACGGTGATGATTAGAGGAGGAAAAAGGAAATGAGAAAAAGAACAAAGTGGTTATGCAGCGTATTGCTTGTTGCAACAATTGGTCTGACAGGATGTGGACAGAAACAGAAGACAGAAAGTAGGGCAGAGAAATCTGATGAAAATCATTTTGTAGGAGAGTGGATTGTTGAGCCGGAGTATGCAATCAGCAAGGTTGGAGATGAAAATACGCTGTTTGTAGATGGAAGGGAGAAAAAAAGGCAATCCTTGGAACTGTAAAAGGTGCAATTGCTACAGTATGGCAGGACTGGAGTATTACAGAAGGAAAGCAGGGAGATGAGAAATGGGGGTGCATCCAGGAGCCGGAACAGCTGGAAGAGACTCTTGGCAATCTTGGAATTACAAAGGATAAAGAAATTATTCTGATCGGTGAGACCTAGATGGATGGGGAGATGATGCGAGACTTCTCTGGGAACTCCGGGCAGCCGGATATGAAGATGTGAAGATGGTAGATGGCGGATGGAAGGCGTTGAAAGACAGTGGAATCAAGACACAGTTCCTCGCATCCAAACCGGAACCGGCAGAAGTAAAAATCGATGAAATTGATTATTCCCATGTGATGACAACCGAAGAATTACAGAAGAATTATGACGAGTACAAAATTGTGGATGTGCGTACTGATGAAGAATATGAAGGAGCAATTCTGTATGATGAAGCAAAGGGAGGACATCTTCCGGGAGCAATTCATATCCGGTACACAGATCTGTTCAATGATGCAGGATATCTGAAATCCAATGAAGAACTGACAAAAAATGTTTGAGGATGCCGGACTGTCTAAAGATGATGAGATCGTCACTTATTGTACAGGAGGAATCCGCTCGGCATATACACAGCTGGTAATGGAAATGTGTGGATTTGAACATACATACAATTATGATCAGTCATTCTGGAGATGGGCTGTTGTTGGAGATGTAGAATAATGGTTAGCGTTTTGATGTGTACTTATAACCGGAGATTTTGTCTGCAACAGGCGATTGACAGCGTACTTTGTCAGACGTATCCGGATTTTGAATTTGTCATCGTAGATGACGGATCGACCGACGGAACAGAAGAACTGATTAAAAGCTATCAGGATCCACGGATCAGATATTTTAAACTGGATCAGAATTCGTTTTACTGTTATGCGGCAAATCAGGGGCTTGATCACTGCCAAGGAGACTATGTGCATTTATGAACAGCGATGATGCATGGTTGCCGGATAAACTGGAAAAACAGGTGTCAGTTATGGAACAGAACCGAATGCTTGGTGCATGTTTTACAAGAGTGTATCTGGTAGATGAGAGCGGCAATGAGATATCGGAAGAATGCAGAGATATGGCAGCACTTTTTGACAGAAAGTGTACGACACAGAACGAATATCTGCATACGCTTCTGCAATCTGGGAATTTTCTTTGTCATCCTTCGGCGCTGGTCAGAAAATCCGTTTTGGACAAGATTGGATATTTCAATCTTTTGTATCGTCAGCTGGCGGATTATGACCTGTGGCTTCGGCTTGTAAGTGAGTCAGAGATCACGATTTTGGAGGAACGGCTGATTCGGTTTCAGTGGGATATAAAAGGGAAAAAACAGATCAGCATGTCGACAAGAGAAAATTCGGTGCGTTCATTTAATGAATCTGTTATGATCGAAAAAACTACATTGAAAAGATGTCTGAAAAAAATTTTTTCCAGTTTTTCAGGGGAGATTTTCGGAATCCGGATTCTACATCACATTTACAACTGGAATTTGAAAAGGCATTCTGGCTGATGAAATGTACAACTAAAGAGCCAGGACTGAAAGCGGCAGGGATGGAAATGCTGGAGAGGGCTATGAGAGAAGAGAATGCAATGGAAACTTTAAGAGCGCATTTTCATATGGATATTTTTGATTTGTATCAGTGGACTGGAGAGCATATGTATAAGACGCCATGGCTTATAAGTGAAATTGAAGAAGGAAGCCAGCAACTGGCGTATTATAAAGATATTATCAGACAGAAAGATGAGTATATCGGGCAGCAGAAAGAACAGCTTGAAAAACAAAATGCAGCGATTGAACAGCAGCAGGAATATATAGAAGGACAGCGAAGGCAGACCGCGCATTATGAAAAACAGCTGGATGAACTTGGCAGACGGATGGAACAGAAAACAGGGCAGCTTAAGAAATATGAGGATAAGATCAGAGAGCAGGATGAAATGATCCAGATATATGCAAATTCAACCAGCTGGAAAATAACAGAACCGATGAGAAAAATCATGCGTCTGCTGAAAAAATGATTTATAGAAAAGATGAATATACTTAATCCGGGATAAGGACAATCAATTAGTGAATAGATTGCAGATATGTTATAGTTAGAAGAAAGAAGATTAGACGAGGAGAAAAGATTATGAAAAGAACAGCATTATTTCTTGCAGGAATTCTTGCGCTTTCGTCATTTTCAGGATGTGGTGCAAAGAATTCGGAATCAGACAGCAGTGAACCATTTGAAGGAAAGTATGTAGTAACCGCCGACTATGTGAAAGAAAATCTGGACGATATCATCGTAGTGGATGCAAGAGGTGAAGATGAGGCGAAAAAAGGTACTGTAAAAGGTGCAGTGGCAACGACATGGCAGTATCTGGCAACCTGCGAAGACGGGGAAGCGGGGGATGCAAACTGGGGATGTATTCTTGATACAAAGCGCCTGAGCGAAAGATTAGGAGAGCTTGGGCTGGCAAAAGATAAGGAAATCGTGCTTTTTTCAAATGCGGAGAAAGGCTGGGGAGAAGATGGCAGGATTGCATGGGAGCTGATCGCGGCAGGCTATGAGGATGTGAAAATCGTAGATGGCGGGATCAAAGCACTGAAAGCAGCAGGAGTTGAGACTGTCAAAGGAGTAGCAGAGCCGAAACCGGTATCGGTAGAAATTGATTCGATTGATGAAACGCATGTGATCAATACGGATGAGCTGAAAGAGATTTATGACGACTGTAAAATTGTGGATACCCGTACAGATAAAGAATACAATGGAAAGACAATGTATGGGGAGGCAAATGGGGGACATCTTCCAGGGGCAATCCAGATCCGTTATACGGATTTATTTAACAGTGACAGTACATTAAAGAGTAATGAAGATCTGACCAAGATGTTTGAAGATGCAGGACTTTCAAAAGAGGATCATATTATTACTTACTGTACCGGAGGAATCCGTTCAGCTTATATGCAGCTTGTAATGGAAATGTGTGGCTTTGAAAATTCAGAGAACTATGACGAATCTTTCTACAGATGGTGTGTGGAAGGAAATCTGGAGAAATAAAAGAGAAGCAGATCAACGAGATCTGAACGTCGTATGAATATGAATGGATTTGAAAAAGCGGGACGTTGGCAATTTAGTCAGCGTCCCGCTTTTGTAACCTTTTTGGGAATAATTATTATTTTACAATTTTTTTCTTACCGAATGCAATGATTGCGCCAAGAGCAGCGAGCATTGCAACTGCGAGAGCAGCGATAGGAGCGGTATCTCCTGTCTTTGTTGTAGCAGCAGTAGTGGTTTTACCGTTATTCTGGTTTTTATTGTTATCTTTGCCATTGTTGTCTTTCTTTGTATCAGGATCAGCGACAGGATCTGTTACAAAATGCTTCTGGATCACTTCACTTTTTGCACCGTTTTCGATGGTGAATACGTTAGTGATTCCGGCTTCTTTGAGAAGCTGAGTTGCTTTTGCAGCACCTCTTGCTCCACTGTTGCAAAGAACGTAAATTGTTTTTCCTTCAAAATCTGCTTTGTGAGCAGTTACATATTCTGTAAATGCTTTTGCGAGATCATCCGGAAGTTTGTTATCTTTGTCAAAAAGTGGAAGGGAAAGGGATCCTTTAAGTGTCCTTTTGTGTAAGAAGCTGTAGAACGTACATCAAGAATCAGGTAGTTCTTTGTATCTGCCATTTTATTGATTACATGAGTGTCAGAAACATAGATTGCAGCAGCTTTTACATCAGCATCTTTTGCACCACCAGTGATAGTATGCACTTTTGCAAGATCATATCCGGCAGATTTTAATAAAGCAGTAGCTGCTCTTGCACCACTTGCACCACTGTTGCAGAGAAGATAGAGTTCTTTTTTCTCAAGAGTGGCTTTGTTGTCTGTTACATATTTTGTGAAATCTTTGGAAAGCTGGTCATCTGTAGTTTTGGCAACTCCGTTTGCATTGAATACAGGTGTTGAGATAGAGCCTTTTAAGTGTCCACTTCCATAGTTACCTGTCGCACGGACGTCAAGGATTACTACGTCGTCTTTTCCGACAGCAGCAACAGCTGTTTTTCCGTCTACGGCATTTCCGTCTGTTCCAGACATTGCGTACAGAAGTTCCAGGCCTTTTGCACCATTTTCAATGGTGTATACTTTACCATCTTCTTTGGTGCTTGTGTTATAGCCAAGTTTGCCAAGAAGCAGAGTTGCTTTCTGCGCACCTCTTGCACCACTGTTGCAGATAATGTAGATTGGTTTGTCTTCTGTTATTTTTGAAGGAATTTCTTCCATGAAAGCTTTTTCAAGCGCTTCCGCTTCAGCAGTGTCAAGTTTGTTGTTATCATCAAACAGAGACTGAGAAATAGATCCCTTCAAAGTACCTGTCTTTGTCTGTGCTTTTGAAGAACGTACGTCAATAATGTATGCACTTCCGTCTTTTGCAGCGGCAATAGCATCAGTTCCGCTTACGAATTTGTAGCCGTCTACAGTTACAAAAGCACCTTTTACTGTTTCATCGCCTGCACCACCGGTAATGGTGTAGATTGTGTTCTTGTCAACACCGTTGTCTGCAAGTAATGCAGTGGCGGCTCTTGCACCTCTTTGGCCGCTGTTACAGAGGACGTATACTTTTTTGCCTGAGAAGGTAGAAGGGTTATCCTGCACATATTTAGCAAAGGTTATTGCATATGGATCTTGGTTGGTTTCTGCTACAACCTGTTTTCCTTCTTCATTCAGATAGAAAACAGGAAGAGAAAGAGAGTTTTTCAAATGACCGTTTGCAAAGTTCTCTTTTGTACGTACATCTACGATAACCACGTCATTTGAATCAACAGCAGCTACAGCTTCAGCACCGGTTACAGCGTTGTTTGTTCCAAGGAATGCGTAACGAACTTCAAGACCTGTTGCTCCGCCTGTAATGGTATGAATACGACTGGTATCATATCCAGCACGTTGTAATAAAACAGCAGCAGCACGAGCCCCTCTTGCACCACTGTTGCAAAGAAGGTAAAGCTCTTTGTTCTGGAAATTTGCGTTATTAGTTACAGTTACTGTGAAAGCTTTTGCAGTAGCATCTTCAGAAGTTTGGATGATACTGCCATCCTCATTAAATACAGGTGTTGAGAAAGAACCTTCTAAGTGAGAAAAATTATAGTTTACAGAAGAACGAACGTCTAAAACAGCAACGGTATTTTTATCGGCTGAAATAGCATCTGGGCCGCTTACATTTGCACCAAAAGTATATGCTTTATATGCAGTTTCGAAATCTGTGATAGCATCAGATTCATCAGATGGAACTGCTTCGTCTTCAGAAACTTCTTCCTGAGTAGTTTCTTCTGGATTCCCTTGATCTTCAGAAACAGTAGTCTGTGCATCGCTTTCTGTAACGGTATCAATACTTGAATCAGTTGCAAAAGCTGTCAGAGAGCCGTTCGCAAGTAATGCGAAAGACAGAAATACTGGTAATAATTTTCTTTTCATTTTTCCTCCTTACTCTCAAAATTAGGTTACGATTACATTGTAACAGTTTTCACAAAAATTTCATAATTGTTTTAATCTATATATAAAAATGAAATAGATAAAATCTATAGGTATAATTGAGAGATTTTATTAAACTAACTGCTGTTTCGTGGTAGAATAAAAAGATAAAAGTAGAAAAAAATGCAGGTGGAATAGAAGGACTCTGCGTGATCGAACCGTCGGTGCATGGTGATCAGCGTGGATATTTTATGGAAACTTATAATCAGAAGGATATGGAGGAAGCCGGACTTACGATGAAGTTCGTACAGGATAATCAGTCCGGTTCTGGAAAAGCAGTGTTGAGAGGACTTCATTTTCAGAAGAGATATCCGCAGGGAAAGCTAGTCCGAGTGATCCGGGGAACCGTATTTGATGTGGCGGTGGATATCCGGAAAGGAAGTGCCACCTATGGAAAATGGTATGGAATTGAACTGTCGGAAGAGAATAAAAAGCAGTTTTACATTCCGGAAGGATTTGCGCATGGATTTCTGGTGCTGAGCGACCAGGCAGAATTCTGCTACAAATGTACGGATTTTTATCATCCGGATGATGAGGGCGGGATTGCCTGGAACGATCCGACGATCAACGTTGCATGGCCAGAGCTTGATGTGCCATACAGAATGAGTGAAAAAGATAAAAAGTGGGGAAGATGGGAGAATAAGATGGAAAGAATTCAGGGATTAAAAAAATATGTACAGACAGAACATTATCTGGAGGAATCGGGATCGGGAAAGAAGAGCAGAAGGAAATTCAGATTGCCTATCAGCCACTGGCACAGGGCGAATATAATATCAACTACTGGTTCGTACACCCACTGACCGGAAAGAAACTGGTGCTTCGTGTCAATACAGGAAGCCAGATGCATCTGGAAAATCAGATTGAATACGAATATCATGCATTGGAGCTCCTGGCGGATTCAGGACGGACGCCAGTGCCGGTTTTTGTAGATGGAAGTAAGAAGGAACTGCCGTATGGTGTGATGGTTATGGAGTTTCTGGAAGGGAGTGCACTGGATTATCGGAAGAATCTGATGGAAGCGGCAGAATGTCTTGCGGATATCCACAGTGTTCCGGTAAAAGAAACGGATGGACTGATATCGCCATCGAATCCACTGCAGGCGATTCTGGATGAATGTAATCAGATGGTGCAGACATACTACGAGTCTGATCTGGGAGAAGAAAAGAAAAAAGTACAGATCCGGCGTCTTCTGGAGCTGGGACAGGAGAAGATCAATGAGATCCGGGATTATAGTGGATACAGATGCTGTATTAACACAGAGCTGAATTCGGGAAATTTCCTGATGAATGGCGCAGGAAAAGACAATTATCTGGTTGACTGGGAAAAGCCGCTTTATGGTGATCCGGTTCAGGATCTGGGGCATTTCCTTGCACCAACGACAACTTTCTGGAAAACAGATGTGATTCTGACAGAAGAAGAGATGGCTGATTTTACAAGAAAATATATCCAGGCGGTAAATGGCAGATTTGATGTGAGTGGAATCGAAAAACGTCTGAACATTTTTATTCCGATCACGTGTCTCAGGGGAATTACATGGTGTGCAATGGCGTGGGTAGAATATCAGGAGCGGGGAAGACTGATCCGCAACGAAGAAACATTTAAAAAGATGGAAGACTATTTAAACAGGGATTTTCTGGATATGATCGAAGAAAGATATTATAAATAAAGATTTCAGGGATACGGAGTAATAAAATTCTGCGTATTTCCACATACTACCCATATCGAATAAAATATGGAAAATATGTGGAACACAGGAGGAATAGAATCAATATGAAAGCTACAGGAATTGTCCGCCGGATCGATGATCTTGGCAGAATTGTCGTTCCGAAGGAAATCAGGCGCACGCTACGTATCCGTGAGGGTGATGCACTTGAAATTTTCACCGACCGGGAAGGAGAAATCATTCTCAAAAAATACTCACCGCTTGGGGAAATGGGAAATTTTGCAGACCAATATGCGGAAAGTCTGGCACAGACGCTTGGATATCTGGTGTGTATCACAGATACAGATCAGGTGATCGCAGCAGCAGGACCGGGGAAGAAAGAATTTCAGGAACAGCTGATCACAAGACAGCTTGCGGAAGTGATCGCAAGAAGGGAGCAGTTTCTGGCATCTTCTATGGATCGGAAGTTCACGGTCATCGTGTCGGGACAGAATGCAGAACTGAAATGGCAGGTGGTAAGTCCGATCATCTGCGCTGGAGATGCGATCGGTTCTGTCGTGATCCTGGCAAAGGACGGCAGGAAAAAACCCGGTGAGTTGGAACAGAAGATGATACTCTGCGCAGCAGGATTTCTGGGACGACAGATGGAACAGTAAAGGAATATTTCATAAGAATCTCTCATAGTATAAAAGGACAGGAGGGGTTCTTATGGAAAAAAAGCTGTT
>ENA-OQAZ01000022-OQAZ01000022.1-human-gut-metagenome-genome-assembly--contig:-NODE-22-length-62982-cov-2.915202_pt1 | contig 62982 bp, 76 predicted proteins | sample MGYA00242737_ERZ504531 | MGnify/ENA primary metagenome ERZ504531 (study PRJEB26092, sample SAMD00036244) | human gut metagenome | host: Homo sapiens | study: EMG produced TPA metagenomics assembly of... | reverse complement strand
TATAAACTCTTGGTCTTTCTTTTTTTTCGGGACTATTCTTTTTTCACAGCCCCTTTTTTGTAGCAGAGATATTATTTTCGTATCGCCTTCACCAGCCCATACAACGTAATTAACATCGTCACAAACTCCGCGGCAGGGAAAGAAAGCCATACACCATTTAATCCAAGCAGTGCAGACAGCACGAATGCAAAAATGATGATCGCAACAAATCCGCGTGAGATGGACGCAAAAAATGCATATTTTGCAGATTCTATCGAGCTTAAAATGGCAGTTCCGACAATGTTCATTCCGGCAAAGAGAAATCCAATGAAATATAATCTTAAACCGTTTTCTGCGTAGGAGGCAAGCACCTGATTTCCCTCTCCGTTAAATACAGCGGTGATCGCAGGGGCGTAAAGGTAAATGCAGACAACCAGAAGGACAGCAACGCCGATGGTGGTCGTGACTGCCATTTTCAGATAGGTGGTTACATTCTTGTGATTTCCCTTGCTGTAAGATTCACTGATGAGCGGCTGCGAGCCTTGCGCAATGCCGTTAAAGAGGGCAACTGCGACCAGTGAGGTGTTGGCGACGACGCCGTAGGCGGCAACTCCGGTGTTTCCCGCAAGACCGAGGATCAGCATATTAAAGACGACAGTGATAACTCCGGAAGAAATCTCACCGACGAAAGAGGAAACGCCGACCTGACAGCAGTAGAGCAGTCTGCGGAAGGAAGGCAGAACCGGTTTCAGGCGGATCGTACTCTTTTTTGATTGAAAATGGATACAGCAGATCGCAATGCCTATGACCGGGGAGAGGGCAGTTGCAAGTGCAGCACCCTCCATGGAAAGCCCCAGTGGAAACATCAGGATATAGTCAAACACGATGTTGAACAGACTGCTGAATAAAGTTGCGGACATCGCAATGGAAAGGATTTCCATCATTTCGCACAAAAGCATTACAAATGTAGTTCCACATAAAAAAGGGAGCAAAGCACATAAAAAATTCTTGTATAATTTTTCCCGGTGGCAACGATTTGGCATCACCGCCTAACAGTGCGATCAATTTATCAGGAAGAAACAGACCGACAAAAATAAAAAACAGACTGATGATAAAAGCCCACACAAGCGCATGGAAAAAATATCCATCTGCATCCGGCTTTTTTTATTGCGTTCCACAACAAAACGGATCGCAGAACCAACGCCCATCATCGCACCAATCGCAAAAATAATATTATAAATTGGCAGAACCAGATTTAAGGCAGTGATACCGTCGGCACCCACCGCTACAGAAATAAAGTAGGTGTCTGCAAGAATATAAACAGACATACCTACCATACCAAGCATATTTTGAGAGACGTATTTAATGAACTTCTTTAACATGATAGAACTCCAAATATGTGTAATAAAGAAACCGGATGCAATGTGACATCCGGTTTCTTTTAAGCTAAAAAACAAATTAATGGATATTAACAGATCATTAAGCCTGAGGACCAGCAGCAACTAATGCTTTACCAGCTTCGTTTCCTTCATATTTAGCGAAGTTCTTAACGAATCTTGCAGCTAAGTCTTTTGCTTTTACTTCCCACTCAGAAGCGTCAGCGTAAGTATCACGAGGATCAAGGATCGCTGGATCTACGCCTGGAAGCTCTGTAGGAACTTCAAAGTTGAAGTATGGGATTGTCTTTGTAGGAGCTTTGTTGATTGCTCCGTTAAGGATAGCGTCGATGATTCCACGAGTATCTTTAATGGAGATACGTTTTCCTGTTCCGTTCCATCCTGTGTTAACAAGGTAAGCCTTAGCTCCGCTAACTTCCATCTTCTTAACAAGTTCCTCTGCATATTTTGTAGGATGCAGTTCAAGGAATGCCTGTCCGAAGCAAGCTGAGAATGTTGGTGTAGGCTCTGTAATTCCACGCTCTGTACCAGCAAGTTTTGCTGTAAATCCAGACAGGAAGTAGTACTGTGTCTGATCCTCTGTCAGGATAGATACCGGAGGAAGTACTCCGAAAGCATCTGCAGACAGGAAGATTACATTCTTAGCTGCCGGTGCAGAAGATACTGGACGAACGATGTTCTTAATGTGGTTGATCGGGTAAGATACACGAGTGTTCTCTGTTACGCTCTTGTCGGCAAAGTCGATCTTTCCGTTCTCGTCAAGTGTAACGTTCTCAAGAAGAGCGTCACGAACGATTGCGTTGTAGATGTCTGGCTCAGACTCTTTGTCAAGGTTGATAACCTTAGCGTAGCATCCACCCTCGAAGTTGAATACTCCGTTGTCATCCCAGCCGTGCTCGTCATCACCGATGAGGAGTCTCTTAGGATCTGTGGAAAGTGTTGTCTTACCTGTTCCTGAAAGACCGAAGAAGATTGCTGTGTTCTCTCCGTTGAGGTCTGTGTTAGCTGAGCAGTGCATGGAAGCAATTCCCTTAAGTGGAAGGAAGTAGTTCATCATAGAGAACATACCTTTCTTCATCTCTCCGCCGTACCATGTGTTAACGATAACCTGCTCTTTGCTTGTGATGTTGAAAAGTACAGCTGTCTCAGAGTTAAGTCCAAGCTCTTTGTAGTTCTCAACTTTAGCTTTGGAAGCATTGTAAACAACGAAATCTGGCTCGAAGTTCTCAAGTTCTTCCTCTGTTGGCTGAATGAACATATTTGTTACGAAATGTGCCTGCCAAGCTACTTCAACGATAAAACGGATTGCCATACGAGTATCTTTATTAGCACCGCAGAATGCATCTACAACGAAAAGTCTCTTGTTAGAGAGCTCTTTGATTGCGATATCTTTAACAGCTGCCCAAGCTTCTTCTGTAGCTGGGTGGTTGTCGTTCTTGTATTCATCAGATGTCCACCAAACTGTATCTTTGGAGTTCTCATCCATAACGATGAATTTATCTTTAGGAGAACGTCCTGTGTAAACACCTGTCATAACATTGACAGCACCGAGTTCACTTTCCTGTCCTTTTTCAAAACCTTCAAGTTCCGGTTTTGTCTCTTCTTCGAATAATAATTCGTAGGAAGGGTTGTATACGACTTCTGTTGTTCCAGTAATGCCATACTTACTTAAATCAATTTTTGCCATCTTACATATACCTCTTTCTTTCTAATGATAGAATAAAATGCTGCTCATGCAAGCTTTTCATATCCTTTTTTAATTATACATATTATGTGAAGAAAATCAATAAAAATCCCGTAAATTTTTTAACAAAGAACTGAGAAAAATGAAAGATTTCATATTAAAAATGCAAGAAGAAAAAAGAAAAATGTCAAATAATGAAAAATTACAAGGAAAATATGACAGATTTCGTTGCTTTTTTATATATCAGAATGAAAAAAATTATGATAAAATAGGAGAATGATGCCAGAAAATGCGAAAAAACTGGCTTATATAGTTAGAAAGACAAACTGTGAATTAAAAGAAAATGAAAAGAAAAGCAGATAAAACAATGGCAGATAATAAAAGAAAAGCGACAAAAAATGAAAAGATGTCGATGAAAGAAAATGAAAGATTATTGATTGAAAAATTCAAAATGATAAAACCGGTAGAGAAATCCTATGAAGAACAGGCAAAAAGACGATGGAAAACAGTTGCAAAACCACTGTTCAGCTTAGGAAAACTGGAAGATGCTGTGATCCGGATGGCAGGAATCCGAAGAGAAGCAGATTTTGAGATTAAAAAGAAAGGATTACTGATCTTTTGTGCGGATAATGGAGTTGTATCAGAGGGAGTGACCCAGACCGGGCAGGAAGTGACAGCAATCGTTGCGGACAATTTTACAAAATGTGCGACGAGCGTATGTATTATGGCAGAGACCGCCGGAGTGGACTTATTTCCAATCGATATCGGAATGGTGACGGATGTTCCGTTGGTGACAGATCCGGAAGATAAAGTGATGTATGGAACGAAGAATATGGCGATGGAACCTGCTATGTCAAGAGAACAGGCTGCACAAGCCGTTCTTATTGGCATACGAAAGGTCAAAGAGCTGGCAGAACAAGGGTATGATCTGATCGCAACCGGTGAGATGGGGATTGGAAATACAACGACCAGCAGTGCTGTTGTGTCCGTTCTGCTTGATGAAAGTGTAGAAAATGTGACAGGGAGAGGCGCAGGCCTTAGTTCAGAAGGGTTAAACAGAAAGATTCAGGCAATCCAGACGGCAATTGAGAAAAATCAGCCGGACAAGGAAGATATTTTAGATGTCTTGTTCAAAGTCGGAGGGCTTGATATTGCCGGAATGACAGGTGCATTTCTCGGAGGTGCGATCTATCATATTCCGGTTCTGATTGATGGGTTCATCTCTTCTGCAGCAGCATTGTGCGCAGTGCGTATGGTTCCTGAGACGGCGGATTATATCCTGGCATCACATTGCTCTGGAGAACCGGCGGGGCGAATGGTCTTAGAAGAGCTGAAACTTCCATATCTGATTGATGCGAAGATGTCTCTTGGAGAAGGCAGTGGTGCAGTTGCAGCAATTCCACTTCTTGAGATGGGTGTGAATGTTTATCGGAAGATGAGTACCTTTGAGGAGATTAAAGTAGAGCAGTATGAAGAACTTAAGTGAAGATGAGGAGTAAGAAAAATGTGGTTATTGAACGCAATGATCATTGCAATCGCAATGTATTCTAAGATTCCGATGCCGCGGGTTGACTGGAATGAGAAAAATATGAGATATGCGATGTGCTTTTTCCCTCTTGTTGGTGTTATAATCGGTGTACTAGAGGCAGTTGCAGGGAATCTGATCACAGTATGGAAGGGAGAAGGAACTTTCTTTTATGCAGTTGTATTGACTTTGATTCCGGTTTTTATAACAGGTGGGATTCACCTGGATGGATTCGCAGATACGATGGACGCAAAAAGTTCTTATGGAGACCGGGAGAAGAAGCTGGAGATTCTGAAAGACCCACATACGGGAGCATTTGCGATCATCAGTCTTTGCTGTTATTTCCTTCTGTGTGTGGGGATTTTTAGTGAAATGAGAATAGAACGCCTGTTTGCGACAGCACTCGTGTTTGTGTTCTCGCGTTCGCTGAGTGGAATTTCTGTTGTGACGTTTCAGGCAGCGAAGAACAGTGGACTGCTTCGGACATTTCAAGACGGTGCACAGAAGAGAAATGTAAGAATTGTATTGATCATATGGCTATTGGCAGCCGGAGTTGGATTCTATCTGACAGCAGGATTATGCGGAGTGGCAGCAGCAGTTGTCGGATTTGCTGTTTTCTTTTATTATTATCAGTTTAGCAGAAAACAGTTTGGAGGTATTACGGGAGATCTTGCCGGATACTTCCTGCAGTTATGTGAACTGTTTATGCTGGCAGTGCTTGCATTATTCTAGAAATGTTATTGCATATAAATGTTTTATGATAGATGCTTTATTATAGAAATGAAAATGAAATAAAATAGATTTTTTTGGAGTGATTTATGGAGCTTATTTTGATCCGGCATCTGAAGACACCGGGCAATGAAAAGAGACAATATATCGGAAGTACAGACGAAGAACTGTCAGAACAGGAAGTACTGAACTTTAAACAGAGATATAAAATAGATAGCTATCCACAGGTACAGCAAGTGATTGTCAGCCCAATGAAGAGATGTATTCAAACGGCAGAGTTGATTTATCCAGAGGTGCAGATACAACAGGAATCGTTGCTGAAAGAATGTGATTTTGGTATCTTTGAAGGTAAGACATATGAAGAACTGAAAGATAGAGAAGAATATCAGGCATGGCTGGATTCCGGTGGAACGATTGCATTTCCGGAAGGGGAGGAACAGAAGGAATTCCGTTCACGTTGCGTGAGAGGCATGCTCTGTCAGGTGGATAGATTATGCAAAGAAAATGTAGAAAGCGCAGCTTTTGTCGTTCATGGAGGAACGATTATGGCGGTGCTGGAACAATTGGCAGAAGACCAAAAAGATTTTTATCACTGGCAGGTGGAAAATGGCGGAGGATATAGAATGCTTGTGAATGAAGATGAGTGGAAGTCAGGTATTCATAGATTTCGTAAAATTCAAAAACTGGGAGGAGTGACAGAATGAATGGAAGGATGACGATTCTGGCATGCATCATAGGATTTTTGTTAGACTGCATTTTCGGAGATCCGGTCTGGATGTACCATCCGATACGCGTGATCGGAAACCTGATCAGTGTGTTGGAAAAAGGATTGCGGAAGTTGTTGTGCAGTCGGATTCTGCATCAGAACAAAAGAAGAAAAATAAAAGAGAAGTTCTGGCAGGAGGAATTTTATGGATTCTGACAGTTTCGTTATCCTTTCTTGTACCGGCGGTATTCTTATTTGCTGCAGGAAAGGTTCATCCGGCAGTACGGTTTCTTTTGGAAACCTTCTGGTGTTACCAGATATTTGCGGCGCGGTGTCTTGTAGGAGAAAGTAGGAAGGTTTATCAGAAATTAAAAGAAGATGACTTGCCGGGTGCAAGAAAGGCAGTATCCATGATTGTCGGAAGAGATACAGAAAACCTTACAGCAGAAGGTGTGACGAAAGCAGCGGTAGAGACTGTGGCAGAGAATACTTCTGACGGCGTGACGGCTCCGTTATTATTTCTTTTGATTGGCGGCGCACCGCTTGGATTCTTATACAAGGCAGTGAATACGATGGATTCTATGCTTGGATACAAAAATGAAAAATATCTGTATTTCGGAAGGATTCCAGCAAAGATGGATGATGTGTTTAATTACATTCCAGCCAGGTTGACTGCGTGGTTTATGGTTGTTGCAGCATTTTTGACAGGGATGGATGGAAAGAATGCGTGGAAGATTTATCTGCGTGATAAGAGAAAACATGCAAGTCCGAATTCCGCCCAGTCAGAGGCAGTCTGCGCCGGAGCGCTTGATGTACAGTTAGCCGGGGATGCGGTTTATTTCGGGAAAATCTATAAAAAGGATTATATCGGCGATGCGATCCGTAAGATTGAACCGGAAGATATTCTTCGTGCCGGGAAGTTAATGTATATGACAACGATACTGATGATGGTTGTCTTTGGAGGTTTATTGTTATGGATTTATTGATTCGATTTGCAAAAATGGAAGATGCAGAAGAACTTCTGGCGCTCTATACACCATATGTAACGGATACAGTGATTACATTCGAATATGAAGTTCCGTCACTGGAAGAATTCAAAGATCGAATGCGTCAGACGATGAAAAAGTACCCGTATCTGGTCGCAGAACAGAATGGCGAGATTCTTGGATATAGCTGTGCGGGGGCATTCAAAGGTCGTGCAGCATATGACTGGGCAGTGGAAACAACAATTTATATAAGAAAAGACCGGCAGAAAACCGGAGTTGGTAAAAAGCTGTATGAGGCACTGGAGAAAGTACTGTATGCCCAGAACATTTGCAATCTATATGCATGCATTGGATATCCTGAAGTTGAAGATGAATATCTGACAAAGAACAGCGCACAGTTCCATGCACATCTTGGATACCGCATGGTAGGAGAATTCTATCATTGTGGATACAAATTTGACCGCTGGTATAATATGGTCTGGATGGAAAAGCTTCTGAATCCGGAGGTTAAACATCCAAAGCCGATCAAATGGATGGAAGAGAATCGCGAGGAGTTGGAGGCAGTACTTTTAGATTAAAAATGAAACACATAGAGAAGTAGGAGTATGATTCATGGAATATGTACACGGAGGAGACATTTATACATATGGAGATGTGCTGGATTTTTCAGTTAATGTAAATCCTTACGGTCCGTCAGAAGAAGTTCTTGAAGCGGCAAAAAGATCGATGGATGAAGTGAGTCTTTATCCGGACAGTCAATGCAGACGGCTCAGAAAGAGACTGGCAGAGAAAAAAAGTCTGCCGGAAGAATATTTTCTTTTCGGAAATGGAGCAGCGGAGCTGTTCTTTTCTGTCGTTCTTGCAGAAAAACCAAAGAAAGCATTGCTTCCGATTCCGGCTTTCGCAGAATATGAACAGGCACTTCGGACGGTAGACTGCGAAATCATTTATTATAAGTTGAAAAGAGAGAATAACTTTGCATTGACAGAAAGCCTTTTGGAAGAACTGACAGAGGACATTGACCTTGTATTTTTATGCTCCCCGTCGAATCCGTCAGGGCAGGTGATCGAACCGGTGCTTATGGAACAGATCCTTACTCGATGTGAAGAGAAGAAGATACGTCTTGTTTTAGACGAGTGTTTTATTGAATTCCTGGAAGAAGCGCAGAAGTATACCATGGTGAAAAAGGTGACAGATCATGCGTGCCTTTTTCTTGTACAGGCATTTACGAAGATGTATGGAATCCCGGGATTGAGACTGGGATATGCAATGACATCGGACGGAGAACTTAGAGAGCGGATGCAGCAGATCCGTCAGCCGTGGAGTGTGTCGGTTCCGGCGCAGGCAGCAGGGATAGAAGCGCTGACAGAAAGAGAAGAGCAGAGAGTTCAGAAAATACGAAACAAAATCGTGGAAGAAAAAATGCGCATGGAAAAGAAAATGCGTGAGTTTGGGATTAGATTTATTCCAACAAAGGCAAATTTCTTCTTATTATATAGTGAAAGCTCATTGTTTGAACGATTGTTAGAGCAGGGGATTTTGATTCGAAATTGTGAGAACTATAGAGGGTTGAAGAAAGGCTGGTATCGGATTGCAGTGCGGACAAAAGAGGAAAATGATGTTCTTTTACGGGCATTTGAAACAATCCTGTCAAAGCAGTGAAGGAGGCGAAAAATATGGCGAAATCAATTATGATACAGGGAACGATGTCAAATGTCGGAAAGAGCGCACTGGCAGCAGGTCTTTGCCGTGTCCTGAAACAGGATGGATACAAAGTTGCACCTTTCAAATCCCAAAATATGGCACTCAATTCTTTTATCACAAAAGAAGGACTGGAGATGGGAAGAGCCAGGTGATGCAGGCAGAAGCTGCAGGAATTGAACCGGAAGCAATAATGAATCCAATTTTACTTAAGCCGACGAACGATACAGGCTCTCAGGTGATTATCAATGGTAAACCAATCGGAGTGATGGCTGCAAGAGAGTATTACCGTCATAAGAAGGAATATATTCCGGCAATTATGGATGCATATCATGAGTTAGAAAAAAAGTATGATATCATTGTAATTGAAGGTGCCGGAAGTCCGGCAGAAATCAACCTGAAAAAAGATGATATTGTAAATATGGGAATGGCAAAGCTTGCAGATGCACCGGTGCTTCTTGTCGGAGATATTGATCGTGGTGGAGTATTTGCCAGATCGCCGGAACCGTAATGCTTCTTGAAGAGGATGAAAAAGCGCGGATCAAAGGAACGATCATTAATAAATTCCGTGGAGATGTATCCATTCTGGAACCGGGGCTTCGAATGTTGGAAGAAAAGACAGATATCCCTGTAACGGGAGTAGTTCCGTATTTTTATTTAGATCTGGATGAGGAAGACAGTCTGACGGAACGATTTCAGAAAAAAGAGAAGCCGGGACTGATTGATCTGGCAGTGATCCGATTCCCAAGGATCTCTAATTTTACTGACTTAGCGCCATTAGAAGCATTGGAAGAAGTAAGTGTAAGATATGTTTCATCTCCGGCTGAGTTTGGCAATCCGGATGCGGTGATCCTTCCGGGAACAAAGAATACGATCAGCGATCTTCTGTGGATGCGTCAGAATGGACTGGAAGCAAGAGTCTTGAAACACAGCGCACAGAACAAACCGGTCTTTGGAATCTGTGGCGGATATCAGATGCTTGGAATAGAAATCTCAGATCCAACAGGAGAAGAGTACGGAGGAACTGTACAGGGAATGGGACTTTTGGATACAAAGACTGTGTTCCGCCCGGAAAAACATAGAACCAGAGTACATGGAACATTTGGCGAGATGAAAGGAATCCTGAAAGAGATGGAGGGACTTCCTTTCGAAGGATATGAGATCCATATGGGAGAGACGATTCTTGATGAGCACGCATCCGGGCTTATAACATTAGAAAATGATTCTGATACACTACAACAAGGACATCCGGATGGTTCGCAGAAGGAAAATGTCTATGGCTGTTATGTGCATGGAATCTTTGATTCACCGGAAATGTCAGGTGGGTTTCTCTCCGCTTTATTGAAAGAGAAAGGCTATGATCCGGAGACGGTACAGGCAGTAGACTGGAAGTCTTATAAGGAAGAACAGTATGATAAGCTTGCAGATATCGTTCGTGCTAGTCTGGATATGAAAGAAATTTATAGAATTATTGGATTGTAGAGTTTGTAATGAGAGGGGCAAAAAGATGATTACAGATTTAACGAAAGAACATCCGAACAAGACATTATGGCGGTTCCTTCTGCCAATGTTGTTCAGTGTGATGTTCCAGCAGATTTACAATATCGCAGACAGTATGATCGCGGGAAGGTTTGCAGGAGAAAATGCGTTGGCAGCAGTCGGCGCATCTTATCCGATCACAATTATTTTCATGGCATTTGCTGTGGGAATGAATCTGGGTGCCTCCGTAGTCGTATCAAGACTGTTCGGAGCGGAAGACCGGGGCGGTGTAAAGCGTGCGGTTACAACAGCATTTCTTAGTTCTATGGTGCTGGGAATCATGCTGACATTATTCGGGTATTTCTTTAATCATCAGATGATGAGATGGATCCGCACACCAGAGAATATTATGGCAGATGGAGTTTTATATTTGAAAATTTACATTTTCGGAATTATCTTCCTGATGCTTTATAATGTGTGTACCGGAGTATTTACAGCACTCGGGGATTCTAAGACACCGTTATATTTTCTGCTTGGATCATCAGCTGGAAATATTATTCTTGATTACATCTTCGTAGCAAAATTCCAGTGGGGTGTGAGCGGTGTTGCCTGGGCAACATTTATCGCGCAAGGTGTGTCAGCCGTGCTTGCATTAGTAACACTTCTCGGAAGATTGCAGAAATTTGCCGGGAAAGAAAAGCAGTCGTGGTTTGATAAGAAATTATTTGCACAGATCATGGCGATTGCAATTCCAAGCATTCTTCAGCAGAGCGTATTGAGTGTAGGAAATCTTTTCGTGCAGGGAATTGTAAATCAATTCGGTTCAGCAGTTGTTGCGGGATATTCGGGAGCGATCAAGCTGAATACATTTGCCATTAATATCTTTATGACACTTGGTTCCTGTCTATCCAGTTATACGGCACAGAATATCGGCGCGGGAAAGAAAGAACGAATTCCATTGGGATTCCGTACCGGAGTGAAATTGTCAGAGCTTACGGCATTACCGTTTGTTATTCTGTATTTCATTTTCAGTCGTCAGATGATGGGGCTGTTCTTAGGTGCGGAGAGTGTAGAGGCTATCAGCGCAGGAATGGCATTTTTGAAAATAGTATCGCGTGGTATTTTATGATTGTAATTAAGCTGATGACAGATGGAATTATCCGAGGTTCCGGAGCGATGGTTTATTTTGTAGTTGCAACAGTTCCGGATCTTATTTTGAGAATCGGATTTGCGTTGGTTTTGACAAAAAGCTTTGGAAGCACCGGAATCTGGATGGCATGGCCATTTGGTTGGATCGTAGCGACCACATTAACATTGATCTTTTATAGAAAGTTGGGATATAAGAATGATAAAAGCAGTAATTTTTGATATGGATGGGGTTTTGATCAATACAGAACCGATTCATTATCAATGTTGGGTAGAGATTTTTAAAGAACGATATGGAATTGATTTGGATTATGAGGTATATAAGCCATGCATCGGATCTACAAGACTCCATTTCATGAATCTGATCAAAGAAGATTATGGAATCACATTTGAAAGTCTTGAAGTAATGAATCAGATTATGAAAGAGAAGAAAGATGAAATTATTGCGCGAGACGGATTTCCGGAGATGCGGGAGTTGAGCAGATGCTTTGCTGTCTGAAAGATGCGGGGTATCGCCTGGCCGTGGCCTCTTCTTCTCCAAAACCTGTAATCACAGAGACACTGGAAACGCTGGATCTGATGAAATATTTCGATGTCGTGACAAGTGGAGATGAAGTGAAGAATCCAAAGCCGGCGCCGGATACATTTTTCTTTGCAGCGAAGCAGCTGGGCGTACCGGTAGACGAGTGTATTGTGATCGAAGATTCAACGAATGGAGGAAAGGCTGCTAAGGCGGCTAAGATGCCATGTATCTGGATGCATAATCCGGATTCCGGAGACCAGGAGATACCGGATGCAGTGCTTGAGATTACGGCCTGGACAAAGGAGAATATAGAAAAGATCATGAAATTTTACATTTTGATCAAGAAAAAGTGTAAAAATAAATGAGCGATATAAAATTTTTTTGAGTAGAATACTTAGAAATAGTAGACCTGGAAGTATTATTAGGATGTGATTGAATGAAAAAACTGAAATTTATATTTGGCAAGCTTAGTATTCTCTATTACATTTTGTTTTTGCTCGTGACCTGTGTACTTTGCAAGTACGGAAGCATCAGACAGCTGAAGTTTGCATTTTTGGCTTTAGGTATCCTTCTGGTACTCAGTCTTTGTATCTGGATCGGTTGCCTGATAGCAGAAAAGGAAACCCCTTTTAAAATGAAAGGCGCACTCAGGAAAACAGTGTTTGGTACAGAACTTTTGATTCTACTTGTAGTTACGGTTGGATGTATTTCTTATATCGTATATACTGCGATTCCTTATAATGGCGCATTGTCCTGGAAGGTAGACAGCCTGTTTAAGACAAAGAAAATAGAGTATGAACATAACAATTTCTTCCGTGATGGCGCAGAAGGGCTGATAAAAGATATCAATAAGAAATTGAAACTTCCGGACGAGTTATATATCACAGATAGTTTTGAGATGTCTTTTGATAAAGACGGAACGATAACCCGTGTATCAGCATATCTTTATGGACAGAATGAAAAGGGAAAAGACAAGACCTATCTGATTGATTATGATATCGATAAAAGTGATAAGATTGTTGTGCAGATCGCAGGTTATGCAAATGCAGATTATGATGATGACAAGAAATTAGATCCTATGTTTACTATTCTGGAAAAATCAGATTGTAAGATGCAGGTGACACAATGGAATCTGACTTATGCATTTGCAGATAATCCGCCGGAATATGAGATTCTGTATTATGGAAAACGCTCCTTCGCTTCTTCGGAAGGTCTTGTTTATCTTCCGGGAGATGTGGATGGTGACGGAGAAGTCAGCGGCATGACTGATTTTACAGCCTTGGATAGCGGTGGGGAAGCACTTGGATATGAAGTATCCCTGTATCTTCCGCAGGATGAATCTGTGACGCCGGTGCGTTATATGATGGAACCAGAATATATCAGTCCTGATACAATTAGTCAGAATGAGCAGGCAGAGAAAGATTCGCAGGCAAAAGAACAGGGAAAAGAGAATAATACCTGGACGGTCGATACGGACGGAAGCGGTGTTGTCCGATTCTTCTTAAACGAACAGAAAGGCTGGAAACTTTCAGTTGTTGATGCGGCTCTTGGAACACGTTATTACAAACTGGAAACTACGTCAGATAGTGGATATAACTGGACAACAGTAAATGAAGATCCATTCGATGGAAATGGCGGAGCAGGAGAAGGGATACAATTCTTCGACGAACAGTTTGGATTCATTGGTCTAAGCGGGGCATCGCAGACACATTCATCTATTTATGTTACAAAAGACGGTGGAAAGACACTGAAGGAGATAGAACTTCCGATGGATACTGTGACAGAATATCCGCCGCATATGCAGGAATATGGATTCACGCTTGATGATTATCAGTATCTGGAAATGCCACAGCAGGATGGAGAGAATTACACGATCCATGTGATGACGCAGAGTGGCGAGACGGAAGGCCTTGTGTTCACATCTGAAGATCAAGGTGAGAACTGGAGTTTTACCGGAGTGTTGATGAAAATGACTTATCATAAAAAACAAAGTATTTTAAATCAATACGATCCGGGAAAAGTTAAGGAGGCGAAACCATGGCATACAGCGAATTAATCAAAAATTTTAACAAGATACGTGATTACATGCGGGATTTTTATGTCTACGGTTTCAAGAGCCGGGATGATTATACGAAAAAAAGTACCAGGTCTTATGATGACGAGAAACGTCGGATAGAGAGCTGGCTTGGTAACTATATGAAGTTTCATCAGACCGCTGATGGTAAGAATGTATTTTTGTCAATTGATAGCAGAGCAACCAGACACAATCCACTTTATAAGGCATGGAAGACAAAGAGCTTTACAGATGGAGATATTACCCTTCATTTTATTGTTATGGATATTCTTTCTAATGGACAAGAACTGTCACTTGGGGATGTCGCATATCAGGTGGACGAATATCTGGCAGGGTTTGAGCATGCAAGAGTATTTGACATCTCTACGATCAGAAAAAAACTCAACGAATATGTAAAAGAAGGATTGTTGGTAAGACGGAAGAGTGGAAAGACGATGCTATACAGTCGTACAGAAGAGTTTGAAATGCCAAGTAGAGATGTTTTGGATTTTTTTTCAGAAACCGCACCATGTGGTGTGATAGGATCATTTTTGGAAGATAAAACAAATAATATTGCTGATCATTTTGTATTCAAACATCATTACATAACCAGTGCAATGGACAGTGAGGCTTTGTACATGATACTGAAAGCAATTCATGAAAAAAGAAATATAACAGTTGAGATGATTAATCGTAAAAAAGATCGCATTACGGAAACGAATGTTGTTCCGCTTCGAGTGATGATCAGTGTACAGAGTGGGAGACAGTATATGATGGCCTATACCCCATATTTTAAACGAATAACAGCGTATCGTCTTGATAATATTGTCACTGTTAAAATTGGAGAGATTGCAGATCGGTTTGATGAATTAAGAGATAAACTGAGTGAAATGCAGCAACATACGTGGGGAGTTGCTACAGACAGTAGATCTGGAAATCGGATGGAACATATTGAATTTACAGTTCAATATGATGATGGAGAACAGCATATACCAAAGCGATTAGAGAGGGAGAAACGAATCGGTCGGTTGGAGTACATGGATGAGCATACATGTCGATTTTCTGCTGATGTTTATGATGCAAGCGAATTGATTCCATGGATACGTACATTTATTTGTCGAATTACAGATATTTCAATTTCCAATAAGGCTTTGGAAAAACAGTTTAAAGAAGACTTGCAGGCGATGTATGAAATGTATGGATTGAAAGGGGAGGAATGAGTATGCTGTTTCATGAAATTTACAGTACATATTTCCAAACTGTTGCAAAAATCTTGGCAGAAGCGGTAGAGCATCCGCTTACGAATGGAGAAATCAACGCAATCATTCAGGATTATGCATTTGAAGAAAGCACATTGAATATTCCGGAGTCTTTGGGAATGACACATTGGCAATTATTGAAAGAAGATGGAACAACTATTCTCAGAAAGAAGCCAACGATGCCACTCACAATTTTGCAGAAACGCTGGATTAATGCAATCGCATTAGATCCGAGAATACGTTTGTTTACGGACCGGCCAATCGTATTCTCAGATGTCGAACCATTATTCTTCCAGAAGATATTTATGTATTTGACAAGTATTCAGATGGCGATCCGTATGAGAATCCAGAATATATTCGGAACTTTCGGTTGATATTGGATGCGATTAAGCATAAGTACCAGATACAAATCAGTATTACAAATCGTCATGGAAAACAAATAACAACTAGAACGATTCCAGAATATCTGGAATATTCCGAGAAAGACGATAAATTCCGGTTAATTGGAACAGGAAGCAAACTGGGAAATACGATCAATCTTGGCAGAATTAGTTCTTGTGAAAAGTATGAGAATCAACAAGGTGGAAAAGTTGGGAAAAGCAATCAGCCGCGACCACGTAAAGTGATATTTGAACTGATTGATGAGCGTAATGCGTTGGAACGTGTTCTGATGCACTTCGCACATTTAGAAAAACAAGTCGAGAAAATAGATGAGCGAAAGTATCAGGTTACGTTGTACTATGACAAAGAGGACGAAACAGAGATTTTAATTCGTGTTCTTTCGTTTGGACCAATGCTTCATGTTGTAAAGCCTGTGGCATTTATTAATTTAATAAAGGACAGATTGTCAGATCAAAAAAGTTGTGGGCTGTAAAAGTTCGCAACTTTTTCCATGATAAAAAGAATCAGAAGAGATAAACTTGGATTATGAGAAAGGATGTGAATGATATGTTTGAAATAAATGGAAGAGTTACAACAGCGATTTGCTATGCAAAGGTGATTGAAGATGAAGCAATCGAGCAGATCAGAAGAATGTGTGATTATGATCTGACAAGGGGAAGTAAGGTGCGGATTATGCCGGATGTCCATGCCGGAAAAGGTTGTACAATTGGGACGACCATGACAATCACAGATAAGATTTGCCCTAATATCGTAGGAGTCGATATAGGCTGTGGAATGTATACTGTAAAGCTGCAGGATCAGGTAATAGATTTTGAAAAAATAGATGAAGCATGTCATTATATCCCTTCGGGAATGAATGTATGGGAAGGAAGAATGGAGCGTTTTGATTTAACGCAGCTTAAGTGTTATCGATCTTTGAAAGATGCAAAGAGATTGGAAAGATCACTTGGAACACTGGGAGGGGGAAACCACTTTATCGAGGTTGATCGGGCAAAGGATGGTACATATTATCTGGTCATTCATTCAGGAAGCAGGAATTTAGGAAAACAGGTAGCTGAGATTTACCAACAGTTGGCGATTGATTTACATGCGGGAAAAGAAGAGTATTTTAAAAAACGAGATGAGATTATTCGTACTTACAAAGAGCAGGGGAGAAGGGCAGAAATCCAGGAGGCATTGAAGTACTTAAAAAAGAATTATGAAATCCAGGAGTTGGATGCTCCCAACGATATCTGCTGGCTTTACGGGTCATTTATGGATGATTATCTGCATGATGTTGAAATTTGCCAACGCTTTGCAAGAAGGAGTAGAGAGCGCATGGCGGAAATTATTATTGAAAGAACCAAAATGACGCGAACAGAAGCTTTTCACACCATTCATAATTATATAGATGTCAATGAGATGATTCTTAGAAAAGGCGCCATTGCCGCACATTCTGGTGAAAAAGTATTGATTCCGATTAATATGAGAGATGGTTCCGTTCTTGCAGTTGGCAAAGGAAATGTGGAATGGAATAATTCAGCACCACATGGAGCTGGTAGAATCATGTCCAGAACAAAAGCAAAACAGTCCATTGATTTAGAGGAATACAAAGCATCCATGCAAGGTATTTATTCTACATCAGTGAATGCAGATACATTAGATGAGGCACCAATGGCATATAAATCGCTTGCGGATATCATTGATGTGATCAGAGATTCTGTAGAGATTATTGATATTATGAAACCAGTATATAATTTCAAAGCCTCTGATAGTGAGGTGCCTTGGAAAAAGAGAGGTGACACAAATGAAAGAAAAGATACAGGAGCAGCTTCGGAGAATTGAAGAAGCTGAAAATATAAAAATACTTTTGGCTGTTGAATCGGGAAGCCGCGCTTGGGGATTTGCATCTCCAGATAGTGACTATGATGTGCGGTTTATTTATATCAGAAGGTTAGAGGATTATCTGCGACTGGATGCAATTAGAGATGTGATTGAACTACCAATTGATGATGTTTTGGACATCAACGGATGGGATTTGCAAAAGACATTAAGATTATTGTATAAGTCAAATCCAACATTATTTGAGTGGTTTTCTTCATCAATTGTTTATCAGAAAACAGAATTTGCCGACGAGTTTCGTGATTTGATGATGCATTATTTTTCATCAAAGAAGACGTTGTATCATTATATTAGTATGGCGGAAGGAAATTATCGGGAATATCTGAAAGGTGAGATCGTCAGAGCAAAGAAATATTTCTATGTCTTACGTCCGGTACTGGCATGCAGATGGATCTTGGACCGAGGTACGCCTCCACCTATGTTGTTTTCGGAGTTGGTAAAAGAAGAACTGCCGGTAGAATTAATCAATCCAGTGAATCAATTGCTGGAATTAAAGATGAACTCATCCGAAGTAAAATTGATTAAAAGAATTACGGAAATAAATGAATATCTGGATGAAAGTATTCCGAGTATCAAAAGTGCAGTGAGATTACTGGATGATAGTCATACACCAGATTGGAGTGAGTTGAATCAATTGTTTTTGCGAGAGCTAATGAAGTAGACGTAGAGAAATACGGAAGAGATGGAACAGATGAGGATGGAAGAAAAAGTTATTGAAAAGTTGCCTAAAGGCTATAAGAGAAATGGGAAAGAATGTTATTTGGATCCGATTCGAGAAAAATTAATCTATATTACACCAGAGGAAACAGTTCGACAAAAGGTAATCATTCATTTGACTGAGAATTTGCAGGTTCCAATAGAAAAATTACTGCGAAACAGTACTTAGCGAACTATGGAGTTAAAAGTAATATGAGAGCAGATCTTGTAATTCATTCAGCAAATGAGGAAGAATTAATTCCAATTGCAGAATAAGACAATGTGGAAATTGTGGATTGAAAACGTCAGCAGTAGATTGACTGACCGTTTTTCTTCTCTTTTCAATATAATCTGTAATGTCTGTGACATTGCAAATTCCCCTTTGAGACTGTTTGTAAATGGTATGCTGTCAAATTAAAAATTAATTTGCATTGGAATAATAAGAGAAAATTGATATACTTAAGAAAAGGGAAAGGAAGCATCATATGCCAAATATTAAACCTATTTCAGAGCTAGAGTTAATGGTAGAATTGGAAAAAGGAGAACGCTCTGCAAGAGGAGAAGGATGTCTATCAGCGGATGAAGTAGAAAAATCTTTGGGGTTAAAGGGTAATATGAAGAATAAGGAGAATTAGCGATGAAAATAGAATTTGGAGTACAGGAATATTTTAATGAATTAAAGCTAATGGACGTACAGTATGGACAGGAAGAGGAATTATATCCATGGATTTATATGTTGTTACAGATGGCAGAGTGTAGAAAAAAAGAGATACTCAAGGAATGGTATGAGGGAGTATCTATACGAGATGTGCATAAAGCGCAAAAAGCGAAAGGAGATAAGGGATTAAAGAAAATATTGCAAAGTTACGGAGTATTTCCTGATATGGTGATTTGTGGTATAGAAAGGGGAAAAAGTGAAAATGTTTATGGAAGTATTGAAATTAAAAAGGCATTTTCGAAAAATACGTTAAATGAATTGAAACTTCCAGAAGGGGAATTTAGTATAAATAAAATCAGATTAATATTTCTATGAGTAATATTCGGGTAAAATTATTATCACGAAAAGAAGTAAAACAAGATAAAGAAAAACAAGATAAAATAGAACAATATTGTTCCAATACAAATGGTGAAAGAATAATAGAAAAGAGTATTGTAAATATTATTAAAGATATCATTAAAGCAAACGTTAAAAAAGCTGATTGTGATGTGAGCTTTGATGATAATCGAAGACATAAAAATAATCGTCATTTTGTAATTAAAACTAAACAAGAAGAAATACTGAAATTAGATTTAGAAAAATTAGATATAAATATAGACGGTCAAAAAATTACAAGTGAAGGAAAGAAAAATTTGATATAGAAGAATGGGAGGATTCAAATAGTCCGCAGTTAATAAATACATTATTAACTTGCAATAGAGTTTTATACACAAATGGATTAGTCTTTTATTTTTTAAAATTAAATAGAAGCAAAATGACTATCGACGTAAAAAAAATAGCTGATTTACAGCCTATGTATACTGAGTATAAAGAAAATACTACACCAAGTCCACAATTACTTTTAGAAGCTTCCGCAGAATGGGATCGATTAATAGCTGGTCTTACTTCTATTGACTGGCATCAGCACCAGTAGCCGAAATCCCAAGCATCTAGCCAAATACATAGGAGTAAATTATGTCAGAGATGAAGCAGAAAATTATCACTGTCGATGCCAAGGCATTTTTTAAATATTTTCCGAAAGAAATAGCGGAAGATCAGAAATGTTTTACGCTGAAATATGCGAATCGTGCATTATATAAATTAGTTGTTCAACAGGAAAATGAAATGGAAGACTGCCCGCTCTTTCATCAATTTTTCAAGGAAATTGAAAAATCATGGAACTCTCAGCTGAATGACGAACCATTTAAAATTACAAATACAACGTTATTTGATAAATTTGTAATTGTTGATTTTGGAGATATATTTTTCCCATTAGATGAGATTTCATCATTTCCGGGACAAAAAGAGCGACATGAAGATTATCTGGAAAATGCGAAAGATATTGTGGAGAACGGATTTGATATCTATTTTAAAAATCATGAAAAACCAGTTCACATGATTGCATTTGATAAGAGTGGAAATATGAGCAGACACAGTCGTATTTCTTTTATTGATGAAAATTATTATGCGGGGTTGAATACACGTCTGAATTTAGGTATGGACTTTTCAAAGATTCCGGTGAAGGAAAGTAAATATTATTCATACAGGGGATTATATTTGTCATCATCTAAAGGATCAATCATAAGAAATTAATTATCGATGCGGATACAATTGTTGTTTTACATGATGTGCGAAAGGATGAAAAGAATCCTTCAAAACCGATAACGGGTTATTACTACGACAAAGGTATTACGATTGCAACAGCGAAATTGGACGTAGAAGAAGATGGCTCAAAAGAGAAGATAAATTGCACTTTCTTGAAGACCAAGAGGGAAGAACTGTTGGAAGTAGATATTCCATTTGACGGAGCAGGATTCATTTCTCCAGAATATGCTTCCTATATTAATGAGGCATTGGGAACTACGGGCGCAACATCTTTTCAAATGAGACTTCCGTTTATGAAGGGAATGCTTCATGAGGTCGATGTCCATCAATTTCTGGAAGAATATAATATTTATAAGGATGGTGAAGAGAATTGGTATAAGGATGTTTTTGGTAAGAAGCGTGATTTGAGTAAGGCACACATTTTTATTACGGAAAGCATGTTTAAAGGGATGAAATGGCTAATAAAGCATTTATCTAATTTAGAAGACAATAAGTACGGACATCCGATGGAGTTTTATTGTGATGCGATGAATAAGTATGAGCATGCGTTGTATATATCAGGAACAAATTTGCCGTATGGACATTCAAAATTTACTCATTTAAGTTATCAGATGATTAATACATTGGATTTTTCGAAAGAACAGTTTTCAAACGTAATCAACCATCATTGTAATTATATAGAGAATCCAATAGATTTCCTTAAAGAATGGGGAAATAATAACGATAATAATGTTAGCAACGACTATAGCAAAAGAGATAAGATCGGTTTGACAAGTGATATTCCTAATTGGAAGAAAGCGGTGTTTAAGAATCAGAAACTGAAAACGGATGTGTATATAACAAAACAGTTACAAAATACACAGAAGGGTCTTCTGACGAAATTAGCAAAAGGGAAAATACTTGTGGAAGGGCAGACGAGATATTTATGCAGAGATTTGTTGCCATTACTTGTAAGTCTGTTGGAAAAGAAGAAAGATATTTTGGGTTTTTATCCACGATATTTGTATGGGCGCTTTTATTTACCGATGGAGGATTACCGGGAATTAGATAAAGAACTTCATCTGAATTATAACTCATATTATGCGTTTTTCAGGAGTCCGCATCTGTCAAGGAATGAGCAAATTATTATGCAGCGTTTTATAGACACAGATGCGGAAACATATATAGGATGGGGAGAGTATGAGATATTTAAGGAACATTTGGCATTATACAATAAATATTTTGGTAAATTGACTGGTATTGTAATGGTACCAAGAGGTTCAGTTGCGCCTTTGTGCTTAGGCGGGGCTGATTTTGATGGCGATTTAGTTTGTGTAGTGTTTAACCAGGATGTTGTGAATGCGGTTGCGTCTGGAGGGTATCAAAAAGAAAAAGGCGTGAGAAAAATAGATGGAAAAATAATAGAATATTGGGAAAGGAATATTTCGGTTGTTAAGATTCCGGCTTCGGAGAGTCCAGAGATTGTACCGGAAAAGAATGTTCCATTCAGACATATTGAAAATACATTTTCTAATAGAATAGGTCAGATATCAAATGCTGCCATTTCTATCGGACAGGTTGAGTATGGAAGAAATTTAAAAGAAGAAAGTGATGAGTATATCAACAATAAACAAGCCGAAACTGTGTTTGAATCAAAAGATCCATCTTGTGAAAAATGTACGTTATTGACCGGATTAGAAATTGATGCAGCTAAGAATGGCCAGCATCCGAATTTGGATATTATATTGAAAACAGAAATCGAAAAGAGTCCCTATCTTGTTTTTTTGAAAGATTTTGAGAAGTTACGAGGAGAAGAAAATTACGATTTTAGAAAATTATCAGTTGAACGAGATAAAGAGAGTCTTTGCATTTCAGCTAAGGGCTGTAAGAAGAAAGCAAAATTCCAGATTCCGGCTAAAGGTACATACATTAATGAATTACCAGTCTATTTTGAAAACGAGCTAAAGAAATATCAGTCATCGAAAGAAAAGATAAAAGATACCTCTAGTTTTTTTGCTTATCCGAGGAAGATATCATCGGAAGATAAGAAAAATTGAGAAATTTAAAGAGCAATGCAAGATGGTGCTGGAGTATTATTTCTTTTATGTACAAACATTTTTAATCTTATTAAAAAATGAAAAGAAAGATAAGTTCTATGCACCAGAGAATCTTCAGACAAATTTGTTCCAAATATATGATGAGAAAAATGCAATTCATATTGAAAGAACGATAGTCCCTAATATCAAAAGAAAAATCAGGCCGTATGTGGATGAGAATAATACGATAAAAGATATGAAAGATCGTATGAATGAAGTGCAGTGGCTGTTACAGCCGTATGACAACAGGGGAAAAGCCTTAGAACAGATTATCGGAAATGGATTTAATGAAAGCTGCCTTGACGAAGAGGAACGGGAAGTGTTATATCATTTTTATCAGCAGGGATATAAGACACTATGGTTAATACTTACTCTGATTGAAGGATCAAAATCTCAAACATTTGACCGTATAAAAAGCAGAGATTTGAAAAAAAATGAAAAGATATCAATTCCCTGTGAAGAACTTGATACAAGTTTAGAACAGCTGGTTCGGGAATTTTACGAAAATAATATAACAAATGTAGAGGATAAGATTTATGGAATATGCATGAATAAACTTAGAAAAATCATAAAGAATTCAGATTTAGATTCTGTATATCAAGTGTCTGCATTATATGAAAGTACAAAAAATTCGGACAAAGCCAGAAGTTTTCTGGGAGGCATTTGAATGGAAAGATATTGATCCTTATATAAAGGCAGGTGGCGATATATGTTAAATGAAATATTAGAATTTGAAGCATATGTAAAGTCTCCTGAATCAGAAAAACCAAGAATCCAGCCGAAGTTATTAACAAACAATTTCAATGAAGATGGTAATCTGTTTGGAATTGAAAGGATTCTTATTGTAATTGCCAGAGGCTACATTTTTTCTAAGTGCATCAGAATGAAATTTATAATTCTGACGGCATGGTCAATAATGAACTGCTAAACGATACACGAGTTATTTTACAACGCTGGTGTGGATTTGATTTTGATGAATCTGGTTTACAGATTGACAGGGAGAGTATTTCAAATTGGTTTGAAAAATATCCAGAAGCGGACGGATGGCTAAAGCAATATTGGATGTTTCATTGCGCCAAGAAGACGAAAAAGGAGAAAATGTGGAATACAATTGAAAAACAATGGGGAGAGAGTCTGATGGAGAAAGATTATGCAGAAGACCATATAACATTAGACTCTGTAATAGCGAATGCTATAAACCGGGGACCATTGCGTGAACGTTACATGGTATTGCGAAAAGACAGGTCTGCTACTCCGGCAAAAAAAGAAAAAGAGCGATTTACTTATTTATACAGCATGAAACCAGGGAAAGATGGAAAAATACATTCGCTTCAGGAAAAAACAAGGGAAAAATTGTTGAAGAATATTGCAATGTATCTTCTTAGCAGAGAATATCATCCGAAAGAACAAAAATTTATACTATTGTATGGAGATAAACTTTTGGGATGGTATGGTCTTGATGATTACAAAAGAGAACGAAAAAACTGGTATTTTCCTGAATGCGTGTGGGGAAATCCAGACGAAAAACCAATTATGGAAGTTTATAGTCAAGAGAAAGGATGGCAATTTGTCAAAATGGCTATAAATCAGGAGTTCCTGGAATATTTCGAATTTCGCATTATTGATGAGGAACAGATAAAGGATTATGATAAATCTAAATATTGGATCATAAAGGATATGGGCATGGGCAAGGAAGCTTAAAGTGCATATAAAATACTATTAAATAAAGACCCCGCCAAAATGGATAATATAACAAACACTATTAAATATAGACCCCGTAAAAATGGCTAGATGTGAATCTAGTCATTTTTTTGTCTGTTATATAAAAGTTTCCGGCAAAACGTACAGTTGGACTTTTGGTAGTAAGAGAAGGGGTTAAAGGAAAGGAGAAATTTATTATGGAGTATTATGAAAATGACTGGGACATGTATTGGGATATCGTTGAAGATATGTACAGCAACCTGTCCGAGGAAGAGCTCGAAGAAGAACTGATGGATATGGAGTAATAGTACACTGACTAAATCAAAATTCTGTAAAAAGAAAGCGAGGTATATTTGAGAAATCCAAAAGAAATAAAACGGTATCACAAAATTTTAGTAGATTAATATGCCAGAAAAAAAGAGGTCGGGGACAAATCCCCGACCTTTTATGATACGGTATATTAAATAAAACTTGAATAAGGGAAAATAAAGGATTTATAGGAGCGTGATGAAATGAATAAGTCACAGGCAAAGAAGAAAGTATTTGATTATTTCAAGAAAAATGCTATTGAATATAAGTTTGTTAATGAAGAATTAAAGCTTATAGATGTGGATTCATTAGATACGATATATTTATGTGCCAGTATTCCGGAAGTTATAGGCGGTCACATAGAAACCTGTATTCGTTTTAGAGAGGCGCATTTGTATTGCCAGTCGTACTATTGTCAGCCTGTTGTACACAATGAAGAGGAAGCAATAAGAGCTGCAAGACTGATTAATTATTTGAATAGGCATTTGAAGTATGATTGTGATAAGCTCTATAACCATGTATATATATTGGATGAAGATAACGGAGATATATTTAATGGATGCCATATCAGATATGAACTTTTGGAAATGTATTTTCAAGAGTCGATGAACCATATCTTGAATTTTAGTGTTCAGCAAATAGCTGATGTATGTGTACCGCTTATATTTTATATTTGCGGTGAGTGGGTATATGATTTTGCAATTAAGGTTGCAACAGACCATGAAGTCATGAGTAAGTAGAAGGAGAGGAAAGAAGTATGAATAGAAATCAATATGAAAATACAATGGATTATAAAAAAGCACTAAAGATTTTGAACAGTTTTGTAGAAGAGGAATTAGACGGTGATATTGATGCAATGCGGGCATTTTGTTTTGATAATCTTACAAAGTTCATTGGAAATATAGGTGATCCAGATATGTACCTGATCGTACAAGCAATTTATATCATTTTATGGGGAGACATTTATGACTTGACCTTTGAGAAAATGGGAGCATGGGATTTAAAAGGAACATATGCTTTCCGTGGAGATACAATAAATTCGTTTGGCTCCTTATTTGGTAAGGAAAGCAAGGAAAATGAATTTGGATATCGTGCCAAATTTTTTGGAGCGGATAAAGACATAATTCTTTGGAACAAGATAAAAGAATTCTCAAGATTATACCATCAAATAGGTAACTTTATAGTAATTCCCAATAGAAGTAGCGTTCAATACGGGATTAATGGAGCCAGGGGTTGTTATTATAATACAGATTATTGCGAAGGAATGCGAGACTATTTTGACTGGTTTTTGGTTGCTGTGGAAAAGTATCAGAACAAGGTGAAAAATGGGGATATTAAGATGAATATGTTTGAAATGCAGCTTCAGCAGAACCCAGAATATAATCCTTTCTTCCTGGAGATCAGTCAGTGGAAAGAAAATATTTTTCTTAAATCATTACTTTGAAAATGATAAACCGAAATTGCTTTTTAATACTCCGTTAGAGAGACGCTTGTTAATTACAGCAGAGCATGAAAATCGGAAAAATGAAAAATATTACCAGGATCAGGAGTATTTGGAAATCATGAATGATTATCTTGATAAATCAAAAGAAGTGATTGTGTATCGTACGAATAAGATAGTTGATATTTTGAAAGAAAAATGCAAAAAGCAGATAGTTGTGTAAGTTTACGAGGAGGAACATAAAATGCAGACTGATTATAGCAGAGCAATACTTAAGTACCTGATGGATTACAGTAACATGGATTATCCGGTAAATATTCATCAAATATATGAGCACCTATTTTATGGACAAGAATTATCTGATAATAAAAAGAGGGGCAAATTAGATACAATAAGAAAAAATATAGTAGGATTACATGCGAGCGGACTTATTGAGATGGATACAGAATTCACAGAAAATACTGGGAAAAAGGAGCGTTATAAAAAAGAGGATGATGACGTGACAATTTGGTATGAACAGAAATTAGATACCGAATATGCATTGATACTGATTCAGAAAATCATGGAAATGAATAATTTATCGCTTGACGATAAGAAAAATTTAGTTCAGGCTATTTGTGATTGTGCAGGATCTAAAATAATGGAAAGTGCTTCATATGCACAGAATGTTATAAAAAGTAATCCATTATATGATTTGACTGAAAAAAATGGTGTAAAAGAATCCATTTTATTTGAAGGACAGCGAAGATATAAAGCCGGAAACCAGGAAATCCCAGATATTTGGATTTTGTTAAGTAATATCTATAACGTATTAGAAAAGAAACAGAGAAAAAAGATTTCCTTTAAGCTCTATAAGTATAATTCAAAAGGGAAATTTGAAGTTATACATGATGGCAGGGAATATATAGTTTCACCATATTTTGTTACAGAAATGACAGGAATGTACTGGTTAATAGGTTTACAGGATTCAAAGAGTAAGGATGCTGTCAATGGACATAAGAAAAATCTTGGATTTTATCCTATCGACATGATGAAAAAAATAAATGTTCTGGAAGAAGATGCAAGAGATATAAGCGAAGCTTTTGATGGGAAAGAGATGACCAAAGAAGAAAAATATAAATATATTGTAGAACATCAGCAGGTTTTTTATGATGAAGCAGAAAAAATAGTAATTAGAGTTCATAAGAAAAATGAGGATGGATCAGAAAATAATACAGCTTATAATTTGATTTATCGAACTTTTGGAGATGATTTTTATATGTTGAATGAGGAAGAAACCTATGATCGTATATTAGTTATAAAAAGTCCATATTTTATTGTAAAATGGGCAATTGAAAATATAAGAGACATAGAAGTTGAGACAGAAACTATCCGAGACAGAATTAGAAATGAAATCGAGAGCTTAGATAAAATATATTCAGTATAAGAGCACGGGGCTATATCCCCGTGCTCTTGTGCTAGGATAGTAGTATAAGGAAGAAAGATAAATCTAGTAGAGAGAGTATCGCAGTTAAACGAAACGGATTTAACTATAAGTTTAATTACAACACTTGAGGAATGTGATATGCCTAAGATACCATCAAACCGCATGGGCACTGTTGCATGAACGCCCGGATATATGTGAAAAGCATATATAGAATCAAATCACAAGCAAGTAGCTAAAGGCAAGCTTATTCAACAGTGAGGTCTTGTGGCTGGTGAAAGCTAGACAGGTCTACATCAGTAAGGATTTCTGCCTACAGTGAAGAAATTTATATGTAGGGTCCATGGAATATGAGTTTTGCCGACGGGCAAAACGAGAGGGATACCTCGACAAGATGTTCTGTGCTGACATTTGTAGCTGTAAAGGTATCTTCAAGGTCTTCGGGTGACCGGGGACATATTTGAGGGTTCAATTGTATATCCCAAAAGATTGGCGTCGCATTTATTTGGAGGGCAAAATGGAAAAGAATTTTATTGATGAATTTATTCCATCAAAAGATACAAGAGCTTATTTGTATAGCATTCATCATGAATTTACGGACTTGGAGAAAGCTACGATTGTTGCAAATCATATTATGATTTCCTACGAGAAAAAAGTAGAGTGGTTAAATAGTTTTAAGGAAAAAATATCTGATGACACATTGAAAGACAGAATATCAAAGGCGTTAGTTCAGATAAAAAAGGATAAGAAGTATTACAGAAAGTGTAATACTGCATTAGGAGCATTGCCTTATAATGAATCACTTTTTGATTTTGTATTTATTCCGCATGATTTCAGACATGGTGACATTGTAAGAAGTCTCTATGGTGGCTGGAATACAACTGAGTTTTGTGAAAAAGTAGGAATCATCCTCAGTTATTTTGATAAGGATTATGAGTTTTATAAAAATCTAAGAGGGGATTATTCAGATGTTCAGGTTTGTGTAGATATTAAATTTGACGGAGTAGCTTATCAGGGTGAGTTTGAACATGAACATATCAATCCAATATATATTGAGCGTATGACATTGAATGAAAAAGATGAAAGAATGGCGTATCTTAACTATCTAACGAATCTTTACCGTAAAAAGAATATTAGGATGGATGCTGAAAATAAGCCTGAATATGCAGGCGGTTCAGCTGACTTGTTAGAACAGAAATATCTTGGTGAATATGTTCCGGTTCTAGATGATGCTTCCGGTATTTGGTGTGTGCAGACAGGATACGGATTTGAATGTGGAGATATTAATTATATTGCATCGGAGTTCGCTGGAACAGGTTTAATCTATCATTTCATGGATAATGGTGAGATGGATCATGTTCATAGATTCGAAAGTGTGTTGGTTGAGATTTTGAAAGACCCGGAACACGTAGACATCGTGACAGATTATGGTGAATACTCAGACCAGGAAATTCAAATGGTGAAAGGGATAAAACGAGCAGCGGCATTTGTACAAGCACATCACAGACCTATGACCGTTGCTGAATTGTGCAAAAATAGAGTAGAGATAAAGAATAAAGGAGAAGATGATTATGGCAATTCAGTTCAAGGAAATTAGGCAATATTTGGCAAGAAACACTAGATTATCAATATGTTTTGAAGATGGATGTTATCACGATTATTTGATGATTTCGGATATTTCGGCTGAAAAATATAAGGATTTATATGTGTATGGAATAGGAATGGTCGATGTCGAATTTTCTAAGGATATATACACTTCTCCCCAGAATTTGGATGACACGAATAGTTCAATAAAAATAAAGGAGTGCACTTTTGAGCCTGCAATTGAGATTGTTCTTCATAAAATACCACGTGATATAAAAAGAAAAGCAGAGGGACTTCTTTTGTTCAAAGATATCAAACCGTACTTACAGACAGGTCGTAATTTTGCTGTTGTTAACAGAGAGGACTGGTTGTACAAGTTATATGAATGGAAAAGAGATATTCCTGATGAGTATGATGATAAATTTGTTTTCGGTATAGGCATGGAGGACAATTTTGACGAAAACGATAAGGATATTATAAAGGCTTTGGAAAAAAGAGGTTATGATTCTTGCATGAATAAGAGAATGGTGATTGTTTTGTCGGATACAGGGAGGACAGATATAGAAAATGTGAGGGGAGCAATATGCAGAAATTAACCTTTGTGATTGGTGCAAATGCAGCGGGGAAAACTTATTTTATAGAACATCATTTGGCTAACGAAAAGGCTGTTGTTCTTGATGTTTATGATTATCAGCAAAAGGTTTATGATGAACATGGTAACAAGGAGCGGATTACATTTGAAGAACAGTTTCGTTGTCTTAAAAAAGCGAATGAGAAGCATCTTCATGACATTATAAATGAACTGAAGCAAGGCAATGATGTAATAGCTGAACAGACCTTCTTTAAAGCAAAGCGGCGGATAGCTTATATTGACGAAATACGCAACGAAATGGATGTGAAAATAGAAGTGTATGTGATGCATCCGAGTAATGAACGTTGGATGGAGAACAGCAAGAAACGAGAGGATATAGAAAACATAGAAGTATATGAAGAGCAAAAGAAGCAGATAGAATTTCCGAATCCTGCGGAGGAATTTGACGCAATCTTTGAGGTGATTGATGATGAAATCATACTTCGGATGGATGATATAAAGCCAGAAATTGTGAAACAGGCAAGACAGGAACTGACGGAAGAAGATACACGGATTCATAGGGAAGATGAAAGAAAACATAACCACCGTCAGCTCATAGAGAGCATGAACACCAGACCATTTTGGCATTATTGTGAAGTATGCGTCAAATAATTATTCAGTAAGAAAAGAATTAGAATCATATGGAAATTTTATACGATGGGCGGATTTCATTGTAAAAAGTAGTTCTGAAATATAAGTATTTGTGAGGTGAACATGACAATGTTTCAATTTGAAAATCTTAACGAAAAATTATTTAACCGTGTAGTTTGTTTTGCATATTCTTATCCATCCGGGTTAGGCGGGCCAGGTACCTTGCTTATGTATACAGAAGACGGAGAAGAATACTTAGCAGATCAACGAGGTTTGGTTGAGTATGACTGATTTAAACTTGATGAAATAGTTCCGTTTCGGGATGAATCACAATTTAAAGAATACTATTGGGGAATCGGTGTGCATCTTTATATTCGAAATGATTTATATGATAAAGTGATTTCTGCCATGGAAAGCATAGAGAAACACTATCATATGATGCCTACGGTAAATAAGGTTATATGGCCGCTTTTAGAAGTTCCAGAAGAAAAGGTGATTCGGATTGTGTATGCCGGAACAGAAAAGATAATTGAGCGAGAGAAGAAGGGACGAGAGGAAAAAGAAAAGGCATATGAAAAAATAAGACTGACAGAGAATGATATGAAATGGAATGATTTATACATTCTGTTTGAAAGTGCTAAAGACCGATGTAAACCGGAAGGATGTTACACTACTTTATATAGGCGTAATGAAAATGGAAGTATCACAGGATCTATTTGGAGTATATTATACCAGCAGGACGGACAGTTCTCTTTTGATGAAGAATGTCTGTTTAGTAAATGACAGCGAAAACGATCTTTGGACAACAGATATGAATGGTATTCAATATTGTGAAAAGAGAAATGAAATCTGTTTTATGGAAGGAGAAAACATACATAAACCAGAACATGCGGAAAATGAGGAGTGGAAATTATTGTGGCCTATTTGTGATGAATAAAAGACAAAAGATTATTGGAGGATGTCAAATGAGGTTTGTAGTATTTCTTGATATTGATGGTGTCTTGAACACAAGAACAACCGTTAAACGAACACCTTATGGATACACAGGAATAGACGATGCAAGAGTTAAAGTCCTTGCAAATGCTATTGAAAAATGTGGAGGTGGTGACATTGTACTTTCATCTGATTGGAAAGTGCTGGATAGAAATCATGACGATTACAGATATCTTGTATCAAAACTCGAGCAGTGTGGATTGAAAATATCGGATCATACCATTGATAAAGAGCGGAAAAGAGGACAGGGCGTAAAAGAGTACCTTGAATCACATCCGGAAATTGAAGAATTCGTAATACTGGATGATCAAAAGTTTGATTTTGAACATTATGAAAAAATATGGGAAAGGTTATTGATTACCAATGGTATTGAGAGAGCTGAATTTGCATCTAGAACACCTGCGTTGAGGCGATACTTTTCAGGGATTACATTAAGGCTTAGGAAAGATTTTTAGAAACGAAGGGGGATGACCGACATAGTTACTTTTGTTGTTTCAGATATTCATGGAGAATATGAACTGGTTATCAGATTGTTCTGAAGCTTATGGAAATGCCAAATACTATTGGTGCCAGGCACAATAAACTCCGATTATATCTTTCCATGCAGAATAAAGCTGGAGGCGGAAATAGGTGCTCGTCATGAGAGATAACGTGGCGGCAATTCCGGCAAGGGCGTATGGTACGATATCAGACTTACCAAAGTGCGGTTTTTATTTAGATTGTGCCATGACGAAATCACAGATATAACATAGCGGATGGGATTCGCCAAATTCAAGAGGTTGATATTAAAGGGGAGAATTTGCTCCTCTTTTTGCTCCTCCGCTGAAAGCTTACAAGTAGAATATAATAGAATCAGAATCAAGAAAGAGAGGATAACGAAATGGTAGTTTTTGACAACTGGAAATTCAGAGAAATATTGAAAAGCATAGTAGAGAAAAAGGAGCTTAATGGAGACAGGATATCTTCTAAACAACAGTTATATGTGCGGATAGGTGAAGCACTGCATGTATCACCGGACACAGTTAAATATTGGCAGAGAGATAAATCCAGTGGACCTGATCCTAGAACCCCAGAGCTTTTGAAAGAATTGGAGGATTATTTGGGATATCCTGATGCTTTGCAAAAGAAGATAAACATAGAGGAAGAGAAAACGGAGGACAAGAGAATGGATACAGTAAGTGAATTTCAGAAACAGCAGATTATGGAGATTTACGAAGTTTTAAAAAATTTTGTGAGTGAGATGAATATAGAGAATGAAGATGAATACTACAGAATCCGAGCTGTGATAGAAAGAAAGCAACTGGTTCTTCCGGATACAATATTTAATACGATATTGCAGTTTATGGACAATGTCGTTGAGGAATATGTGTTTGAAGCGGAGTATCCAGATTTTACCAAGGAAGAAGCAGAATATGAAAATGGAGTGATGAACATCAAGACAGATGCAGCATTTAATAAGCTGATGAGTCATTTCTTAGAAAGACTCCAGGAGTTGGATAAAAAAATAGACCAATTTGCGGAACAAGAACTGCGAGCGTATCTTTTAGGATAATATTTTCGAAGGGGGTCTGGTGATGTGATAGCAGACCGATCCTTAATCCAATATATGCAAGATGATGCATATGCATTATTAATTCAGTGTTTTATCAGAAATAGCGAGAGGAGTGGATATATATTGAATTCAGAAGTATATGATGCAATAAGTGATATTTTAGTTAAAGATTTGGTTTTTATAGCCATAAATAAGGAAAATGGGTTAACAATAGAGGTTCCTTTTTGCTGTTTGTATCCCTACGAAGGCGAAGTTGTGGATATTTGTCTGGACAGGAATGCATATCGTCGAGACGACAGCAAGAATTTACCTGTGGGGGTTCATGATGATAGATTCGTCTGGAGATAAAGAGACCGGAAGAAAATTCCCCGGACATAAAACCAATCAAATTCATTTCAGCCTATCATACCAAGGAGTACTGCTTGGTGATAGAAACGACAGCAGACAGGAAAGAGTATGATTTTCATAGAGTACTTGAATATTACCCTGAGTGCAGTTTGATAGTTTTACGATTAAAGAATATTCTATTATATTTGAACATGGACCAGAGATTAGTTATTTGGATTTTCATAAGTATATCCAGTATAAGTTTATCCAATTGATGGGATGATTGAATATATTAGAAGGTGTTGAAAAAAAAATATAAAGCAAAAAATAGAGGTACAAGATTTTTATAACTTGTTTATGTCTTGAGCGAAGCGAAAGGAATGATAAAAAATATGAATAAAAGAGATTACAAAAGTACTAATGATTATAAGAAGAGTATAGAAATTTTTTAAAATTTTGTGAGAGATGTCTTAGATGGAGATATTGAGAAGTTAAGAGATTTTGATTTTACAGATTTAACAACATATGTTGGCGATATTATTGATTCAGATGCAGTGAATGATAATGTGCCTGAAGTGATTGATTATTATGGAAATAATTCACGTAAGATTTTCTGTGATATTTATATTGACGATAAAGCCTGTGTACCGGATGAATTTTGTGGAAAGTGTAGAAAAATCCAATAATAAACTCTGGTAGGAGCATAAAATAAACCTGAAAAGCATTAGATGTGCTGATTTATAGAATGTTCAAAACGATATAATCAGTCACAGATAAAAAGCTGATGCTGTTTATAAAATCATGAAGGGAGCAATTAGGTTGGAGAGATAACAAAAAAAAGGATTGAACTTTCAAATATGCCACGCCCATCACAACTCTATCGCCAGTAGAGATTGGGCGCATGGTCGTAAGAGGAATGAATGAGCAAATACAGAGGTTATTTCAAGAGGAGAACCTGTTAGAGTTCATCCGAGCGGAGACGCAAGGATGGTGTTAGTTGACACCAAGAGTTTTTTATTCGGTCATGGCACTTTGAAAATATCGTTGCAGACTGAAAATCATCTTAACGGATGGTTGAGTGTAGTAATACATTTGTGAACGATTTGTTGATGTTTCGATAGGCAGCCTCGATGCAGAGGAAGAACGGTTGATGCCTCACCCGAAAGGTGATGATTTTACACAGCCGAAACCGATAACACATCAAGCCGCATGGGCGCTGCTGCATGAACGCCCGGATATATGTGAAAAGCATATATGGAATCAAATCACAAGTGAGTAGCTAAAGGCAAGATATCGCAACGGCGACCAGACTTGTGGCTGGTGAAAGCTAGACAGGTCTACATCAGTAAGGATTCTGCCTGCAGCAGAGAAATCTATATGCAGGGTCCACAGAGTATAAGTCTTATCGACGGATAAGACAAGAGGGATACCTCGACAAGATATTCTGTGCTGACATTTGTAGCTGCAAAGGTATTTTTGAGGTCCTCGGGTGACCGAGGGTATATTTGAGAGTTCAATTTTAAAAGACGTTTCTGTTTTTAATTTTAGTTGGATTGGTGGAAGAGGAAGGTGAAAAGAATTGGAGCGAAAATTTAGTTCAGATTTAGAAATACCAAAATATCTCAAATGGAAAGAAAATGATATATCTAAAGCTAATAAGAAGTCAAAACACAAGCATCAATATGAAGAATGTCTAATTAGATATAAATGGAATTGGGATGAACACAAAATTCATACATCACTTAACAGCTATTGTACTATCTGTGGGAAGATCAATGATAAAATGAAAAATTCTATTGTAATAGATTATATGCAAAAAGTAGACACACCAGTGGGGAAACGCTATAGACAGATTTCAGAAGATATATTATATGACACATATCATGGAAGATTACCAGTATTTTTTGTAGAAGATATATGTAAAGATAAATATGTGAATTTAGGATAAATGGTGATTATTTATGAATACAGGAAGAGAAATCGAAACAAAAAGATTAAAATTATTACCAGGAGTCAATAAACGGGACTCCAAACCATTTTTGAAAATGCTACGAGAAGATGGTAATTTTCAAGAATTTTGCGGAGTAGAATTTTCGGAGAAAAACCTGTCTGAGTTTGCAGCGTATTTTGAAAGAACTGGGCATGAAGAATGTATCTATTCCATTTTCCAAAAAGATTCTATGGAGAAATTTATTGGTTATGTAGGCTTTCATCGTGAGCTGAATGGAGATTATGAAATAGAATTCTATATAGCTAAAAATTATAGGAGAAAAGGATATTGTGAAGAAGCTTGTAAAGCAGTAATAAAACAAATATTTGGAGAAGGACTATCGGTAGATCATAACCAGATCACGGTAGATAGATTGTATGCAACGACACTTGCAGAGAATACACCAGCAGTAGAATTGTTGAAAAAGATTGGATTTCACGGAGATAATCCAGAAGATGGACCGATTTTAGTAATGCAAGGATTTTTGGATGAAGATAAGGAAATTAATATATGTCCCGTTATTAAGATGATCTATGAAAAGAAATCAATGTGTACATAACATGGAATAGCGGTCAAAAGAGCTGTATTGCAAAGACTTCTCAAGATTGGGGCATGATACGGCTGCATGACAGCAAGAGAAAATGATAAGGTATATAACAATGGTCAGCGATGTGGAGAATTTATTGATAAAAAAGAAGATGAATTCACAGAGATTTTACTGTTCTGGAAATCACAGGTGGTATGAGCGCACCAAAATAGATAGGATGCTAGATGACTTTGAAAAGTTTTATGCTGAGATTAAAGAAATATAAAATCTGTTTTTGGGACAATTCGTTGAATTTGATTTGAGATATATTAAAAATAATGGAGAAATAATTATGGGTACCAATGAAGTCTTTGCTATATCAAATAAGCCGGGAGAAGTAACGCTGAAAGGCTTTAATTATATAAAAGACAGGCTTCCTAATAATTTTGAGGTCTGCTTGATTGTTGAAAAAGATGGTCATCTAAGCGCTGGTTGTTGGGATACAGGGTTATGGAGTACTGATCACGGGAAAATACCTGGAAGTTTCAGACAAAGTCGAGGAGAAGTTTTAGAATTTGATAGTGTGTTGGCATGGTTACCGATAGAGAAAACTGAGATAGATATAAAAGAATTATGGTGGAATCCGGAATATCGTCTCATATCTATTATTTATGACAGTATTATGGTATTTGCAAAGGACACAGATAACTATTTAACAATGGAGTATTATGGTGGAGACAAAGGAAAAATCATTTTTCATATGGATGTACAAACTGGCAGTATTTTAGAAAGCGATAAAAATGGAAAAGATGAAATATATTATCTCCAATCAACGTTGAGAGCCTGGTACAACGATATGAGGGAAAAACTGTTGGCAGGCTATCAAAATGGAAAATTCTGGCAGGAGTAGAAGTGGAAACTTAAGGTAATGATGTACAATAGTTTTAATACTAAACGTTATATAAGAAACAGAAAAGGTTTTATCTTAAAAGCATAAGTAGAAAGAATTTGGCAGCTAATCGGATTTACTTCTTTGGGAGTTTGTTGTCGTGGGTTCGACTCCCACCAGAACTTTAAAAGTTCTGTAGCTCAGTTGGTAGAGCACAGATTTAATCCGATAATATCGCCAAAAGGATGCCGACAGCTATTGTTACTTACTTCAAATTAGGTGTATTTGAGTGGCAAGATCAGTCGGCATTGATTAAAGTATAGTAGTAGAAAGAGGTGCGGGCATGAAAGAAATATACAAAGACTATTTGTTTGAAAAGCATATTCTTGTCAGTGATGGAGAGACAGAAGAAAAGCATGTTTTTGAAACCTTGTTTGCAATGGCACATTTCTTTGGCGTAAAAATTACAAAGGGTAGGGAGCTTGTACATTGCGGAATGGTAAAAGAACTATCAAAAAGATTTGGAGAAAATGTTCCGAAACCGTTTTATAGAGGATTCCCTCAGAGTGTCCGAAATCTTTCTACAGAGGAATTATTATTTGATCAGCTTGCACATTATTTTAATGCGTACGGGCTTGGCAATTTTGAAGAGCCGGGGCAGTCTATGTTTGAAAAAGATTTTGAACGTGTGGCTTTTCAGGAAGAGACAGAAGTACAGGAATTTGTGATACAAACGGAAGAAGAAGCAGAAGAAACGGTACGAGTGATTGTGAAGGATTTATTGTCAGGTTCGCGACCATTGAGTGAGAGGCAGTATACGCTTGTACTTACATTTATTCGTGACCATCTTGAAAATATTCCGGATATTGTATCAAAGAATACCTGTGTAAGACTTTTAATTGACACGAAAAATCTTTCACTGGTAGACAGTTTGAATCTGTCGGATGTTATGAAAATAGTAGATGAATTAAACTATCGGTATTATCACAATGATAATCCGAAAAAACTGAATTTAAAAAATCAGGATAGAAAATTCTTAACGGCACTATTGGACAGAATGTTTCGAGGTGACAGGTGCGATATTTGTACATGTTATGAAAAGAAGCAGTTATGGAATGGGTTCTTACATCATATTCATTATCAGCCGAAAAACGAAGAGGCGGAAATATTTGTACATGCCATGAGAACGAAAGGCAATGAGTCTGTATACAGTGAGTTTGAAAAGCTGATGCAGGAAAACAGATGTCAGCAAGCAGCAGAATTATTGCGGGAAAAGAAAGGAACATCTGCATTGCTTCGAAATATGGATTACATTATCAGCCGTATGGATCGAGAAGATGAGCAAACATTCCTTTCGGAATTCCCAGAGGATTGCAGTACGTTGATTTTGCTACAATTATTGTTTAGATATGAAGGAGTGAAGAGAAAGAACGGACGTATTTTCAAGTTTACACAGCATAATCTCATGAAGGTTCATTATGAAACACCAGAGGAGAGTGAGAAATGTCAAAGCAGGCTTACGGAAGAGCAGGTAAAAGAAGTTGGTAAAATGATTCGTTCAAAACTTTCTGAGAAACTTAGAAATCGACTATTGGGAAAGGTATATATTGAACCTTCCATGAAAAATTATACACTTCCATTAGCAGAAAATACTTTGCAAGGAGGATTGGGTGTTCTTTCTAAAGGAAGCAGGATTCCAATAGACGAGGGAAAAAAGCTAAGGGCATTTACCTATTGGGAGAAGGTGAACGATATTGATCTTTCGGTATTTGCACTTACGGAAGATGGTAATCGGAGAGAATTTTCCTGGAGAACAATGTCGAGACACCAGTCAGGAGCAATTACCTATTCGGGTGATCAAACAAGCGGTTACCTGGGAGGTTCTGAATACTTTGATATCAACCTTCCGGAATTCAAGGCACAGTATTCTGAATATCGATATTTGATTTTTTGCGATAACGTTTATTCTGGGAAAAACTTTAATAAATGTTTTTGTAAAGCGGGGTATATGCTGAGAGATTGGGATGATAGTGGACAAGTATATGAACCTAAGACAGTAAAATCGGCATATCTTGTGAATTGTGAGAGTACCTTTGCATATCTGTTTGGAATCGATCTTTTCACGAATGAATTTGTCTGGCTTAATGTAGCAAAAAATAGTAAATCAAGGGTGGCTGGAGATACAAATCTTTCATTCTTGACAGATTATTTTCATCTTACAGATGTCATGAATATGTATGATTTCTTTTCTATGATGGCAGAAAAAATTGTTGAAGATCCTATGGAAGCAGATGTGGTGGTAACAGATCACGAAGTAAAATGTACTGAAGAAGCCAGATAATAAGAGAATATGATTTCGAAAAAATCCGAATGTTAATGGAAGATGCAAAATAACTGCGGAGGATGAGTATGAAATTTGAAGATAGAGTACAGTTAAAATTATCAGATTTGACAGAAGAATTATTTGAGAAAATTGTTGCCTATGGGTTTTATGCGCCATCTGGAATGGGTGGACCAGGGTGCGTGATTATGATTGCTGAAGATGGTAGATCTTATCAATTTTACGGACCTGAGTTAAATAATCTTAACTATCATAGAGAATGGGCTTCTTTATTTCCAGTGTTAAATCAGTGTGATACAAGACAATGGAAGTTAGCAGAAAATGTGTCATGTACAAAGTTATTTGTGCGAAATGATATTTATGATTTGTTCATGGAAAATCTTCCAACTCTGGAGAAGATGATTTATTATCGATGGGAAGACTCTTGCATAAAAGCTACGTTACTTTTACATGCCAGGACAGAGGATGAAATAGAAAAAATCAATTGGAGATATGAACTGCGTACACCTCTTTTTGAAAAAGATGATTTGGTGGAGTTTTATTTCGATAATGGAAAGAAAAAGACAAAATGCAAAGGCGTTATTGTAGGAACAGATATTTACAGGATACATGGGAAAATTGAAACAATTGAATATGACATTTTGGTGGAGGATTATGAAACCTATAGAAAAAAGTGTTTATATAAACATATTGATGAGAAGCATATAAAAGCCACACCGGGAAAATTATTGATTATTTCTGGATTTTCAGGAGTTGGAAAAGGGACTGTTATACAACAATTATTAACAGAATATCCTGAAAAGTATGTCGTATCTGTATCAGCTACAACAAGAAAGCCAAGGAAAGGTGAAGTGGATGGAAAATCTTATTATTTTAAGAAGCGAGAAGAATTCGAAGATTTGATAAACAAGAATGAATTTCTTGAATTTGCTGAGTATGCCGGAGAATATTATGGAACACTTAAAAAGGATGTTTACAAGAATTATTTTAAGGGAAAAAATGTAATAATTGAGATTGATTCGCAGGGAGCGAGACAGATTAGAGAAAAACAAAAAATTCAGTCGGTATTTTTGATTCCACCATCATTTGAAGAATTATTACATCGATTAAAAAATAGAGGTACTGAGAGCAAAGAATCCATTCACAGAAGGTTAAAGCAGGCATTGGATGAAATAGAACATATTGAAGAATATGGAGTTCTCCTTGTAAATGATAGTGTAGAAGGTACGGCTTTTGTGATCGATGCTCTTTTTCATCTGGGTTTAAAAAATGCCAGTGGGATGAATGAACGAGAGCTGAAGATAGCAAGAGAGATTCGGGAAGGGATTATAAAATATTTGTCTGACGAGGAAGATGAATAATTAAAAGAGGATAGCTTTAGGGAAGTAAAACGTGAAAAATTTGAGAGTTGATAAAGAGATATATTTGCGACTTTTTTAGATTCACTAGAACGGGAATTGTGTATGGAGGAAGTAAGATGTTTGAGATAGTCCCATCCCAATGGATGAAAAAATGTTTTGAAGAAATTGATTTTGCATTTACAGATTTTCAGAAGGCTACCTTAATCTGGAATGCACCAGGCAGACTCAGGCAGGAAATTTTTGATGCTTGGAGGAGTTGGCGGAAGATACGAGAGATGAAACTCTAGGAAGACAAATTAACGAACGGCTGAATTATGAAAAAAAAGATATTTGAAACATTTATCCATAATCAGTCCGGAAAATATGTCTATGTTGTCGAAAATCTGGAATATGAAAATGGTGGATTTTTCTCTGATTATAATAGAGCTTTAAAATATGCAAAAAAATATATGCAGATATATGAATTGAAATGTCGGATAAGTAAGCAGATGATTGTAGATACAGATGCAGACGAAATTGTACGCAATCCGTTGCGAGGAAATCCAAATCTAGGTTTTGAGACGGAAGAATACTGCGCATATGACGGTACTGCGGTAGCATCTGTTACTTTAAATATGAGTGGAGAAATAGAACAATTCAATTCTTACGAGCTTCCAGAAGATGAAAAAATTGTAGATAGCTATCAAGTGGAACGATTCGAATATCATTTTATAAAAATGCCTTGTCCATTACAAGCTGGTACGACGGTAAAAGATATAAGGAATGGTTCATATTATGTTCTGGCAGGGGGAGAAGCGGATTGGAATCGGTATCTGAATCGTATAGAAGAGAAAAATTGGTATGTTGATTTTTCAGATATACAGATGATTTGTTATAAACTAACAGAATCAGGAATCTGGTCACATGAACATATTAATCCATTGTATCTTGAAGTGGAATTTCCAACATATATAGAAGATGATCCAAAAAGACAGGCTTTGAGATATGCAACGGAAGCGTTGGGAGCTTATTTGAGTCATAAAAGTAACGGAAAAGAATTTTGCCCAGACTTGGTTCTGAAATATGCCAGAAAATATGCTGAAGTATGTCGGAAAAAAAGCTTATCAGAAAATATGCTGGAAGAAGCTTAAAAAGCCAGAAGATATTATGTTGTAGACGTCGGGATAAAAAGAAAATTTATCGAATATGGAGACGGTATATTATGAGTCGAAGCTATAAACATACACCAGTTTATAAAGGGGATAAAGATCGATTTGCTAAAAAGCTGGCAAATAGAAGAATTCGTCGAAGATCAAAATTGAACCCTAATGATGGTCAGAGTGGAAAATCAAACCATTATCGGAAAGAAAATGAATCGTGGGATATATGTGATTACCGCTATTGGGGAGAGCCTATCTGGAGAGAAGAATCTTGTCTTAATCTTAGAGATTATCCGGAACTGTGGCAAAAATGTTATAGGAGAAAATAAGAAAATGCATTATGGCATTAGTGATATTCATAATGATTATCAAAAGTTTTTTTTACGGAGGAAAAGTGTATGAGATATTATGGTTTTGAATTGGGTACAAATGTAGAGGAGATTAAGGAGAATGCAAAAATCGAACTCCAACACTATGGTTACGACAATGTACTCGAATCTATCAACTCGTATATGTATCAGAATATGAAAAATAACAGGACGTTTTTAGTGTATCGGGAAGAGGACAATCTGATTTCTGCAATCTTTTCTTTCGATGAACAGAAGCTAAGTTTTCAAAATGTATATGAAGGTATTCTTGAAATGTTGCGAGATACATTTGGAATAAAGCAGGTAAAAGTAGAGCCATTTGAGATAACGATGCATCAGTCATGGAATGTTTTCTTGAATGTAAAAGAAGAAGATGTTTTGATTATTCTAATCGGATCATAGAATCGTCAAATTTATGGATCTATTATTATTCTTGTATGAATGATACAAGACCATTTCCTTATGATTTTAAGGAGCGTATTATTTCTGAACAGGAGTGTGAGATCTGCAGTATCTACCATCAGGATTTTGTGGAGGAACTGAGAAATATAAAGGCGCATGCAAATCTATCTGAATACAGTGGAAATTTGGTTCATTATGTGATATCCAGTCGTAGCGTTGAAGCAGCAGGTGAAATGACAGAAGTACTTGTTCAGAACTTACGCAAAGCGAATCGAATCAACAGCAGAAGAATGGAAATCGTCAGTGAAATAGAACCTAATCTGTTTAGGAAAAATAACCATCTTGAAGAAATTATCGAAAACAGTTATGGCGGAGTGATTGTCTTAGATTTATCTGAAAAGTTTGGGTGTGATCCGGTTGATTATGTAATGGCAAGTCAATATCTGGAGAAACTTATAAAGAAGTATCGGAACCAATGCCTGTTTGTATTTACATATGATATGGATCATCCGGGATTTGCCTATTATCTCTTGCCACAGTTAAAAAGATATATGATGACGATTATGTTAAGAGAAGGAACAGGGGATAGAAAAGCAGCGGTCGATTATATGCAGCGGTTGATTGAAAAATCCGAATATTCAAAATATGCAGGACAGGCACAGGAGTTCATGGCATTATTTCCCGGAAATGAATTTTCACAGACAGATGTACTGCGAGCTTATGAGCAGTTTGAAGCATGGTGTCTGAATAAAAATGTATTGAAAGCATATGATTATAATCTTTCGGAAGATTTCTTGTTGGACAGAGATGAAAATGAAGTATCCGCTTATGAAAAGTTAAATAACATGATTGGCCTGAAAATTGTAAAAGAGCAGATTGATAAGATTATTACGGCAGATATTGTTGAGAAAGAACGAAAAAAACGAAAAGGAAATGATTATCATACCAGTTCGATGCATATGATTTTTGGCGGGAATCCTGGAAGTGCAAAAACTACAGTTGCAAAACTGTTTGCAGGAATTACAAAAGAAAAAGGCATTTTAAAAAGTGGTGCATTTGTTGAACGTGGAGGAATGGATTTAGATGGCATGGGATGCGTAAGTGCCATACGAGAAGCTTTTATAGCAGCTAAAGGCGGTGTTTTATTCATAGATGAAGCATACGCTATGAAGAGTGACACAGCTATTACAGTGCTGCTTCAGGAAATGGAAAATCAAAGGGAAGATGTAATTGTTATTCTTGCAGGATACAATGAAAGAATGAAAGCATTCATGAAGAGGAATGAAGGGTTGAAAAGCCGAATCCCATATTGGATTGATTTTCCGGATTATACGGCAGAGGAACTTACAGATATTTTTAAGCTGATGATCCATGAAAAAGGATTCTGTGTGACAGATGACGCAATCAAAGAGGCGCATTATATCTTTGAAAAAGTTAGAAATATCGATGATTTTGGGAATGGAAGATATGTCCGTAATCTGATGGAACGTGCGGTTAGACAGCAATCCGTAAGATTACTTTCACAAAGAAGAAATCTGGGTGATATTCAAAAGGATGAACTCTTTCAGATTACGAAAGAGGATATCCAGATGCTTGGAGAGGGAGAAAAGAAGGAAAGAGAATCAGGAACAGCCAGAAAAGAATTAGACGAAATGGTGGGATTAGCTTCTGTTAAAACAGTAATCCATAAAGCGATTGCCAAACATAAGATAAACAAGCTTTGTATGGAGAAAGGTCTTCAAAGGGATAACGCTTCTTTACACATGGTCTTTACAGGAAATCCGGGAACAGCAAAGACTACTGTAGCCAGATTGTTTGCAGAGATTATGAAAGATGAGAAAATATTATCAACAGGTGTGTTTGTAGAGGCAGGGCGTGCAGATCTTGTAGGTGAACATGTAGCGCTACGGCACCGTTAGTTAAGAAAAAGTTTAAAGAAGCACAAGGAGGAGTACTTTTTATTGATGAGGCTTATTCACTGTGTGACGGCTATGACAATGGATTTGGCGATGAGGCAATCAATACGATCGTTCAGGAGATGGAAAATCATAGGGATAATGTGATTGTAATCTTTGCCGGTTATCCGGAACCAATGAAGGCATTTCTTGACAGGAATCCAGGGATGCGTTCCAGAATTGCATTTAGCGTAGAATTTGATGATTACACTGTTGAGGAACTTTGTGAGATTACAAAATTGATGCTTTCAAGAAAACAAATGACAATCACAGAGGCAGGAATGAAAAAGTTAAAAAAGAATTTCGAGAGCGTAAAAGAAAGCAGAGACTATGGAAATGGAAGATTTGCTAGAAAAATGTTGGAAGAGGCAGAGATGAATCTGGCAGAAAGAATATGTCAGATGGACGAAACAGAAATTACAACAGAAGTGCTGACTACCATTGAGGAAAGCGATATTCCAGAGATTCCGACGGAAATGAAAAGACAGATAAAGAAGATTGGATTTGCATGTTAGGTGATACCGGAAGCGGAAAAATTTAGAGTGCGCTAGGGTGTTTTGGGAACGAAAGGGGATGATTGACATAGCTACTTATGTTGTTTCAGATATTCATGGAGAATATGAACTGTTTATTAGACTGTTAGAAGAAATCCACTTGAAAGAGACGGATACATTATATGTTCTCGGAGATATTCTGGACAAAGGTCCGCATCCGATTCAGATTATTCTGAAGCTTATGGAAATGCCAAATGTGATATGTCTGACAGGAAATCATGAGCTTATGGCGTTAGAGTGTCTGGAATTCTTAATGCAGGAAATTACAGAGATTTCTATCGAAAAAGTCGATGAAAAAATGTTGGAGAATCTTATGACCTGGCAGTACAATGGCAGCAAGTCAACCATTGATGAGTTTCGGACATTGAGCCGGGAAATGCAATATGAAGTGATTGATTTTATAAAAGACTTTATGATTTACGAAGAACTGACAGTTAATGGAAAAAACTATTTATTAGTTCACGGAGGACTTGGAAATTACTATCCGGGAAAAGATATTGAAGAATATTCCTTAAAAGAATTGATATGGGACAGGGCTGAGTATGATATCCAATATTTTGAAGATACCTATGTGGTGACAGGACATACACCGACACAGGGAATTCTGGGAAATCCTAAACCAGGTTATATATATAAAGCAAATCACCATATTGCAATTGATTGTGGCTGTAATCGCAGAAATGGACGTTTGGCTGCAGTTTGTCTGGATACTGGTCGGGAATATTATGTTGAAAAATCTTGAAAATAAGGTGGGAAAACGAAATGATTGATTTACAATATGCGAAGAAAGCTTTTGAAAACTATTTGAATGATTATGACCAAAAAAATGAAAAGATAAAGTTGAAGATTGTGCATACTTATGGAGTGATGGAATGCAGTAAAAAAAATTACAGAAGATATGAAACTGTCCGCAGAAGATTGTGAGCTCGCTCAGATTATTGGGATTGTTACATGATATTGGAAGATTTGAACAATTGAAATGTTACAACAGTTTTGAACCGGGAACGATGGATCATGCAGCATTCGGTGTGAGAATTTTATTTGAGGAGAGACTGATTCGGCGTTTTGTCGAAGAAAATAAGTGGGATGAAATTATAAAAACAGCAATAGGACATCATAGTGATTACTGCTTAAAAGGAATTACGAATGAGCGAGAGTTGATGCATGCTCAAATCATACGTGATGCAGATAAACTTGACAATTGCAGAGTGAAACTCGAAACAGCAATTGAAACTCTTCTGGGAGTTACGGCAGAACAGGTAGGAATGTCGGAAATTACGCCAGAAGTTATGCAACAATTCAAAAATCATAAATCAGTCTATTAGAGACAAGAAAGACAAAGATGGATTACTGGATATCCTATCTTGCATATTTTTATGATATAAATTTTAAAGCGACATATGAAAGTATAAGAGATAACCATTATGTGGATAAAATTATAGGAAGGATTCCGTATACAAATCCAAATACTGGAAAACAGATGGAACAAATAAGAAACGAAATGAATCTATATATTCAAAACGCTATAAATGAGAATGGAAATTACAGATAAATATAATTGAGATTTTGAAGGCAATTTACAATTTTCAGCATAGTGAACAGAAGATGAATAATATATGTAAGGTGGTAGGAAATGGGTTACTACATAACAGGAGATTGTCACGCACATTTTGATAAGTTAATCTGGTTGGCGAGATTTAATAAAAAACTTGGAAAAGAGGATGTAATTATATTATTGGGAGATGTCGGATTGAATTATTTTGGAGCTGACAAGGATCGTGAGAATAAAAAAATACTTGCGGATTTTCCTAATTATTTTCTGTGCGTGCATGGGAATCATGAGGAAAGACCTTATCATATACAAACTTACAGAATGAAAATCTGGCATGGCGGAGAGGTATATTATGAGCCGGAATTTCCGAATATAGTATTTGCAAAAGATGGAGAAATTTATGATTTTGATGGGAAAAAGGCGATTGCAATCGGTGGCGCATACAGTCGCGATAAAGAATACCGACTTTTAACAGGCCTTCCATGGTTCCAGGACGAACAACCAGATGACAAAGTAAAAAGTCAAGTAGAAAATAGATTGAATGAAGTAGATTGGAAAGTGGATTATGTGTTTTCTCATACATGTCCGTTAGTATATAGACCGAATCGGCGGAATGAAGAATGTCAAGAGAAGATAGATCTGTCGACAGAGGAATGGATGGATAAAATTGCAAAGAAATTAGATTATTCGCAATGGTATTTCGGACATTACCATGACAATATTCAATATATGGATGCTCAACTACTGTATGAAGAAATCAAAGAGTTAGGAGAACCAGATTCTGTTCAGAAAGTAGGAAGACCAAGGTACAGAGTAGGAGAAACGGTGTATTTTACCTATGGAAAAGAAGACGCAAGGGAAGGCTACGGAACTGTTGAATGGGTTGATGATTATGGAACATTGGGACAAGAAAAAGAAGTTTCTTATGATATTGTGGGAATTCCATGTGAATTACCGAGAGAGAAAACGTTGTTTAAGCATATAAGAGAATCTAAAATACAGAGTATTGATGAGATGGAAATTGTGAAAATTGAGAGGGAGGAAGGATAGGTGCATTTTTATATTACAGGTGATACACATCGGAGCTTTGATCGTATTGAAGATTTTTGCTATGAATATGAAACTACAACAGAGGATGTGATGATTATCTTAGGGGATGCAGGAATTAATTATTGGCTGGATCTGTCCGATAAAGAATTAAAGGGACAGTTATCTGGAATGAATATTACATTTTTCTGTGTTCACGGGAATCATGAAGCACGACCATGGGAGGCGGAAGATTACGAAGAAAAAATATGGAATGAAGGAATTGTGTATGTGGAAGAACAGTATCCCAATATTTTATTTGCTAAGGATGGAGAAATTTATAATTTCAATGGGAAAAAAGTGATGCCGATCGGTGGAGCATATAGTATTGATAAATATTATAGGATACGCAATGGTCTGCCATGGTTTGAGACGGAACAGCCAGATGAAATGATAAAAGAATATGTGGAACAGCAGTTAGATAAAGCTAAGTGGAATGTGGATATTGTACTATCGCATACAGTACCGATTAAAGCGGAACCCGTGTGGGCATTTATTCAAGGGATTGATCAATCAGTAGTGGACAAGTCAACGGAAAAATGGCTACAGAAGATTTATGACAAGTTAGATTTTACAGAGTGGTATGCGGGACATTACCATGTAGAAAGTGAGGAGTGTGGAATACGAATTATGTATGAAAATTATGATGAAATTTGTGCTGAAGAGTAAAAGGAGACTGGCTTGCTGATTTGAAAAATATAAGTTTATAGATGAAGGATTTTTTTTGAAATGATACATCTCAGCAGTTTTAAATTAAGTGACAGGAATGTTAAAAATCCCAATATATATCCATATAACGTGTTTCATCGAAAAGACATGGATCCGTTCGTATTTGCACCAATCACCGTGTTATATGGAAATAATGGTTTTGAAAAATCTTCTGAAATAGGATTGCAGCGATAATTTTTCTTAGAGAGGACGAAATGAATTTAAAGGTCGTTAATAAAAAGGTGTTTGTTGTTTCTGATATACATAATGATGCTGATAGATTTAAATTGTTATTGGAAAAAATTGATTTTGCGGAAGATGATATATTGATTCTGGCGGGAGATATTTTTGATCGCGGGAATCAGTCGATTGAATTGTATTTTGAAATCTTAAAACATCCTAATATTCAAGTGATTCAAGGAAATCACGATGTCTGGCTGGCAAGAGAAATTATGGAAAAGAGTATTGATTACTAATGGCATTGAGAGAGCTGAATACGCTTCCAGAACACCTGCAGTTGAGGCGATACTTTTCAGGGATCACATTAAATCTTATTAAATTGGACATTGCACTGTCCAGCTATATGGAAAAAGAGTAGTAATATGTTTATTTAGGGAGGAAATCAAATGAAAAAATCAAGAATTATTAGGATGCTGTCAGAAGTGATTGAAGATAAGCAAACGGGAAAACAATTCTGGTTTGATCTTGATTTATATAAACATGAGCGAGACTGGCCAAAACCATTAAGTACGAAAGATATTTGTACAAAAATGGAATTAAATACAACGTATGAATTTAGAAGTGAAGAGGCTTTGATGAAAAGAATTAAACGATTCAATAATTATGTTGATGATTGTAAAAGTGGAGTCATGGGAGACATTAGTTTCATAAAAAGTCTGGGATTAGCATTAGCTGGTGACGAGATGAAATTTTTAATACCGATTTCAATAGAATCATTTGAGCAAATTGTGAATTCTCTAAAAATTCAAACCAATATTGAAGGTACGAATGAAATTTATAATCAATTAAACAAGGTACTCTATTTATTGGAAATTAGTTGCTACTTTAATTATATTCCTAGTACAAAAGAGGACGGAGAAGGGTATTTTAACAAGTTGATGATGGAAATTAGACAGGATGTAGATAAAACATTTGTCAATAAACCAATTATAAGAAAAAGACTTTATGAACTTGTTGATGAAGTGGATTTTATTATTAATAGCTGTGAGGTTCCGGGAGTACCAGACAATTGGCTAAAGCTGAATCCTAATATAAAGTATTTTGACAGTGTTTTTGATATCATTGAAGAAAATCCAGAATTATATAAGTCCATCAAAAATGAACATCTTAGAGGAAACCCAATTCAGTTCAACTTTTTCCCTTCAAAACAAGAAATTGCAGAAAGACAGAAGTACTTTAAAGAGAAAAGACAAAAGTATCCTACAAGAACAATTGACAGATTTTATCAGGATGAATTAGTCGAAACGCTTAATAAGCGTTTTAATCAATGCCTGGAAAAGATAGCAAATATATAGAGTTTACGAAATGGAGAAATAGAGGGAGGGGTACAATGGGAGAGTTCAAATTTAAAGATACGGTAGAAAATTTGAAAACAAATTTGTTGGATAATCTTGGACGTTGGGTGCCGACTGCGATAGCAGCAAATGGCATTATTAATGGGATTATTGCATATATTTTGTTTATTACCAGAGGCGGTTATACAAAACAGATTCAATTAGTAAAGGAATATGGTCTTTTTGGAGCATATGATGAAAAGTTCACAACAGGAACGTCGCAAATGATTTTTAAAGGCGTTGCGGGAAAAATTCTTTTGATATTATTAGTGATAGATTTAATCATTTTGTTGATTCAGTATTTTGAGGAAACAGGCATAGTACGGAAAGTATTAATGATAATTGATCTTGTTGTGACAGGTGCAGTGAGTCTTTTTTTTGACAGAACAGTGGCGGAATATGTAACATTTCAATTAATAAAAAATACAGGAATAGACATTAGTGATGTAGAAATGGTTGTTGCAGGCGTTTGGATGGGAGGTATTGCATTATTTATCATTCTAATGGTTATTACAGAAGAATGTAGAGGAATATTTGGATATACGGCAACTGCATTACTGGTAGCATTGATAGTAATGCCATTATTAATTTTATTCTTGGAAAATGTAATTCCGATTGCGACTGGGATAATTGCTATCGCGATTATAGCAATTATAGCAATTATAGCAATAGCAACGCTTGGAGAGTCGGTAGGAGGAGGTACACAAAGCACATCAAGTGGAAGTGCAGGAAGTAACACTGGTACATATTCACAAAAAAAATACGATCATGTAAAGGGGAATACTATGAGTACAATGAATAATCAGAAAGATAACAGACCAGCCTATGAAACAGACACGAATCCAAATCATCACTATATTGTAGATTATAGAAGTTTTGGAGGAATTAAGTTATTTAAGGTGCATGATTCTATAGGCGATTATATTATGTTGGATAATTCTATAACAAGTAGAAAAATTTGTAACTTGAAAGAGGCAGAAAGTGGGAAACATAAGTTTTACAGGAGAGAAAATGGAAAGGAAATAAATATAGCAGAAATTCCGTGGAAATAAAGTGTCAGGATGAGGAGAGTAGGGGAATGTAATTGGGAGGATAAATTGTGAAGAAACGGAACAAGAGAATATTTTGGGTTGTTGTATTACTGGTTTTAGTTTCGGTTTCGACATTGTCAGTGCTGGGGTATAAGAAATCACATAATAATAAAGACAAAGATGAAAATAATGTTGTAAAGGACAATGTAAAAATTATTACAGAAGAAAGTGATAAGCAACCGATATTAGTAGAAGATGATAAAATAACTTTTGACTCGAATCCAAGATACAAAAAAGGAGATGTCATTGTTTCAGGAATTACAAGTTCAGCACCAAATGGTTTTATACGAAATGTTACTGGAGTACAGAAAACAAAAGGAAAATACATTATACAAACAGAACCTGCTGTATTGACGGATGTATTTGAAAAAGCTCATATTTATAAACGAATAGAATTAGCAGAATCTCAAAATGAATCTGAGAGCTATCATATTAAAAATATGAATGCTGTTACAAATGAATTGCAGTCATCGAATATTTTGTGCAAAACAGAAGATGAGGATAATGGCACGGATTATATGTTTGGAAAAAGTTTTGAGGAAAAGGAAGATCCAGTCAGTCTGTCTGGAGAAGCCGGAACAAGTGCATGGGTTGAAGTGAGTATAGATATAGTTCACGGGGATATAAAATGTGGAATTGCAATTCGAACAAAAGAAGGGGCTAAAGCCTCTTTAGAGTGTAGTGCCAGCTATTCAAAAGAATTAGAAAAGCAATTATTAACAAAAAAATTGCCTGATTATCAATTTATAGTTGCAGGAATACCGATTGTTGTAACGAATGAACTTGAGATTTATACAGAAGCGGAAATAAATTTGGAAGGAAATATAGGCGTTTCATATGAGTTGACAGCAGAAACAACGCAAGGATTTAATTATAATAGTAAGACAGGAAAAGTGGAAGAGATAAATCAAGTAACTTGTGAATCGGATGGATTACAGTGGAATACAATTTCTATTTCAGGAGATACATCAATGGGTTCATCGGTTCATTTGATTACAAAATTATATGATGCTTCAGGAATGGATATGTCTTTAAAAATTGCAGGAAAAGCAGAAGGTGAAGCAAAAGTTACCACTAATAAAGAATTAGATGGATATGCCGGTAGCCTGGATTTATCGATTGTTCCGGAAATAAAAGGAGAAATAGTAGTTGATACACCTGTGTTTGATAAAAATCTTCTAAAACAGCCATTATTTGAAGCAGCATTAAAACCGTTGTGGGAAAAGCACTGGGAATCAAGTGTAAATTGGCAGGATGATTTACAATGGAAAGAAAATGATAAAAATGAAGAATCACAAGAAACGACAAAAGTATCGTATTCCAATGAATACTTTGAAGTGATAGTTCCAGAAAGCTGGGAAGGTGAGTGGACGGTAACAGAGGAAGACAATACAATGAACGGAATCAAGAGTACACTTTATCGCTTTTCTCATGATCCGGCAGATGGGGAAGAGGGTGGTGCAGCGGATGTGTATGTGCTTGATATGAGTGATACAAGTATACCTTTAAGCCATTACAGCAGAATGCTTCCATCAGCCGGTTGCGAAGAGGTTGGTCTTACATCGTTTGGCTATAATGATGTATTTAAAATGGAAGTTGCAAATGGATTTTTCTATGAAAATGGAGCAACAATTACTTTAAAGTAAGTTTATTCATACGGATCGTTAGTCCTTATCATTATGAGTTAGAAAACAGTAAATATCTAGTTCCCCAAAACTAAGCGCTTACGTAGAAAAAAGATAATTTAAAATAAAAATTAAACTTTTAGTAGAAAAAAATCGGACAAAGTTTGTCTGATTTTTTTTATAATCCGAATTAGTTAATAGTAGTGAAGCTTTTATAAAGGTAAAACAAGAAAGACACCTTAAATCGTTCGTGTTGTATAATAAAAGAAGAAAAGAGGGCTGAATTAGATGAATTATTATATCAGTGATTTACATTTGTTTCATGAAACTCGATTAAGTTTGATGAAAGACCATTTGAAAGTCTGGATGAAATGCACGAGACGATCAAGAAACGATGGAATAGTAAAATAACAAATGGAGACAGGGTATTTATTCTTGGAGACATAAGTTATAGAGGTAAAAATGAAGATTTGATTGCTTATATTTCTACATTGAAGGGACAAAAAATACTTGTGAAAGGAAATCATGATGATGTGTCGGATTATAGATATCATCAGCTTTTTGCAGAAGTTTGTGATTATAAAGAAGTTCATGATTCAGCTAATGGAAAGAATTATAATCTCGTTTTAAGCCATTATCCAATTTTTAGTTGGAAAAGGATGGGAAAAGGATTCATTTTATTATATGGTCATACGCATGACAGTAATGAGGATACTTATTATCAAAGCTGTTTGATGAAAATGGTGGAAAGCGATTGTCAGCATGTGTATAAAACAGAAGTTAAAGCAATAAATGTAGGATGCATGAAACCCTGGATGAATTATGAACCGCGAACATTGACAGAATTATTGTCCTATCCACAATGAATTAGATGCTAGAAGGGAGATAGTTTTATGGCTACATATGTTATTTCGGATATTCATGGACAGTACAACATGTTTATAGAATTACTCGATAAGAGTGATCTAAAAGATACGGATACTTTATACATTTTGGGAGATGTGCTTGATAGGGGGCCTCAGCTATTAAGACAATAAGAAAGCTTATGGAAATGCCAAATGCAATATGCCTGGTCGGTAACCATGAATTTATGGCGATGAAATGTCTGGGATTTTTGATGAAAGAAATTTAAACAGACGGGAAGAATTTAAAATGAAGGGGAAAATAGCAGCTTTAAGACCCGTAAATGTTGGATCTGTCACATCAATATGTGTTCGGATAGCCTGAACACCATGCAGCATCTCTTTTCTTATTAACAGTAATGATTTGAAATAATGTCATTACCGTTAGGTTGCTATTTGTTCTTTACGCACAAATCATAGCATCCGGTCAGAATACAGTCAATAAAATGCAAAATCAACGCTTTTATTTTATTCTTGCGTACAAAAAAAGTCAATTCACTTTGTGCGTTACACACAAAATAAACCGGACAGATGTAAAAGCATTATCTCCTGAAAAAACGATATCATAAATATTTTTGCGAGTTTCCTGTAAGGAGTACACTGACTCAAAATCTCTTGCAAGTATATCGCTGTAGCGATATACTTAATACATAAGGAGGAGCTGGTATGAAAAAAATATTATATCATGGATCAGAATTCTTAATTGAAAAACCAGAGTTCGGGAAGGGTGCCAGACACAATGATTACGGAAGAGGTTTTTATTGTACAGAAAATATAGAATTAGCAAGAGAGTGGGCATGTGCAAAGCAAAAAAATGGATATGTGAATATTTATGAATTGGAAATGGAAGGATTAAAAGTATTGAATCTGAATGATTCAAAATACCACATATTGAATTGGCTTGCTATTCTTGCAGATAATAGAACGTACTGGCAGAATGGAAGTATTGCAGAAGAGGCAAAAAATACATAAAAGAGCATTTCCTGATAGATATTACTCCATATGATATTATTGTAGGATATCGTGCAGATGATTCATACTTTTCGTTTGCCCAGGATTTTGTTTCGGGAGTAATTTCGTTGGAAAAATTATCTGAGGCGATGTGGTTAGGTAAATTGGGCGAGCAGATTGTATTAAAAAGTCCGAAAGCTTTTGAGACGATTTATTTTCAGAATTATGAAAATGTAGATGCGGAAATATATTATATCAAGAGAGCGGAGCGCGAGCGTGAAGCAAGACGAGAATATAGAAGACGTAAAAAAGAAAGTGCAGATATTCATGAGTTATTCATGCTGGACATCATGAGGGAGGGTATGGAAAATGGTGATACACGCTTATTCAGATGATTATCTTACGTCAGCCCAACGAATATTGGGAGATATGTTGGATTTCGCGGTGAACACATATGATATGGATATTGATAAATTTTTTGAAATGTTTCTGGTTTCAAATGTGTCACGGCAATTTGAAATTGGAAATCCTACTTATGTAGCCGGAAAAACAGGGTGTGAGTTAGTCAAAGAAGTGATTCGGGATTCTGGGTTAGTAATGGAAGAGTACCCAGATGAGATGTATTTGGATAAATCACCAGAATATTGGAGTGGCTGGCATTGGCCTATTATCAGTGGTATCGAGGAAGAACATTTTCACGCATCTACAGGGCGGTATCAATGACGGAAATTCGAAATATGTATGAAGTATACCACGAGATGGATTTGGCACATTTCGTGGAGCGGTTGGATGAATTATGGAACCAACATTATCCGGAGACAAATCTGAAACGAATTCGTGATTTGGCGGGACTATCACAGCGAGAACTGGCAGAACTGTCAGGAGTATCTGTGCGGCAGATACAACTCTTTGAGCAAAGACAGAGAGATATCAATCAGACCAGAGCAATTGATGTGTTGCGATTGAGCAGGGCGCTTGGATGCAAGAATGAAGATTTGCTGGAACTATGAGGATCAGGCTAAAGCAAAGAATCGTCTAAAGACAGCGAGATATGGGAAAGACCTGTATCTCGCTGTTAAAATAGATGCTCCTGAGTTGGTGTTTTAGGAAATTGTCTTAAGGACTCTTTTTAGAATTGAAGTCAGAACAGGGGCAGTTATTGCAGTAAAGATCATTCCAGGAGCTGCGCTTACTACTAAAGGCTGCCAGGCAACACCCAAGATTGTTGCCAATACCAGTCTGGCTGCAAACGTTCCGGCAGGACCAGCAATAATGAGGGCCAGTGGGTTCTTTTTTAATACTGTTAAGATAAGACCGGCTACAATACGGTACACCATTGCGATAATGACATTGTATATAGTCTGAAGACCTAATATCATCCCAATAATGCTGGCAATGATGCCGATGGTAAGATAATGTAGAAATCCTCTGATTCTTCCGATGCTTATGGCTAATGGCTGATAATTGAAATTCAGTTCCTGGAATGGGTGATGGGATTTTAAATAAGCCCGAGATGAACAGCAGAACAACCCACATGCCGTCCATAGTCAGATTTTTGACGCTAAAAAAATGATTGGATAAAATTCTTTCTTTTGATTCTTCTGTAGTATTCATAGTTTTCCCATCCTTTTGTTTAAAATATTTCTGCCATTTCCCATTGAGAGAGATTAAAAGCAAAGCTATTGTATACAATAAGCAACTAATTGTCAACCATTAAATAAAAAAGGTTGACAATTAGTTGCGAGTAAGTATATACTTTGCCTAAAGTATGCAAGAAAAAAGGAGAATGCAATGGGAAAAGGGATATTTGTAACCGGTACAGGTACGGATGTTGGTAAAACATACGTTACAGGATTGATTATAAAAAAGATAAAAGAGAACGGGATGACTCCAGGCTATTTTAAAGCTGCTATGAGTGGAAATGAAAGAGAGGAAGATGGAACGCTGATTCCTGGTGACGCTTTGTGGGTTAAGAATGTATCAGGAATCTCCCAGTCAGTAGAGGAAATGTGCCCGTATGTCTATGAGCATGCTTATTCTCCGCATCTGGCTTCACGTCTGGAAGGAAATCATGTTGAGATGGCAGTTGTTTTGGATAATTATAGAAAAGTAAAAGAGAAATACGACTATATAACAGTTGAGGGAAGTGGCGGTATTTTATGTCCGATCTGTTTTGATGAGGCACGTATTGGGTTGACAGATATAATAGATGAGATGGAACTTGACTGCATTCTGGTTGCAGATGCAGGACTTGGAACAATCAATAGTGTTGTACTAACTTATGAATATATGAAAAACAAAAATATGAATATAAAAGGAATGATTTTTAATCATTATATAGCGGATAATATCATGCATGAAGATAATATACGCATGTGCGAATATATGACGGGGCTTCCAACTCTTGCGAAAGTTCCATGGGAGACGTGGACTTGAATATTGATATAGCAGAATTAATTTCATTATACAGATAACAATATAACGGAATGAGGAAAGCAAAAATAAGAATAATTTTAGGAGATAAACTTATGATCTGGTATCCATATGTACAGATGAAGAAAATGAAGACACCATATAAAATTGTAGATGCAGAAGGAGTTTATTTGTATACGCAGGATAATAAAATGATAGATTCCGTATCTTCCTGGTGGTGTATGATACATGGCTATAAAAATAAAGAAATTAACGAAGCAATGAAGAATCAGATTGATCAATTCAGTCATGTCATGCTGGGTGGGCTTACTCATGAACCAGTCTTGAAATTATCAGAAAAACTAAAAGATTTTCTCCCGGGAGATCTTGATTACTGTTTTTTTTCAGATTCGGGTTCGGTTGCTGTAGAGGTTGCCTTGAAAATGGCATTGCAATTTAATATTAATCGTGGCAGCGGAAGAAAAAAACTCCTTTCGCTTACTAGCTCGTATCATGGAGATACATTTATGTGTATGAAGGCCGGAGATGATGAGGATTATCATTTTATATTATCAGAAGATGATAAGAAGGATGTAATTCACATTCCAACGGAAATGGATGCATTGGAAAAAGTATTTCGGACACACGGAAATGAATTTTATGCATTTATTGTAGAGCCACTTCTTCAGGGAGCCGGCGGGATGAAAATGTATAGTATTGATTTCCTGAGAAGGGCAAGAGAACTTTGCAATGAATATGATGTTGTTTTTATATTTGATGAAGTTGCAACTGGTTTCGGACGTACTGGAAATCGTTTTGTGTCTGATCTTGTACTTCCGGATATTATCGTGCTTGGAAAAGCATTGACTGCCGGGTATATAGGACATGCAGTGACAGTAGCAAATCATAAAATATATAATGGATTCTATTCTGATAAGGATACAGATGCACTTATGCATGGTCCTACATTTATGGGAAATCCGGTCGCATGCAGTGCAGCATTAAAATCTATAGAAATATTTGAGCGTGAAAATTATATGGAAAAAATCAAGCATATAGAGGATATGGTTAGAAATCTGGTCTCCGGATTCACTCATCCGCTTATCAAAGAAATCAGATATATGGGTGGTTGTCTTTGTTTCCAGGTACATGACCCATCATGTCTTATCGGATTTCAGGAGTATGCATATCAACGAGGAGTATTTTCAAGACCATTTCTCGATATTATGTATGCCATGTTTCCGTATATCATACAGGATAATGAGATCAGGCAGATTGTTGATGTCATGAAAGACTGGTTCACTGAACAGAAAGGAATTTAATCTATGAGTGCGGAGGAATTGTACAGTATTAAGATGCGTGCAAGCAAAAAGGAAAACGGTACGGATGTACACATATCCGGAGCAGAGAAAATCGTTGAGGCACCGGATGTTGATATATTTGCCAATGCGCTGATAGAGAGAGGAATGCATCATTCCAAGGGTGAAGCAGATGCGTTGAACTTGAAGATAAATAAAGTCTGCAAGGAGAACATTATTTATCTTGATGCACTTTCAGTAGAGACAATTGAGGTCGAAACATGGGAAAAAGGGCAGGAAGAGATAAAAAAATATTTAAAAGAAACTGGAATAGACAATCCGCAAGATGTCATGCAATTCTTAGATGAAACTTATGCCATGAGAGGAGCTATGCTTCTTGATGTTGACAGGCTCATTCGTTTAGAACCGGATAAAAAACGTGGGATTCGTGCTACCAATATGGATCAGGAGAGAATGAAAGGGGACAGAATCGGAAACGAGAAGAATCATTATGAAGAAGCAATTGTACTTGCGACAAAAGTGGCAAATTGTCCTGGTATTATTGGTGAGATATGTATTTCAGATGATCCCGAGTACGTGACCGGTTATGTGAGCTCAAAAGAAATCGGTTATAGAAGAATCACGAAGATGAAGAGAATGGGGAGCGAAAAAGGAGGAAGAATATTTCTGTTTCGAGGAACAGATGCAGAAGAACAAAAAGCAATTGATTTTCTTCAGAATCAGCATGTGATCGTCAGAAATGTACCCAAAAAGATTTGCAAAAAATCAGATATGAAAAGACCACAGAAGTGGGATAAAATTGATAAAGCACTGGTATCTTTAAAAGAAAACCATCTTTTTCGCACAATGAAGACAATAGAATCAGCACAGAGTTCACATGTAACTATAGATGGAAAAGATTATGTATTAATGGCATCCAATAACTACCTGGATATTGCCAGTCATCCTTCCATAAAATCAGCAGTCGTAGAATCGACAGCTATGTATGGATTTGGCTCCGGTGGCTCCAGACTTACAACCGGAAATACAGTGATACATAATGCACTGGAGAATAAGATTGCTTCCTACAAGGAAACAGAAGCAGCGATCGTGTTTAACACAGGATATGTTGCAAATGTAGCAACAATATCCGCAATGGTGAAAAAAGGAGATACTGTTTTTAGTGATGAATTAAATCATGCAAGTATTATTGATGGATGCCGTCTTTCAAAAGCCAAAATTGTAACATATGCTCATAATGATATGGATGATCTGCGAAAAAAAATACAAGAGAATCCATGTGAGACAGGCATTGTTGTCAGTGATGCAGTTTTTTCTATGGATGGAGATATATTAAAGCTTCCGGAATTTCTTGATATCTGTGAAGAGAATCAATTGTTTTCCATGGTAGATGAAGCACATTCCACAGGAGTGATCGGCAAAACCGGTCATGGAATCCGGGAATACTGGCAGGAAAAAAGACAGGTAGATATTTTAATGGGAACATTTAGTAAGTCGATAGGTGGCGAAGGTGGTTATGTGGCCGGAGAGACAAGACTGATAAACTATCTGAGAAATGTGGCAAGAGGATTCATATTTTCTACTTCACTTTCGCCAGTAACCATGGCTGCGAATCTGGCTGGAATCGAAGTTCTTGAAAAGGAAATCTCAAGAGTAACAAAATTGCAGTACAATGTAAAATATTTTTGTAGACAACTCGGGAAATATGGTATCAATGTAAAATCTGAAACTGCCATAATTCCTGTTATTATTGGTGATGAGGAAAATGCACTGACAGTTTCCAACTATCTTCATGAGAATGGATATTTTATATCAGCGATACGTTATCCAACTGTTGCTAAAGGAGCAGCAAGGCTTAGAGTCGCGCTTATGTCCAGCCATACAGAAGCAGAACTGAAAAAGTGTGCAGAATTAATAGGAAAAGCCTTATTGATGAAGTAAAAATATGTTAACACTTTAGGAGTGAATAATCATCCAAAGACAGCGAGATATGGAAAAGACCTGTATCTCGCTGTCTTTTTATTAAGAAATTCTTAGTTTTCATCTGCAACAGTTTTTTTATTTGTAGACTCTAGTGTATATAACCTATAATAAAGATAATGTGAAACTATTCATAGACTTCATGAACCAATACAGGTGATTCATAAAAATGGTTATAAGAATCTTCAAATGAAAAAGATGATTCGAGAGGAGGGAACGAATGAAGGATAAAGAAAATTCAAGGGAAATACAATTCAAAGAGGAATTGGTTCGCAAGGCGAAGAATGGAGATACGAAAGCATTTTCCCTGTTATATGCTGACGTTTGCAAGGAAATGTATAAATTCGCATTATATATGATGAAGCATACAGAAGATGCAGAAGACGCGGTAAGTGAGACCGTTATATCTGCATTTGAAAATATTGCGAAGCTCAAGAATGAGAGTAGTTTTAAAAGCTGGATCTTTACAATTTTAGGAAATCAATGCAGAAAAATGTTGGGAAAGCGTGGAAATCATGTGTCAGAGGAAGAGACACCAGAGGCTGGACATGAACCGGACTATGAGCAGCATTTTGATGTGAAGGAAGCATTTGCAAGACTTGAGGAGGAAGAGCGTATGATACTTTCGTATTCTGTGTTCGCTGGATATGGAAGTGAAGAAATCGCGCAGGTGCTTGAGATGAATGCTGCAACGGTTCGATCAAAGAAAAGCAGGGCACTTGGGAAGATGCGTAAGATGTTGGAAGCAGGATGATCGTACAGGATGATCTTATAAGAGATGGGTTTGAAAAAAGAATAGAAGAAGGAGGCGGAAAAGATGGAAGAAAATAGAGAAAAGAACAACAAGAAGATTGAGGATGAAAAGCGTTTAGAGCAGGATTTGAGACAGATGGCAGATGATGTGATTCTTCCGGACTCACTGGAACCGGAGGCAATTCAGAAAATGCTTCAGGCAAGACAGGAAGAAAAGCAGCAGGGATCAAAAACGAAAAAGAACAAAAAGAACTGGAAACGTATCGTTCCGATCGCAGCAGTGGCATGTGTCTGTGTGATAGTTGGAGCGACAGTTGGAATCAAGCAGATCAACAAAGGAAACAACAAAACATTAGATGCAGCGACTATCGCATCAGCAGCAGATCAGACAGAGACAACCCAGACACTTACAACAGCGAAAGATTATAAAGAAATTGAAAAATGTATCAAAGAATATAATAAGCAGATGGCACGGGATAACAACAGTATGGCTATCGGACTGTATGAAAGTGCGTCTTCGGCAGACGCAGCAACAGCAGAAAGCAGTAATGTTAGTGACACAGGGGGTTATTCGGATACGAATGTCCGTGAGAACGGCGTGGGGGAAGCCGATATTGTCAAAACCGATGGAAAAAATATTTATACACTGTGTCGGAGTGTTGTGACGATTACAGCTATTGACAATGGATCAATGGAAAAGCTGGCCTCGATCGAACAGGATGCAGAACGCTATGTAGAAGATATTTATGTACAGGATGATAAATTAGTTCTGTTTGGAACATTAGGAAGACAGGTGGGAAATTCAGAGGATTCAGAAGCTTATGATGGATATTATGAGAACAATACGTATGTCCAGGTATATGACATCAGTGACCCGTCAAATCCGAAAGAGATTGGTAACATGGAACAGAGCGGAGGATATAATACATCCCGGATTGTGGATGGATATGTCTATGTGCTTAGTCAGTTCCATCCTTATGAAGACAATGTTACAGCAAGAGATCTGTGGTATATTCCGGAAGTGCAGGGAAAATCTATCGAAGCAGAAAATATTTATATGCCACAGGAAGCAGAAGGAAATGAATATACGATCATTACAGCATTTTCATTAGATGATCCGTCAGAAAAAACAGACAGTAAGGCAGTCTTTGGTTATTCAGATGTGTGCTATGTGAGCGAAAATAATATTTATATTACAAGTAATTATTATGAAGATTCAGATGTGAGCAGAACGCTGATCCGCAAGATTTCTTATACAGACGGAAAGCTTGCTGGTGTTGCGCAGACGAAGATCAAGGGAATGCTGAACGATTCTTTCAGCATTGACGAGTATGAAGGAAACCTTAGATTAGTTACAACAATTGATGAAATTTATTCGAATGATGATATTATGCCGTTGAATGAGACCGCAGATGAGACGGCTGATAAGAACGGAACAACGGATAAATCAGATGCAAGTAAGGTGACTGAGAAGGCTGTGGCAGAAAATGTAAAGGATGCGGTACCTGGTACAAATTCACTTTATGTACTGAATGACAAACTGGAGATCATTGGCTCCATTCACAATCTGGCAAAAGATGAAACAATCTATTCCGCAAGATTTATGGGAGATACAGGATATTTCGTTACTTACCGTCAGGTGGATCCATTGTTCTCGGTAGACCTTTCAGACCCAAAGAATCCGAAGATTCTTGGAGAGCTTAAGATTCCTGGATTTTCCGAATATCTGCATCCATATGGAGACGGAAAACTGCTTGGCATAGGGATGGATGTAAGTGAAGATGGATTTACAACAGAAGGTGTGAAACTTTCGATGTTTAATGTTACAGATCCATCCAATGTAACAGAGGAAAATAAGTATACGATTGAAGAAAGCTATGGCACAGATGTAGGATACAATTATAAAGGTGTATTTGTAGATGTTCAGAAGAATCTGTTCGGGTTTGTTACCTATCATGATGGAGTGACTTATCAGTGTATACGTATGATGAGGCAGAAGGATTCAAAGAAGTCATGAGCAGACAGCTGAGCGGATATGAAGGCAGCAGAGGACTGTATATTGGTGACGTATTCTATCTTGTAAGCGGAAATATGATAGAATCTTATTCCATGAATGGATTTGAGAAGATGGATGATATTGTTCTGTAAACAATTTGTAACTGTTCAGAGCTAACCTCCAAAATACTACGCATTTTGGAGGTTGGCGTATCCGCCAAATAAAATTTCAAAAACAGTCTAAAAAATGCAAGCATTTTTATACCTTTTTTTTGAAATTTTGCTTGGCTCTGAACAGTTACAATATTTTTGGATTGACAGTTTGTAAGAGAAAATTATATCTAATAGGAGATGAAATTGTAGTTTTGTAATAAGAGAAAAGGGGTTAGAAAATCATGAGTTCCAGAAAATAAAGGAATTTTGCTTTATTATAT